>JAAUYG010267390.1_pt1 | contig 10871 bp, 8 predicted proteins | sample 7278091 | NCBI WGS metagenome assembly JAAUYG01 (sample SAMN14350201, study PRJNA611818) | marine sediment metagenome | isolation source: surface marine sediment (0.6m) | place: French Polynesia: Moorea | collected 2018-08
AGAGAGAGAGAGAGAGAGAGAGAGAGAGAGAGAGAGAGAGAGAGAGAGAGAGAGACAGAGAGAGAGAGAGACAGACACTTTTTAGAGAAACACTTTTTAATGTAATCCCCTTAATGCCGTACATGATTCTCGGGGTGTCACTAGTGTCCGATTTCTGTCCCAGGGAGATCTGACAATATTGAGAAAATTACTGATCCTTCAAACATGTTAAAGAACAATATATACACGCGATATCAACAAGCAACAACTTATTTCTAAATGTACAAGAATCCACAGCTAAATACAAATACCCGTACACGCAAGCATTCGTTTTTTGTGTTCAGTGTCCGAAAACCGTACTGGTTGATGTACGCCATTGTAATTACTGTCCCGTTGTGTAGTATATTTGTTGTAAGGAGCATGTGTTTAGGGTTGAAAAGGTCCCAACACAGTGCCTTAAAGTTTGTTTACAAAGATTTCAGTATGTCCTACGGCATTCAAATACCCTGATATACAAAGCGCAAAGTTACGAAATGGACCAGATCAAAAGTTTAATGATGCCATGACGGCACATGATTTTAAAAAGTGTCTTATAAAAGATACGTGTAGGTGTGCTTATGTAGCTGCTCTTATTGTGGCATGTGCATTTTAAAGGTAAATTTATGGATTACCATTATGCGGGTTATTAATTATGATCATTATGACCTCTGGCGTTATTTAGGCCCATATTATCGTTTCATCTCGCGGGATTCATCTCCTATGTCACTGTTGGTCAATAGCATATGTGCTAATTGTATAATAGTACTAGGGTTCCATATGGGTAAAAAGCGACACAGCCACTTTAAAAGTTGTATAAGTCCGACGTGGCCTTTTATAAAAAAACTGTTGAAAGTGACGTCAATGTCTTATAAAAGTGACATGGGGACATAGGGAAGTAAAAAGTGACGCGTGACATAGCATAAATTATTTGGACCCATGTGGAGCCATAGTATTGCCTGTGCCGACATTGAATACTTTCATTTATTCTATTCATATTTTGTGTATATAAGAGTTACCAAGAGCAAGACCCTACGAGCCTCGCACATGTATGGAGCTTTACATGACCGACTTTAAAGTTATGCGTGAAAGAGCCGTTGGGAGCAGGTGAATTTATCCGGACCCAAGTTGGCCTATATGTTTAATAAAGTTGACGTGAACGCTCAAGCATCTCTAATACAATGTGGTCTACAGGGCGGATCCTCTCAACCTGCGTTTAATTTTCTGGGTGCCAAGCCCTCCAAACCCCTCAAAGTCATGAGTGGGGGCAAGACTCACACCCCACTCTCCCGTCAGTCACGAGCCTGGAGCCGCCGCCGACCGTGCCAGGTGGCGTTATAAATTCTTGAACACATGGTGGGGTCCTTTATGATTGGGGAATTCCCCCAGTTTCACTTTCCCGAAATGATGTGTCATGCACGACCCTCAATATACGGTCGAAAAGAAAATGTTACCTCTGGTATGTTAAGCTATTTTACACCCAAATCAGCTACTCTACGGCATGCAAAATACATGTTCAGAGATAGCGTGTTATCCCGGCGGAAAATCTTCATATTTTATCGATAGCAAACCACTGTGGTAAACCCAGACCAAGTAAACAAACGACTGAGCCAAACCTACTAAACCTGCTGTGTTTATGTGTCTTTGTGCGGCTACTACCTGCGTATAGAAACGTGCCGAGTTTACACAGTAAAATATATCAGGTATGGATACCTCAGGGACTATACCTGCAAAATCACATTCGCCATCCACGCTCCAGTCTAGGCGATTATCTTCCACTGGTTTGGCCTACCCTTGGTGTTTTAGCGTTTGCTCGGATCTGTCCATGAGTGTGGGGGTTTCTGTGTGGTGCGTTACTAGTGTCAGTGGGGTGAGTCATCAACTGTCTCGCCCTTCTCGCGCGGACAGCAAAACAAGAAGCCCATGGACATTTACACTGTGCTTGACTGCTTACCAGATAAGACCGATACCTATAGGCTATGTACATGCAACAGAGAGATCTGAATTTTGACAGCAGGTCGAAATCTTTTTTGGATAAACGCGGATTGAGTGTTCGCTTGGCATGCGGGAGGCTGGTGGTTCGATCTCCAGCCACGCTAATCCCAGAAGCTGTGACGTGTAGTAGGGCTCCGGAGATGGTTTTGACAGGCCTTCACCGTCCCATATCATAAAGTATCACCGGAACCACCGCAAGCCACAGACTGGGGTTACAGCCACGCCAAACAAAAAAGACATTAGTTTAACATTTCAGGTTCTGCTGCTCTGCTTAGCGCTCGATCAGCACACATAGACGTATCTCCTATACGTCTATGATCAGCACATAAGTTAAAGACCGAGTGGTCGGCCCGGAGTCAGGATAATGGTCTGGATTGGGACATCACTGCATACACGTGGCGTGGTGTTTCAGTGGGCTGGCATTATAAAGACTGTCCGCAGGTCATACTAGCACAAGACAGGTCCACAAGACACATACACACCAACACTATCTACATCCCCGACCTTGTCCGTAGATCAAGCCATCAAGATTAGCTAAGATTGATGAACCTTAATTGTTCCAGCCCTCTCCTTTTTTATTTGTTTGCTCGTGGCAAAATGACTTTACGAGTTAAAGTATATTTTCAGAAAGGTGTAGATCGAGCTGAACCTCGATTTCATCTTGATATGTCTTTGCATGTTAATGCCAGGGCCCAAAATTTATGTCCTTTTTCCTTTAACCCAAAGGCCCAAATTTCGTCCATTCCGCTCTACGATTAGCAAATTTCGTAGTGTCACGTGCTTGGGGGTAGTGTCACTCGTAACTGTGAGATACGTAGCGCTGATGAAAATCTGATTTTCTGAAAAAAAAGTTAAGTGCACCATATGACCCCAAGGTGAGACTGAAGCATCAAAGTTCACAAGTATACCATATACTTTATCCAGGAGGCCCTATTTTTTATTGCTTTCGCTCTACGATTAGCCGTTTTACATAATATTATATTTGCATGTTTTTTATTTTAACATCGACTAGAATGTTAACTAATTTTATTTAATCTTTTAGCTTCTAAATTTCAAAATTCCAGACTTGTGTAAATGGTCTACGAAATGTTTGGGTGGAAAAGAATAAACTGTATGAGTAGCGTTATGAACATTCTCCATGTTATCCGGCTGGAAGAAAATTTAAATTTGTACACATTTTAATTAAAGTCAAAAATTGTAACAGCTAACTTGTTGAAGGCCCCCATAGGCAATATACCATAAACGTTCCATTGCCTTAGCATGAACACTGTGAAAGGAGTAGCATTTTGAATGCTCACGCCCGTGTGATCCCATATTGATTAAAGCGAGGAAAATGGTAAAAATCCGAGACTTGAAATTTGTGAAAAACAAAACAAAAAACTAACAATAATACCGGAATATATACTGTGGAAAACACCCTTTTATGCACAAATTTCATGTAAATCTGCCTAACCCTGTATGAAAAAAAACCATACGCTTCACAACGGATGGAACATGGACGCCCGCAACACGACCATAACTCTGCTGACACGGTCAACCAGAGTCAATATCTAATGAGCGATGTGAATTAATATTGGAACTTGCGGATATATTATTTATAAGAAGTCCGGAAATGAATGAACAAGCAAACAAAAGACAGTAAAATAAAAGTAAAACGTTCAGTAATTGCCTTCACAACGTTTTCTATGACGATATTTTTGGACTCTCTCCTTGCACGATAGCTTAATCTACGAAAAGATGTGACTTGAACCCGGTTTTGCAGGCCGGTATAATCATCATATCAGATTATGCAAATATGTGGGTCTAAAGTACGGCATCCACATAAAACTACATGTTTTGGTCGATCAACAGACGCAGTGGTTAAGCAGCACACCGGAAATACAGGTATACTGCAAACCTTTAATTACTTCTGACCATATGCATTATTGATTTGGGCTTTCCGCCCGAGAAAAGGGATACCCTTTATAATAGGGGTATACATGGGTCTCTAAAATATGCCCGGTTCGAGTTTTATTTTTTAACAGAAAACTACGAATCGTAGATCATTATTTAAGAGCCTTGTCTGAATCGTATACAATATTATGTAGCAATATTTAACAGCCATGACGAGTCGCAGATCACTCTTTAACAGAAAATGGTCTAGTCGCAGATCAATTTTTAATTGCTATGAATTCGCAGATCGGAATTTAACAGCAACTCTAAGCCGCGGATCGTTATTTTAGTGAGGACTGGCTCATCAGGTCGTTGTTTTATAGGTGTGCTGGCTCACGAATCGGCAGTTAACAAGGGCATCACATCGCTAATCGCTCTTTAGCTAGGAGTGCAGATCGTGAATTTCGTCGGTTCGCTAGATCAATTTGCCAAAACGGCCGGTTCGCGCGATTCGGTCAATTCGATTTTTACCCATGTATACCCCTTATAACGTATTCACCTCCATAATCTTCCTCTGAAAGGGAGTTTTATTTAGTTTTGGCACAGTAGTGAAATACATAACTGCAAAACGTTATTAGATCTCCCCATACGCATCGATTTGGACTACCGCCTGTGAAAAAAAAAACGCCCTTATTAACGTAGTCACCCTAAAAGTGCGTCTTATTTATTTATTTGGATTTGGCACATAAGTGAAATACATTTCTGTTCTTCAAGCCAAGCTTTCAGCAGGTAATTTACCACTATATAAAATGATATGTGTTAGCTTGTGATGAGCATTTGTCTATACAAGTTGCCGTTCTGGGCCAAACAGCGGGTGTGAGAATTTTCTGTAGAAACGGCTTGACTGGGACAAGCAGCAGATGATCAATGGGAAGAAAAATGAAAGTATCCTAGACTGAATTGGAACTTGGCATCCATTGATACAGTACAACATGAAGATGAGACTTCTCATACCGTTCGGCCAACCCGACACTTGGTACCAGTCCAGCCAATTATAGTCAAGCATCGTTTTGGTTCACTTTTAATGACCATGTCGAATACATCTACAGTGCTCTTTTGTTTAGTCCAGGCTAGTATGGAAGCCTGTCGCTTTTTGATATAACTGATAATCTACTGACAAGTACAGTGCTCCGCACAGAAATGTGTATTTGGGGCTGGTTCCTAGAGAAGCAGACTCACCCTAATGTTAATTCATCTGGATTACCTATAGTTACCTATGGCCTACGTCTCCATTAAGGTCAGAAACTGAGATCATGACTGTTGTTCGAAGTGCCCAAGGTCACATGCTGCAGATCTCAAAGTCCCAACTTTATCTTCTGTGATTAAGCCAAACACAACACTGTAACAGTTTACAACAACCTTTCTGTGGCCCGTTTCCCTTTTGTGCTTCATATTTTAAACAATGAGACGATACTAGCACAACCAGAGGGAAGTCATCCACCAAAAATGAAATTCGTTGGATAAATACCTTTTGAGATACTTTGGTAACAGACTCACATACACACACACATCGGCATCACAATAAAACCCCTCCAGCATAAGGCGGGGTTTTAATAAAGAGGCTGCATCTGAAACACGTAACTGAACATCATGTGTAGTTTCGTTGTGTGTCATTCTTGGTTGAAAGGCGTGCAAGCATACTCTGCATAAGGATGGATGTTCCAGAAGCGAATATGCTTAACACCACATAGCATACTACTAGATCAGTACTTGCCGATACAGAGGAACATGTGGTTATACACAGGTGCTATCCATAAAGAGGTTTAACAAACGGAAATGTCAAATGGAGATCTGCAAAATGCGATCTGCACAAGTAAAGTACGCTTTTTATACAGGCGAGTTATAAAGCAAAGGTAAATTGTACCACACAGATCCATAAGAGTTTCGATACGTTCAGGAATCAGCACATGTCATGATACACATTTTACTGCGACAGTTTTATTCCCAATGGGATACGCATCGTGATGAGAGACACGGTCTTTGTGAAGGACAGCACTCGTCTGGAGATCTTCCAGCCTACGTCGGGATGTGCCAATGTGCCACAGAAAATACTCCATGTTAAACCTGTGACCCAGGGGACTCTGGTTTAGAGGGTTGCTGGCCTGCAATGGGCATGAAATTAAAGCTTTGTCTGATATGTGTCATTGCCGCACAACAAAGTTAACTTCTATTTCTACAAGTACTAGTCACCGCTAGATGTCGCAGGCTCTGCTTCTCCACTAGATGTTGCAGGCTCTGCTGCACTGCCATTTGTTTCTGCACCATCAGCTGCAAAATGCACAAATAAAGCGTTGAACTCGTGAGATAAACCTTAAAAACTAGGACCTCTGAGGAATGTGCGTTCTTTTAAGGCAGGGGATCTCAGGTGATCATGACATTTCACTATAAGTTTACTCTATCTTAATTAAGTAAAATGCATGTTTTGTTTTCTATGCAAAAGTCAGAAGTAAAATCCATGCAAAACATTTCTTCATTTACAGTAGATGACTCTTGAGGTATGGACGTTAGCTGGGAATATATAGGTGAGGGGCTTCAGTCCTTGAGACAACCTCAGGAACAATTTACATTTGGCAAGTTTGCTCACATTGTCTTTTCAGATCCACCGCCTCGGGGAGCTGGACCAAGGGCTCAAAGTGGACGTGTGGACCTTGGTCTACAGTGTCATCGTCACTATCAGAAGCATCATCACCGGACTTGGAGTCAGGGGTGCCGAATACGGACGTTCCTGCACCAACCAAACTGAATGATTTAGAATCTAGGGATATGGAAGGTGTTGAAACATCAAATATGTGTTGCATGTAGGTACATACTAAATCTATAACGAAAGGAAACATGCCTTACATATTAATACAATTAAGCTTGCACAAATGCATGCATTATCTATTAGAAAATCCGCAATGACTAAGTTATATTAATATCATATAAAAGTGGGGATATTTGCTGAATCCTTCGATTTTATAACAGCAAAAATATAAATAACATCACAATACTATATTATTTCCATCCGACCAATCACACTGTCTAGTAGCCAATCACCGACCCCACGTTCTTTCCACTGTTTGCTTTCCATGTCATGTCTGAAGAGCTTACCGCGCTCTCGGAAGAGTTGTTCTTCATCTTCCCCCCCTGTCTTCAGGTCAACTACCTCTGGCACAGTCACCATCGGTTTGAAATCCATCTGTGCTTCATAGTCGTCTGGTTTGCCATGATCTGTGGCCGACTTTTTCGAATCTTTTGTCGGTAACTTCTTAAGCAGGCGCTGGCCCGCCCCCTGGAAACCTTTGTTTAGGGTATCATTGGTCTTGGTGAAGGCGTCCGGTTTGTCTCTGGTGGCTGCTAGACTGCCGAATGAAACACCAGAAATAGATGATGCTGAACCAAACATCACAGAAGTAGATGACGCAGGTACAGATATTGCTGTCGCAGTTGTTGCAGGAGCTGCTGCCGGTGACAAGGGGTTGTTGCTGGCACCAAAGCTGAAGCCAGCAAAAGGCTTAGGCTTAGATGTGTTTGCTTCCTCCTGTGGTTTAGCTGTTGTATCAGGCTTCTGTTCAAGTGCACCTTTGGTCTCATCTGGTGTTACAACAGGCTTGCTAGAGAACGTGAATCCTTCAAATACATTAGGTTTATCGGTCGAGTCTGCTGTGCCAGTCTGAGGTTTGCTCGCCACTGAGCTCGGTTCTGATGTTCCTGATTTCGGGGCCATGCCTGTCGCATCAGGAGATGGTCCAAAACTTCCAAATATTCTAGATTTACTGGCAGAGTCTGCTGCACTTGTCTGAGGTTTGCTTGCCGCTGGGCTTGGCTGTCCCGCCCCCTGGAAACCTTTGTTGGTGTCGGTGGTCTTGGTGAAGGCGTCTGGTTTGTCTCCGGTGGCTGCTAGACTGCCGAATGAAACACCAGAAATAGATGATGCTGAACCAAACATCACAGAAGTAGATGACGCAGGTACAGATATTGCTGTGGCAGTTGTTGTTGCAGGGGCTGTTGCCGGAGGAAATGGCTTGTTACTGGGACCAAAGCCGAAGCCAGCAAAAGGCTTAGGCTTAGATGTGCTTGCTTCCTCCTGTGGTTTAGCTTTAGTATCAGGCTGCTGTTCGGATGCAGCTTTGTCCTCATCAGACTGTACAGCGGAAGTAGAACCGTAGAGCCTAAATAATGGCTTACTTGTAGAGTCTGCTGTGCCAGTCTGAAGTGTGCTCGCCACTGGGCTTGGCTGACCAGTCTTCAATGTTCTTGCTTTCGGGTCCATTGCTTTCACATCATCAGGCTCTCCAAAACGTCTGAATCCAAATATGCCAGGTTTACTGGTAAAGTCTTCTGTACTGGCCTGAAGTTTACTTGCCACTGGGCTAGGCTCTAGTGTTCCTGCTTTCGAGGTTATGGCGCTCACATCACCAGAAGCTCCGAAACTTCCAAATATGTCAGGTTTACTGGTAGAGTCTCCTGTACTGGTCCGAGGTTTACTCGAAACTGGAAGTGGCTGACCAGGCTCCAATGTCCCTGCTACCCGGGCTGTGGCATCAGGCACCCGAAAAGTTCCACGTGAGCCAGGTTTACTGGTAGAGTCTGCTGTTGTGGTCTGAGTTATGCTCGCCATTGGGCTTGGCTCTGGGGTTCCTGTTTTTGGGATGGCTTCTACATCATTGGGCATTCCAGAAGTTCCAAATATGCCAGGTTTACTGGTAGAGTCTGCTGTGTTGGTATGAAGCTTTCTCGCCAGTGGACTTGTCTGCCCAGTTCCTGATGCATTTACTTCTGATGCAGCTTGCTGCTCATCGGCTTTTACAACAGGTTTGTTAGAAAACCTGAATCCTCCAAATAAGCTAGGTTTACTTGTAGAGTCTGCTGAACTGGTTTGAAGTTTGGTCGCCACTGGGCTTTGCTCTGATGTTCCTGCTTTCAGTCCCATGGTTTTAACATCACAAGGGGCTCCAAAACTTCCAAATATGCCAGTTTTACTGTTGGAGTTTGCTGTACTGGTCTGACGTTTGCTCGCCGCATTACTTGTCTGAGCAGTTTCTGATGCATTTGCTTTCTGGTTCCTGGCTTCGAGAGCACCCGAGATTGGCTGCTGGGATGACATTCCACCAAAAAGAGTCGATGCACCACTGAACCCTAGTTTCTGAGCGGATGCACTTCCAAACGTAAAGACAGAACCAGTGGCATTTGTAGTATTGGCTGCTATAGTAGTAGTCGACGCTGTACTGAAGGCAGGCTTGGGGGATGACAACAGTGCTTTCCCTACAGCAGTTGATGAAACTCCAGTTTTGACAGTGGTGAAGCTGCAACGGCCAAATGTCACTTTACTGATTCCAGTTGTGGAGGTGAAGTTGAAAATAGGTTTAGATGTAGTGCCCTGATTAGCATAGTCTCTGCTCTTTGCGCTCTGTGCTGTTGATATGGCTTCACTAGTGGGAGTGAAACGAAACCCCTCACTGACATTACCATCGACAGACTTGAACTTTTGCTGCCACCCTGACACTTCAGTAGTTTCAAGGGCCAATGAATTGTTACTGGAACCTAATGTACTGCCTATGAAGCCAGAAAAAGGTTTAGGCGTAGATGTTTCTACTTCCTCGTCGAGCTTCTTTGTGGTACCAGGCATCTTACAGTTCGCGTTGTCCCCATCAGTTCCTACTGCAGTATTGCTAGCAAACAACAGATTTGTCTGTTTTCTTTCCTCTTCCTCTCTTAGTCTCCTATCTGCCTCTTCCCTGAATTTCCTGTTTCCCTGATTGGCCTCCTTCCTGAACTTTTCCTTCAACTTGTGCATCCGTTCAGTGGTGGTAAGACATTGTTCTTCCTCATTCTCTCTCTGCCGGCTCTGTAATTCTGCCACGTTCTCCTATGAACAGAGTAGGCATATAGTCATACTACTAGTGCTTACAATTGCTGCTGTAGTATATTTATAGTAGTATTTATAGTTTACTATTATAGAAGTAATAGTTACACTAGTAGTAGTAGTAGTAGTAGTAGTAGTAGCAGTAGTAGTAGTAGTAGTAGTAGTAGTAGTAGAGTAGTAGTAGTAGTAGTAGTAGAAGTAGTAGTAGTAGTAGTAGTAGTAGTAGTAGTAGTAGTAGTAGTAGTAGTAGTAGTCGTACTAGTAGTAATAGTAGTAGTAGCAGTAGTATTAGTATTATTATTCTTAATAGTAGTAGTAGTAGTAGTAGTAGTAGTAGTAGTAGCAGCAGCAGCAGCAGCAGCATCATCATCATCATCATCATCATCATCATCATCATCATCATTTCTCACCTATTTCTTTCTCGATATCGCCACTATCAGTGCAGTCACCAAGATAAACACCAGCAAGAGGATGCTCAGCACGAGCAGCGCAATCTGCAAAGGTGGGGAGTAGGTGTAAAAGCATTGCGTGTCAGCCACGCATGAGTCGCCCCACTCTGAGCAAGGCAGACATTCAAAGCCTTTCAGAATCTCTTCTGGAACGTCTTCTTTTAGCTCTACATAATCCGGTTGATGAACCGTTGAAGTACTTCTTGTCCAAAGCAAGATCTGTGTTAGGAAAATAGTAGCCTTCGCGGCAAAAAGCATTTGTGTTGTAGTGTGTTGGGGTGTTGTTGGTGGCTCTATGTGTAGAGGATCTAGGGCATTTGCATGATTTGTCTGACACCCGGAAGACACGCACTACCAGGTCGCCACTTAATACACAGTTAAATCGGGATCAGCAACTGTCTAGAGAAGCATAGTGAAACACGCAAGTTGCAGGAAGTGGCGTGGAGAGAGAAGTACAATGAAACCTGTCTTTGCGACCACCTGAGAATTAGGGACAACCTGAGAATTAAGGACAGCTACTCCACTCCCTAGACCAATTCAGTACACAAGAGATGGACCTGAGAAATAAGACCACCTCAGAATTGAGGACAGTTTTTCACAGTCCCATGGGTGTCCCTAATTCCCAGGTTCCACTG
>JAAUYG010274743.1_pt1 | contig 10871 bp, 10 predicted proteins | sample 7278091 | NCBI WGS metagenome assembly JAAUYG01 (sample SAMN14350201, study PRJNA611818) | marine sediment metagenome | isolation source: surface marine sediment (0.6m) | place: French Polynesia: Moorea | collected 2018-08
ACCACCTGTATATAAAGACCACATTTATAGGTCCCAAGGGGTATACTTTCCAAGTTATTGAACTTGCATATAAAGACCATGTGTGTATAAGGACCACATTGTGTTGGTCCCTAGGGTGGTCTTTATATGCAAGTTCAATAACTTGGAAAGTATACCCCTTGGGACCTATAAATGTGGTCTTTATATACAGGTGGTCTTTATATACAGGCAGTTGTTAGAGGAGGTTAGACTGTATGTGTGCTCATAGAATAGATATGGTATGATGCTTTTTTCAGCACCAGAGAAGAACGGATGACATGATTGTCAGTTTAATGGACAGTCCAGTATTGGAGGAGGAGGATGCTGCTTACATCGACAGCTTTGCCACGTCTATGCAGGCATACCAGTCGGAGGGTGGCGGAGATAATTTCATGGGCCAAATAACCATGTAAGTCAAAAAAAATCACAGACACACACACAAAAACCCAACAACATATTAAATTGAATATTCATATGTTGTATTTTGTTTGGATGGTTTTCAGTTGCTCATCGTTCTTCAACAACTAAATGCTGGTGTGTACATGTAGTTTTATTAATTTAAATCCTCCATTATGGTGCATTATACATTATTGTTTGAAGAGTGAGTAAACCTAACCCATCAATAACAGCAGGCATCATTTCCATCTTCAATTTATAAGAGCAATAGCTTGTCTATGTCTATATATATATGAAAATGAGAAATATATTAGCTATCTAACTGTAATACCCTAATCCCACTCCCAATTGGAAAAAAATTTGCGCAGAGTGATTGGATTTTCTTGGAAGCCCTACTGGTTTTATTTATTGTTTTAAGACCTTAATTTTAATCTACATTGTTCCTAATAGTTACCGGTATGTGACTAGGCATTAGTTAACATGACATGTAGTGTTTTTACACCTTTCAGACAGATTGGAGTCCTTGGCATAGCTCTTGCCTATGTCTTGTTTCGGATGTTCTACCTCAAATCACCGGAGAAATACGCCAGGGTCTCTATATGGGGGTTGGACGTACTGGCAGTGCTCATGGCGGTTACAGCATTGTTACCCAATACGATAAAATCAGCATCGGCGGCCCGAATGCTGGGCAAGCTGAAAAGGTTCACAAGATCCAGCGGGACACTGCTGGGGGAGATTCACGGATTTTACAAACTCAGTCGGAAAGCTGTGCGTTTGGTACAGGAGACCGAGCTGATAGCCAGGGGGTTTACTATGTAAGTACAGTCAAACCTACTAGAAAGACCAAATGTATATAAAGGCCATCTGGTTATGAAGGCCACATTTTATAAGGCCACAGAAGTACACTTTCCATGTTACACGTGTTATTGAGTCTGCATGTACAGACTGCCTGTGTATAAGGACCTTAGTTTGTTGGTCCCTAGGGTGGTCTTTTTAGACAAGTTTCACTGTATACATAAAATAGGGTTGTGCTTGAATTTAATTAGTACCGACATTGAGCATCGATTAATCAAAAGTCCTGTTAAAAAATAACTTCTAAAAAATGATTCCTTGAGGGTTTAATTTAACTTATTGGTAGCGAATGAACTTGATTATAATTGATCGCAAAAAATCAGCATCAGTAAATGAAATCAATGATTCTAACACATTAAACTTGCTGGTAAACATGTGTATTTTGCCTGATGTTAATTCCAGGGCCTGAGTTCTTGAACATACTTGTCAAAGTTTTGACTTAGTGACCAATCTGATCAATATGATTGGTTAAGAATTTGACTTAAGTCAGAACTTAAACTTAAGTATTTTTGAGAACTCCAGCCCTGGACAACAAGGGAGTGGGATTGGTGTGAAAAAGTAGTTCCGGTCATTTTTATTCCCCAGGGTGAACTCATTAACCCCAGTGAGTAAACTGGAGCAAAATAGTCCCCAGGGACTCACTCGGCAGATTCCACAGCTCAGGAGACTGGTGTTCCATGCTCCCAGGAATATCATGATGGCTGCTAAAGATGCTACGTCAGAACTTCTTAGGTGGTAAGTCTCATTCATCTCAGGGGAAAGTGAATATGCAAGGAATTTCTTAAATCTCTTGTACATTGTGCTGCAGTAATTGATCAATCACACTACCTACTGGATAAGATGAATAAATATCACATCTCTTGACTAAATATACAACTAGTACACTTGCATTGAAGTTCAGAAGGACAGTTTATTTTGCAGTACAATACAGATATACAAAATATAAATTTTCAGGCATATTGTGGGGAGATGTATTATTACAAGGCTTATGTGTCCCCACACTTTGGCCACAAGAGCAAAAAATTCTCTCTCTCTCTCTAGCCAAAGGCTATATCTGTTAATGTGGCTGTAATTTCTTGACAAAGGAGGTGGCCATATTAGAGGGGGACCACAGTACTACATGGTATGAAGTGATATGACAAAAATGAGACTGTTTAGTTAGAATTGGTCTTATTATTAGTGTAAGTATATGGATTGGCTCCTAATCCTTGCAGTTAGCTGTTTGTCTCTCAGTAGCCTTTCCTACGTTTACTGTCTACTTTAGAGAAAATATTACTTTTGATTGAATGCTGCGACAGTTATAATGCTGTCTTATTCTGTATACACGAATTGCAGTTATATATTTCTAGTAAATAATTGTTCACCAGAGCTAATGAGAGCTGTGTAGTTGTGATGAGTGTTTCATATTTTACAGTTTCCCGTCCCATGTGGAGATAGAAGGACTATCCAACTACCTGGCGTGTCTCCCCCTACAGCAGTACGGGCCGTGTGTCACCATACAGGGTGACCACAGGGAGGCGGAGCTAAGGGCTGTCACTGACGACTACTGTCTGACCGCGATCAAGGTACGCAGGGAGCTGTAAACACTAACACATACTATGGTCCCTCTGTTAAAGGACACTCTCTAGAGAGGACACCCCTCAAGAAAAGGACACAAATTCTTGGCAGAATGCATGCATGTGATGCTCCCTCTTGCCAAAGGACACCTCTCTAATAAGGACAGAATTGTTTGGCAGAATGGGTGTGGTGATTAGAGGGGGGCTACTGAATACTACCGGTAGTACTGTTTAATATTACCAGATTCTGTACATTACTTGCAAAGTGCCTTCAGGAACTCTTAAATGGTTTCCATAGGAAGAAGTACTACTATTGTTTGTTATTAAGATATCCATTCCATTAAATACACGGTATCTTTAGAAAATCTTAAATGATTTCCTTTGGAAAGTACTACCTGGGTAGTGTCATTGGATAATGCCGTATTCCTCCCATTAAGTGCACGGTGCATTTAGAAGACCTTCAATGGTTTTGTCAGAAAAAAAACAGTGCTTCTAATGGAATATTCTTTTGTGTTAAAAAATATCTTCAATAAAGACTGGCATACTGCTGAAAGACATATGGAAACCATAGTGTGTTGTTGTTAGAACATGGGCCCGTACTAACATTAATACAGTACTGTAAACAAGAAAATGTCCAGATTTAATATGTAGAATCCTGAGGTCAGGTAGTGTTGACTAGAATTAAAGGTTTAGATGTTAATTTGCACAGACAGTTTTAGTCACAAAAACTTTCTGTTGTAATAGACAGAATTAGTTGAATGTCTTCTAACTAAACTTTGCAATGTAGAAAGGCAGTATTTGTTCTTTTTACAGCCTCTCTCTGATACCTTTATTTGATAGGAGGTCTTAATGGTTTAATAATAATGTTTCATTTTAATGTCTATTATTAGAATACAGTATTCTTTGATATACATTGTAATTGATAGTCTAGTATAATATTTTGGGATTCATTCTGTATACTTCGGCATGTTTGAATATTGGCCTATAATGGGGACCCACTGGTCATGCACCATGGACACAAACTTCGACCTCTGATATATCAGCAACGTTAGTTTATCATGTTTATTGCCTTTCAGTCGATGGTTGACCTTTGCTGTGTCCATTTATCAGAGTTCCTCCGTGTTCTTGCCATGTCCACCCTGATACGAGCTGAAGATCATCAGAAAAACCCAGGTAGGGACCTTCTAACAGTCTTAGCCCTGCTGGTCCACTCAGTTATTCCTTTACGCTAACAGACACCACAGAAAACGTCTATATATGTTCCTGGATATAGAGTAGTGGCATTGTTATGTTAAATTTTGCTGCATAGACTATTGAGTAAAATTAATGTATTGAGCAACTGAAATATTTTGTAGACTGCAACTTTCATCAAATCCTTGCTGGTCTGGTTGGTATAAGCGCAAGAATTCCTGTGCTATGTTGGATTAGTTGATTCTATTTGTCAGAAATTAAAGGTGTCACAGTAGTTATTCGAACCTGGCATAGTTCGCCAAAGTTATTTGAACTTGAAAACCTGAAATTTTTTTGCCAGATGTTAATGTGAGGGATAAATATTCCACCAGCAGTGTCTGATTGAATACTTCATTGCAATGTTATCAGATATTGTACTTAGTGACTGTTTTATATAAAACTACATGCCTTACTTTATCTATTTGCATTGTTATAACCCGTATAAAGTTAAGTTGTATTGAATCAGTGAAGTGAAGAAGCAGATGAAAACAGGATTTCTGACACTAACTTAATCAGTTACTTAAGATAGTTCTTACTGTGTCAGTGTAATACCACTTTGCCACGTTCATGCCACTTTCTCGCTGTAATGCTCTCTGTTAACATATTGAACATGTTGAAGAAAGAAGCTACTGCTATGTGTTTACTTTCAGGCTTCAGGAAAGAATGTGAGGTGATGACATGTTTAGTGGAGACTCTCAAGAAGGAGTCCACCCCCCTGCTGAAGTCGTATACCCTCCATCGCTGCCTGGTGCAGAAGAAGGAAGCGAGAGAAAAGAAGGAGAGATCCCGTGCGAGAAATCCGTTCAAGGCGTCCCATGCCCAGACTGTGTACACAGCGGTACACAGTCTGTCACTGCACCTACAGGCAGCAATGAACAGGTTAATAAATAAAAGAGACAAACCAATAGACACAGAGCAGCTGTGTGACACCGGCTATAGAAGGGAGCTATTCACAGCTACAGTACCTCTATTGTTGTACTGCCCCCCCCACCCTCCCACTACACAGAGAGACTGTTTAACCATACTCAGACGATACATAGAGAGCGACTAGTTGACACATTACATAGGTGCTCGCAGGTAACTGAGAAAGCCTGCTTTTGATAAAAAATTATGATAATTACATTCCATCTTGTTTTCACAACCCCCAGATTGTACAAGATGGAAGAACAAATGGAGACGCACATTGAAGCGCATGAAGAGGAAAACTCTGAGGAGCAGGAGGAGCAGACCGAAGGTCTGCAGCTTACACAAACAGACATCTCGTCTTACATGTCAGATCTTACAGTGGTCTGTCGGGATTTGGATGCCTGCAAAGACTGCTGGGAGGAAGCGGTGACCCGATTACATAAATTTAAGAAGAAGCAGACTGGTAAGACTTCAATTGAACTTGATTTAGTTGTAGATTAGTGTTCTGACAAATGTGTGTCAGCCGAGGGGTAAGAAATATAAGAGATCATGAATGATATTGTAGTATCTGGTGCTGTGATGCATGTAGAGCCTCTAAGCTACTGGATGTAACATTCAGTAAGAAAATATCATGAATATTGTCTGTTTTTTATGCAGACCTTTAGAACTGATGGATAGAAGTGGATGCTTCGTATCTTTGTTTCAACTCATAAGTGACATGAGTAATTTGTGCCTTAATGCATTATGACATTGTACATTTCTACTTACAATGAATTCTTGTCTAAAAGACCACCCCAGAAATAAGACCACCCTAGAAATAACACCACGCACAGAAATAAGACCAACCCAGTAATAAGACCACCCCAGATATAAGACCACCCCAGAAATAAGACCTGCTATTGACTAGCCAGAAGCAACACACCAGTGCTAAGTTGTTTGAGAAATAAGATCACCTCAGAATTAAGACCTGGTCTTGACAGTGGGTGGTCTCATATAATACATGTATACCGGTAGTTACAATTTTCTTTCCAACAGATAGCTTGACCACGTGACAGAAATTGTCGTCTGCTGTAGGTTTATTGACAGAAATTTGTTGTTTTGTTTCTTTAGTATCTAGGAAAGTCATATATTTCTTTTAAATGTTTCAAATTACATATTGTGAATCAGATGTATAAATGACAGCCACACTAGTAAGGTAAAGTGGAGTATTTGCTTTGGCTCGCACCAGCTGCAGTCAGACTATGTATATATATCGTATCGTCTGTAATATCTTTGTTCTAATTTGCAGCCTACAGCCTTTTGCTCTGGTGCTGGCGATGAACTGTATAGACTATTCACTTTGTATACACGTAATCCATTATAATGTTGCTAATTGTATAGTTCGAAATTAAATTTATTATTAAATTTATTATATTATTATTATTTAGATTCCTCACCAAATGCCAGTCCAGCAGCCTCTCCCCTGTTGACAGAGGATCCCCGATGTCCTCCTGTGCCGCTGTTTGAGATGGGAGAGCCGGTGATAGAGGATCAGGTACAGAGACGCTGGGGTCTTTTTGATTGGTCTATATGACATGTATAACCGTAAAGGAATACAGTGGTCCCTCTCTTAAAGGACAATCTCTAGAGAGGACACCCTCTCTAAAGGACACACATTCTTGGCAGTCTATACCGTGAATGCATGTCATGCTCCCTGCCATGAAAGAACACATCTCTTATGAGGATCGAATTAGTTGGCAGATTGTGACCCTATGGGGGGGGGGAGGGGGGGCTACTGTATATAGGTATGTAAAATGGTCTTTTTGCCTGACTATGGTATAAAATTGATGATTAAAATTTGATTGTTGCATGTCCAGAGTATAAGATTGCATGCAATGCTCTTGTTATTCTCAACTTACAACGTCTCAATTTGTTATTGGTATATAAGATAAGTAATGTAAGAGTACTGTATCGGATTTTCAACTTTGCCATGCTGCGCTGGAAATGTCAGTTTAACATACATTGGCCTAGATTTAACTCAAACGCAAGTTCAGCAAACCTTCATCCCACCCCCAGATTAACCTTTTCCATGCAACTACAAGATTTGCTGATGTAGTTTCAGTAATGTTTGAAGGAGTATAATATCTGGTGTGACTCCAGGTGTTCGAGGCGTACACTGACCCTGATATCCCAGAGGAGTACAGTGGAGACACGGAGCAGACTCTGTCAGAGGAAGAACGGGTATGACACCTTTCCTGTCTCACTGTCACCCATCTGACAGTACAGCTGGGTAGTCACAGAGTACAGTAGAACCTGTCTTGGGAGACCATTGTTTGGCCATAAAAATATAGCATAGACAGATGATCGGGTGGCAGGGTTGATTTTGCATAGTACGCTGAGATGTAGTTCTGCTATGAATGTGGCATTTCGAAAGAGGTGATCTATCATGCCAGGCAGTACTGGTATTTGTAGAGCTTGCCTAATTTATAAGAATAATTCACTAGGAACTTTAATACATAAATTAGGCACTTGGAATTTATGGGCATTAGGCACTCTAGCGTATGCGAGATGTGAGATATCTAAACTTAGATTAAACATTTGGAAAGGGAATTAAACAAATTAAAAGTTATTAATGTAGACAGTTAATGTAATGAAAAGTTCAGTGAAGCTTTTCTGATGATCATTTATGTGCAGTGTTTTATTGATCAGGCTAAAAGAAAACAAGAGAAGAAAGAAGCGATACGTGTCTTGTCAGAACTGAGAACTGTGCTTGCCGTGAAGGCTGTTGAAACCAAAGAGAGGGAGCGACAGGCGCTCCTCCGACAGAACCCGCAGTTAACGGAAGAACAGCTTGACGGCTCAACGGCGCAACCACCCCATGCTCAAGCTCCTGACATTTCTGACAATGAACCGTCCTCTGCATGCTCGAAGACTAAAGAAAATGTGCAAACCTGGACCACGGGAAACGAGGAGCTTTCAAAGGCAGAACAGTCCGAGGATAATGCTACAAGTGAGGAACTGGGATATACATGCATAGGGGAAGGGGATCTAGGTGATAATACTCAAGCAGAATGCAACGATGGTGTGGCACAGGACAGGCTGCAGTCACTCAAAGACCGCTTCAGGACCGGGAACTTCCTGTTTGCCTCCGATGTGGCTGCTATGGCTGCCGCACGTGGCCGCCAGATGGCAGCACAGGGCGAAGAGACCTTTGTCGGCGATTCGGAAGATTTCTGCCAGGAATCGTCAACGTCAGATGAGGAGGAAGAGGATGTTGTAGGAGAGGGAGTGAAGGAGTAAACCTGAAAAATCGATTCTCATAAGCCGAGATGAAATACAGTGAAGTCTCAGTCTTAGGACTACCCAGAAATAAGACCACACAGGAATTAAGACCAGTTATCGGACAAGCAAATGTTGCTACATGTATTGGTACACGTGTTGCCACAACAATGATACATGTGTATTGTTTCAGAATTTAAGACCAGTAGACCTCGAGTGACCTTAAGCATGGAAAAGACAATGGTTGCCAAGGTGATTAGTGAACTTAAGTCGGTATCTGGACTTAATATTTTCTGTGACTTTCCGAGAAACTGGCCACAGGACTGTGTTGCCTTTGACTGTAGGTGGTCGTAATTCTGTGTAAATTTATCATCAACTCTGACATCGGTCTCAACCCTCTGACAGTATCATCAACTCCTTGTGTAAGTAAGTTCATATATTTAGTCACTTTTTATTTGTGACGGATATTCAAAGGAATTGCGATTGGTTTTCATAATAGACATCTCAATTTGACTACCAAGAACAGGCTATATACATTGATTGTAGCTAATACTGAAAATATTTCACACAGTTATCGTCATCATTTAAGTGATTCTTATTCACATGTGATTTCTATTTAACGAAATTGTCATGTACATTACAGGGTATCACAGAATTTTGATGTAGCATTTATCGTTTAGTATGAATAACTGAATATTAGGAAGACACTTAGCTCAATAGTTTAAGACCGATCATGTGATCAATTTTTTTTAATAGCATAAACATTGTACACAAGTCTCATACTGCATTGTACGATGGGCAGACGATATGGAACGAGTGGATAAAAAGTTGTTGCTGTGAGTTAATAAGATATTATTGGTTAATATGTACAGAATCGAGTTGTTATGCAACCACATTGTCTATGCATTATCAAGTAGCGACAGATACATGTTGATGTATGAGTGACAGTAGATGGCTTTAATTTATGCAAATTTATGCTTTGTATTTATTTTCATGCCAATGCATAGTGGATCATGTATGCACAAACTTGAAACTTTACTTTTTAGGAATTGCCTCTACATAATCTAATGTTAATACAGTCCCTCGATTTTACAACATTTAAGACATCTTGATCATAAGACTCTTTTAGTCCCACAGTGCAGCTTTTGTGCAGTATTCAGCTTTATTTTAAAACCACCTGCCGTATAAGACCACATTTTAATGTCCCATGGGTGGTCTTAAAATAGAGAGAGTGGTGTATTCTTATATTATTATTGTATTCTGGGCAATAACCATGATCACGGGCTTGTGTAAACACAATTATTGTGCATATCTTCACAGTTCACATAGACAGGGGTCAGTGTCCAGAAAATGTGAAGTCCCTACTAGTGATCTTAACAATGGAAAAAACAATGGTTGCCAAGGTGATTAGGGAACTTACGTTCGACTAAAAAGATTTTTCCATAAACTGGGCCTTGGTCCCACTGGGATATACGGCTGAAAATAAGTCTGTGGTTCAGCTTGTCAATATTAAGAGACGATTCTTCTGAGTATTATGAAAAATATTAAAGGATTTTCTAGAGTTCAGTGAACCGTGTCAACTACACATCAAATGCATTAAACCACGGATCGAAATTACGACTGGCCCACCGTCCCCTTGACCATGTTGATGGTTAGAAATTAAATGGGGAATGACTTAATCCCCATTTACACTACAGTTTTGATTCAAATCAAAAATGTTTCGAGACCAGTTGGAGTATTTACACTAGCGCTAGATCCAAATCCTTTTCGAGAAAGGATAAATCCAGTTGTGTGGTGGTTTCTATGCAGATTAGATTTAAGCGAAGCAGTGTAAATGCAGATTGGAGAAACCCATGTACAACTGAAGTCAGTTTCAAGAACCAACTTACTTCAAATGTTTACGATTGTGCTTCTGAACTGTTTGGAGGATTTTCCCCATTTTGTTTCCATCACTTAGAAAGAAAAAAAAAGATCAAAACCAAACAAAATATCGATCTCCACCCCAACTAGAAGTATTTTCATTGTGGTGAGTTTTCGGAGACATAACCAGCTCACTGCGGTATCATGCATGGCTTTATCATTGTTTATGTTTAAAGTGTTTTATATGTACATGAAATATGCGTGTGAGTTCTACAAAACAGCATTATTTCTTCACAAATTTAATGTTCTCAGTTTTTTGGTGCTAGTCATTATTCACATGCTTTACCTGTATGGATTATTTTCGATTATTTCAAGTGTTAGTCAACAGTTTTATTCCGCTCAGATTATATTTAAATGTACATGTATGATTGGTCCCAACGTAATACAGTTGTCAACCACAGCTACAAGTTGTACACAGTAACAGTATGGTTTTATGCATACATAAATATGCATATATAAATATGCATATGTAAATTAAGTTTCTGTTGATCTCATTATACAGGTAACAATTTTATAGTTGTATGTCAAGAGCCTACTACTGTTAGTGATGTTCTAGTTTTTGTTTTAGATACACCTAATATGTTTGAAGTGGTCCCAATTTTTGAATTTCTGTTAGCAGCTATGAAATGTCCCCTTAGTTAGCTCTGCTAGACTCTGTCAGCAGAGGTCATGGTATGGGACTTTTGTCCGTCGTCCGTCCGTCCGTCCGTCCGTGGCGCAATTTTCTCTGAACCT
>JAAUYG010077238.1_pt1 | contig 10870 bp, 11 predicted proteins | sample 7278091 | NCBI WGS metagenome assembly JAAUYG01 (sample SAMN14350201, study PRJNA611818) | marine sediment metagenome | isolation source: surface marine sediment (0.6m) | place: French Polynesia: Moorea | collected 2018-08
ATTACGGCGTTTTAGGGGGTTTAACGCCGGTTATTAGCTGGTGCTGCATTCTCTGCTACGATCATGCAAAAGTTAGGACCTGATGTGAGCGTAGTTAAAAGCAATATAACAATTTAGAAGATATCTCTTCATCTGATCATGTTCTGACAATGAATTTTAGTTGTTCAAGAGCTAAATTTCTAAAATCACCAGTAGAGTATTATCAGGAGAACTGACAACTAAACTATGGTAGTTTCAGCATTCATATCTCTAAATAGTAAAGGGTTAGTAACCCATTTTACACTATAGTTATTGGCATAATTTATAACAGATTTTAATGTAATACTCATATTGATGGCAAAATATGGCCTGAATATAACATCGGATAAATTTTCCAAAAGCAATCAAATAACATGGGGACTGTACTTTTAATGCTACATGTGCTAAGTGGTATACTTAAAAACTTAATCTGAATTATAAATACAATACATCAGTATACCTATAGAATCAGTTCTGTAGGAGTCTATAACAATATTATGTTCCTGAAACCAGCACAATGTGATGCTTCATGGAGTGAAAAGAAAGCCAAATCACTCAATGTCCGTTACCTCATCCATGTAGTCTTGAATCCAAGTAAACATACAGCGATCCTCTCATTAGAAATTTTACAGACTGACTGGTCGAGCTGGTGATACAAGCAGTCAAAATATTGTACATTTTTTACTTTTCATCAAGTTATGTATTATTAATTAACTTAAATGACTGCAATACTTAATAAGCTCTTTTGTTGATACCCACAAAGCATTTGACAAAACTAACATCCAATTATTATTATGCCCGCTGAAAACAATCATTTGTTCTCAAGCAATGGAGAAAGACGTGACAGCAACATATGTTCCGCACCTGCTTCACTGGATTGACACCTGGGGGCCCTGCAAGGCTTTCCAATAAACCATGGACAGGGGGAGCACCTGGCTTGTCTTTGGTCCGGTTGTCATGACGATCCCTGAGACAAAAACAACCTGCTATAAAAAAGGCACTTTGAAATATCTACATAAACAAAATTATTTCTTTTTAGTCGAACTGCATAGGTCTCTATTACAAAAGTTAACAAAATAGATATTACATAGATTGGTTTTCATGCACTAGGGAACTGCATGAAATCATACAAGGATTATCATCATGTTCTGATGTTCAGCGGCAACTAAATCAAATCAAAGAGTTTAACTAAAGGTATGTATGATATAAAATGCTTGGCAAAGGACTAAAATCAACTGTCAGTGGTACATGTATATTTACCTGCTTTACTGTTTATCACAATAAAATGTGATCCTCAAGCAACCTGGTTTTGCAACTGACTTTCCCGTATACTGTTAGTGATACTGAGTCTGACATTCAAAAAACATCTCAAAAATCCTGCTTCCAGGCGCCTTTCAAATCATAAACATCTAGCTCAGTAAATTATATTAAGGGCATGTATGGGCATCTATGTAGTATATATCACAATTATTTTACGGAAAGTGACTACATATATATTTGACAATCTTCTTTGCTACTGACATCATGCTTTTCTCATGTCTGCTCCTCAAGGGCTCTGCTTTGGGGCTGATGAAGAGACTGGTGTTAGCAGCTTGTGCTGCAAAAGAGGTGTTCCCAGGGGAGGTCCAACCACCACTGCGGTTTCCCAGGCCAGCCTTTGGTGGACTGCCAGGGGGAGATGACCAGAGTCGGCCAGCAGGCTGAGGAAATGACAATTGAAGGAGACATGAAACACAAGCTTTACATACACAAAACAAGATGTAAAGACATTTTAACAAGAGGTCCATGGACCCTAACACTCTGCTTGGTAACAGCAGCATGTACATGTACCACCATTGAAAACATCACACAATTTTCTACACCTTCCTTGAAGTTGACATCTTAAGATCAATCAAGGTCAAATCTAAACACATTTTGACTCACCATAATTTTCTATCAATGGTCAATGGTAACATGTTCCATAAAAACAAGGTTTATACAAAATGAAACCAGGGAGGTCTTGTGATCAGTTAGTAACAACGAAAAGCAAATCTAATATGCAAAGATATGGGCATGTGTACAAGTAAGATGCAATTTATTCTTCTTACTACATCCCAAGAACGAACTGTACATTGTACACTCACAGAGGAAACTGCAGCCGAGGGATCCCCCATAAGATATGATGGCAGGAACTGGTTCTGGCCTTGTGTACCTGGACTGGATGGGGAGGCGGGTGACCCAAGGGTCATAGGTTCATTGGCACCAAGCATCATCACTCCGACTGTAAACACAAGGCAATACAGCAATAACAGTATAGGTAAAAGTGCCCAAGCCTATGCAGTCCGCTAACCTCATATCGATTTTCACAGGCTGGCGGGCCTTCGATAGCTGGAGGGGAAACACTGGCATGGCAGGCCATAGGTCCAATATTTCCCTACTTAAAACTAGGGGTGTGACGATACATCGATGCATCATGATAGTTTATGACCCGATGCAATAGTATTGATAGCAACCCATGACCCGATGCAATAGTATTGATAGCAACCTCAACTATCCATAGTTTCTATTAGTATAGTTTTTTCAGTGGTTACTGTATATGGCATAACTGAACTACTGTATTTCAATATCATGGACATCATTCCGTACATTTCACATGTTTGAAGCCAAAAATGAATCATAAAATGCTCTCTTCACACACAAAAGTTCCTTTCATCACATACCTATGGTCATGCACAGTGAATCAGAAAGCTATTGGTACCAGTATTAGCTCTTGTTTCTTCAAACTTCCTTCAAATTAACTATCGTGATACTATCACGCTAGTTTGTCAATTACTAGTATCGTGATAGTATTGTGATAGTGTTGCTGCCTCCAATAGTTACAACTGCTTAAAATACTATTCCATGGATCTTTGTATTAGAGCATATAATTATTACTAGTATGCGTACATGTCTGAAAATCTTGCTTATCTTCGCTTTGGAAAAGATACGGAACAGCATGAAACATGTGCATTTTATTTCAAGTTAAAATAAAATAGCTGAGATGTCACACTGCTGGTAAGGACATGAGTTAAATATGACCTCATAACAGGTGTAGCTTGAGTTGACAATTACCGGTAATAGCGCTTCTGTCTACCACACATTTATATGGTACGTTCCTGTCATATCATGCTATGATTATTAATTCCTCCCAGTTGGCATTGTGCTTCAACATCTAAAACTTTAAAGACAGTAACATCAAGTGTTATATGACCCAGCAAATAAGTCTTGATCAAACTCCTACTTGCATTGTCATGAGCAAATCTAGCGCATAGCCACTGCTTTATGCGATCTAGATAGTAGATATATCTGGATATGGTACAGTACAAATTAGGGGTGTAACGGTACATCAATAAATCGATGCATCATGATAGTTGATGACCCGATGCAATAGTATCGATAGTAACCTCAACTATCGATAGTTTCGATAGTATTTTTCAGTGGTGTAGGGCACAATTAAACTACAATATTTCATTATCATGGACATCATTCCGTACATTTAACATGTTTGAAGCCAAAAATGATTCATAAAATGCTCTTTTCACATATGAAAGTTCCTTTCATCAGATACCTATAGTCATGCATAATGAATTAGAAAGCTTTTGTTACCAGTATTAGCTCTTGTTTCCTCAAATTTTCTTCAAATGAAATATCGTGATAGTATTGCGATAGTTTATCAATTATCGTGATAGTATCGTGATAGTGTTGCTGCCTTCGATAGTCACCCCTAATACAAATTTACAATTTGTTGGAAGAAGAGAAATGTGATAAATGTTCCACTTTGATTGAGAAACTGTATATGGTTGTTGGTGAACATTACTTTAATGTGGTCTGCTTATTTTGCTTGACAAAGAATGTACTGCTGACTAGTGGTGTAACAATAATTGAATATAATCGAAGTTTGATCATCTACCCTGCTGATTACGATTATCGATTACAAAAATCGGCAAGAATTTGTAGGCACCGCCGTAACGGTAATTTTTGCACAGGAAAGCTCCGTGGCGCTAAATACGATGTTCATAGCGACACCTAGAGAAAGTTCGTTGAATATCACTCGGCACACCTCGTCCGATTCTTTGGCAGTCTAGGCACGTTTTTGTTGGTTTTCATGGCAATCTAGGTACTTTGATAATGTGATCATGGCGTCAACGGTGGGGTTATTGATGAATTATACGCTTTTCCCAGACTAAGGGCGCGTTCCCCTATATGGAAATATTTTTGGTTTTCCAAAAAATGTGACAGGCTGCCACCAGAGAAAATCTAGGGGAAAAGGCGATTTGTCGCACTAAACACATTAAATTCCCTCACATTAAAAGATCTACCAGGATTAAAATAAAGCAATACGCTATTGTATTACTTATATAAATCAGTGCCACTGCCTATATGGATCAGTTTTGTCTCCATCAAACAAACTGAACAGATTATCTTTAATAATTGATTGATACACTATACCAACTATCAATTCTCAATTGGGCCTGAATTGGCAAACAATTACCACCACTACTGCCGCCCTATACACTGATACATGCTAGCCTATATTCTGATTTCTGGTATTCGTATCTGGTATCTGGTTTTATCACATGCCCTCATGTGGCAGATTAACCGTGCACCTCCTAATAAAAAAACTGTTAAACAGTTAAATGGGCTTAGTATTAAATCTCACCAAACACACAGATGTACGTATTTATTTAAGTATTTGTAATTGTAGGCCCTCTACTAGCTCTAGGCATGATACATGCAACCAGAAGACCAATAGGGGTTTTCCGTTACGGAAAAGTCCTACACATGTACAGGCACTCGAAACTATGCACACACACACCTCGTGTGTTTATACCAAACGAGGGGGGTAAACGAGGGGGGGTGCATAGTTTCGAGTGTGCAGTCTCTGTGTGGGCGATAATGAAAGGAAGTAATTACTAAAAGTCGACATGTCGAACAATTACAACAGAAAAATCACAACACAAAGAAACGCAGGGTTCTTATCACACGAACGAGACAATATTCACTGTATACATTAAATTACGAGCTTATGTGCTTTAATACGACCAAATAATCCTCACCAAAACAAAAATTTTCGATTTAAACTTTTAGCGTGAAAAATCTATAATACAACTTTAATACACTTTTAATCTATGGAAGGCTATAGGTAAATTTAATTGAATACTGGGTGTTTGTTTGACAAGTCGATATTATTATTATTATTATTATTATTATTATTATTATTATTATTATTATTATTATTATTATTATTATTATTATTATTATTATTATAGTAATTTCTATGACGTGCAAAAATTACAAAATGTTTCTATGCGCTTACAATACCAAAATACGTTATATATTTTTAAAATAGCATTAAAAAGACAATTTTTCGGACTTGTGGGAGTCCTTATATTTCAAGTTTTTAGCTTAAAAAACTTGAAATTAGATCTGACCATAGAGGCCTAGAGGCCTGCGGTCAGAATTTCCTATTGTATCCTATTGTTGTTATATTGTTATAACGTAGCGAGATTAATTCATAACTATTTGCATCTTCTCCCAGAGAACTGCTAACATACAGCCAAAGGTGATGACCAGATAAATCCCCCAAGGAAATGGTTTTAAAACGATTTGAACCCACTACAATCGAAGAAAAACCATCCCCCCATTTTTTCCCCTCACAGCCGACAGACGAACTCAGACTGAACGACATAGCCCAGTGATCAAGAATCACTGACACGTAGCGCGTCCGCCCAAACGGCAATAACAAAGAGCTGCATGGGTGAGTCCAATGTGCAGGAGAAAATCGGCGCGTCGGCTGACCCATAAAACAGTGAGACCAGCTCACAAACCCCACTTCTTCGATGGTGAAAAACACCGCCCCAACAAGGAAGAGGCGCCAGGGATGGGAACGGAGAAAAAAACGGGCCGTTATGAATTGATCCCACTATGTTATAACAATATAAGGACTCCTACGAGTCCTAAAAATTGCTTATAACTACGCTCGATCAATTCATAACTATTTGCAGAGTACCACATAGTGACACGTAACCTGGCTAAAAAGGCTTCTTCCTACTAGCAAGAACTTAACCCCGCAGGTGAAGGAGCTAAAAATCAAGGAGTAGGAGAGAGCACAAAAACCAGGATCCCCCAACTCCAAACTAACCGAGAAGAACCCCTGTCTAAAGATGAAACGAAAATTGGGGTTGACAAAACTAAACAACTGACCAAACTGGACAGTGACTCGGTAGGGAGAAGGGGGAGTGACCAGTCTACTGGAAGGGCCTGGGAGAACCACTGACGGCCAGTGTTACCCTACCAGTAGAAATAAAAGCTGGAAAATATGATGAAAGACGCAGTGAGCATAACTCCCCTCACGTGAAAGTTGCAAACGAAAAAACGGGGAGGAGGAGTCAGTGCGACCTGCAGGGTGCAGTGCATGTGAAACTGAGGAGAAACACTTCCTGCTAACATAACCCCAAGACAATAAACGTTGCACAAGTGCGTCTAACACAGCACTCAAACACCACCGCATGTTTGCCTTCAAGCCAAAAATAAATGTAAATATTTACAGAAAAGCGTGGGGGGGGGGGAGATCCCAGCCCACCTAGCTTGTAGCGGTCATTAAGATCTGGTCGGCAAAGTTAGTGTTCTTTGAAAAGTCAAGTCTGCAATGGCGAGGAAGAGAACAATAGGATGACCAAGTGGCGGCCCGGCAGATGTGGGGGAAACGAACCCTAGCTATTTCTGCCCAAGAGGTGGCAACACTGCGGACCGAGTTGGGATTCCCTCTGACGATCTCGTGATCTCTACCGAGAAGTCTATAAGAAAGACAAATTGCCTCTGTCAACCAGTGGCCCAGATCTAGAGTGGCCTTAGAAATTGGTCTGTGTGCCTTGCCTGGGTTAAAATGAACGAACAAAGCTCTGTTGGGACCCCTAATCAGGTTGGTACGATCTAAGTAGATCTACAGGGCCCTAACCAGACACACTCTTTGAAATAAACGATCCAAATGCGACATAGAATGCGGGTGAAAGGTCTGGGGCTCAATATCTGCAGAGAGAGCCTCGTTTGAGCTAGTCTTGGGGAGAAAGGCCGGATTAACCACCAGGTTAAAAAAAATGGGCCCTCTCCAAAAAGAAAGGAGGATCTATGCAAAGAGTGGGTACTTCAAAGATCCTCTTTGCGGAGGACAGAGGTACCAGGAACAGAACTTTGTAGGTGGCATATTCCATGATGGCCTCAGTAAGATGTTCAAAGTCTCCTTTAGTCAAAGCAACCAGAACAGAGGATAAGTTCCAAGGAGGAACCATAATCTTCTTGGGAGGGAACTCCGCCCTATGACCCTTAACCCAAGCAGACACTAGGGGATGCGAACCATCAGTATATCCCTCCAGCAGGCTGGAGCAAGAGGTCAGAGCTGACAAGTGCGTCAGGATAGTGTTGTGTCCCAAAGGAATGGAAGCCAAATGTTCCAAGTAATCTAAAACCTGGGGAGTAGAAGGGTGAAGGGGATTGATCTCCTTTCCTTTACACCAGGCAGAAAATTTCTGCGACTTGGAGTCATACACAGTTCTCGTTGACTTTCTCTTAGCACTACAAATGGTGCGCGCAGCCTTGTGAGAAATGCCTGCTGCCTGGAGAGAGCCCATGAGAGCCTCCAAGCATCGATGGAAACCACTGGTCTTCTTGGATGCAAGAAAATAGTGGGAATATACCTCCCCCCATGTCCTGGGGAGACAGTTCTTCTATTGTGTCCATGGAAAGAAGGGACTGTATCTCCCGCCATAGAGCTGATCGTTTCTCCGAAGTGGTAGGCAGGGGAGTCTCGAGAGGGGCTGCGCAGAGTCTGGGTCTCCTGATGAAAGGAAGAGCGTAGCTGTCTCTGACAATCTCGAGGGCCCAGAGCTCTCTTGTAATGGAGTTCCAAGCATTGTAGAAATAACACAATCTGCCTGCCACGGGAAAGTTGCCGAGCTTTAAAGTTCCTTCCTACGGGTTCTCTATTACCCGTGGAAGGTCCTTGAGGGCATAGCTCTCTCATCCCCTTCAGACTCAGATCTGACTCGACATGAGGGGATGGTGATGCCACATCCCTATAGGCGGGATGAGGGATGCTCCTTGAAGGAGACCCCCCCCCCCCAGCGACCATGCCTCGAAGAGGAACACAGGTGGAAGGAACCTGGAGGAAGGAACTTTAAGCTCGGCATCTTTCCAGAGCGACCCCTGGATGATGATCTAGGTCTGCGGCCCTTCCTGGAGGCTAGGAGTCTGGCTTTCTCCATCTGCTCATCCTCCTTGTCAACCTCTGCGACCTTGGGCAAGACCTCTCCATCAAAGAGATCTCTGGTAGGGGGACCAAACGAGAACAGAGTCTGACCAAGCTCCCAACTATGAAGTATAGATAGTCTGTTGGCGTAAAAGGCCCACAGCTGATGATGATTCAGCTAACACGGTCCCGCGCTGGTCTGCAAGGGCCTCAAACAGGGCCTTCACTGCGTCCTGGCAAACGGGACTGGTCTGATTCTGAAGAAGGGAGTGGGTGAGAACGGTGGCGTACCATGATGACTGTGCATAGCCGCAATGTGGGGGTCCAAGCATGGAGCTCTGCAGAAGTGTTGGTAAATGGTAGAAGGTACTCTGATGGGAGAAAAATGATCAGTCACCTTGATCTTAGGTTCGGGCTGAGCAAAAGCATCGAGGACTTCCCTGAGCATCGCTTCATCCATCGCTAACCCTGCACCTTGGGGGCCAGGAGACTCGTCCCTAACGGGGACCCAAGGAGACACCGTAGGTGGGGGACCCTCACCTAGGAGATGAGGGAGATTGAGATCCACTAAGACCTTGGAGAGTAACTCCCCATATGGCTTCCTGGTGGTCAGTGGGTGCGGTAGATTCAGTGGGGGATAATCTTCAGCACCAGTAGCGTACCTCAAAGGTGAAGAAGTGGAGACTGGGGCTAATGAGCTGAACGAGATCTGTGACCATTATCCCAATTCTGCTCCTGGGCCTGGATGCTGGCATCAGAATGAAAGCTGGAAGACCGAGGCTCCCTCGAAGGATTACCATAGTCTCCTGAAGGAGGCCTCATGAAGGCCCGTAAATCATCTTGACGTACCTGGAGGTACCTGACTCTTCCTGGTAAGTCAGGGGAAACCTGTCCCTGGAAACTTGCGGTCCTCTGGATGACTCCTGTTCCTGGGGGATCCCGAGCTCCTGTTCAAGGGATAGGCATCCTCGGCAACCTCCACATCTCTCGAGAAACTCGAGGACCGGGGTCTTGAAGCCAGCAGCTGAGACTGTTGATACGTAGAGGGCCATCTTTTTCAGGCCTCTGAAGATGTGGTGAATTGAAGTCTGTTGATCCTCGAAAGTGTAGGCTCCTGGAAGGAGGTCGACGCAGACCACCACCGCTTTGAGGAGTAGAGACCTTCATGGTGAGCCAAAGGAGCCATGACATGACTGTCTACAATCCGCATCCCCCCGAAGGAGGATGACTGGCCCCCTCCTACTTCGACTTTACTCCGGGAGCTCCCTGGGGGGTAACGTGCTCCACCGGAGTTGGACCGTTCTTGGGTGAAGGGAGGTCGGTTTGACCGGTCCCAGGTCCTCATCTTTTCAGATGAAGAAGGCTCTCTATGACCCTCCCCGAGGACTTCATCTGTGGCCTCTCCTGCTGCGAAGACTCTGCCTTCTCCATGGGAATATGTCCAGCTGAAAGTTCCTCCACTCCCTCCTGATGGCGTTAATTCCTGGTGATCTGGAGAAGAAGTCTGACTGACATTAGTGTTAGCATTACCAGAATTCGTCACGTCTCCCTGAGACCGTTCATGGATGGAGGCAGAAGATGCCTGGCCTCCAGACTTGCTCCTAGAAGTGTGGTGCTGTTTACGCACCCCAATGGACGAGGAGGAGGAAGACGGGGACTCGGGGGATGACAATGATGAGGAGGACGAGGACAACGACAAGGAGGAATGCCTCCTTCGAACCATTGAGGAATTGGAAGGGGAAGAAGGCAGGGAGGAAGTAGAGCTGTAGTTAGACCCCAACCTTTTCTTAGGAGAAAAATTCAGAAGAAAGTCTTTATTCAAATCGGTGGCTTTCCTGATATTTCGCAAAATTTTTGTTCACCATCGAGCTCTATGATTGCTTATGAGTTGGTCTTGGTAGAAACTCTCGAGCTCGGGGGCTTATCAGGTAAATTCTCTACTGGTGGTAAGATAGACCACAAATAGTGCCTGATAAAACGAGCGCGAAACGACTTTCTATTAAGAGAAAGGCAAGATTTGTATGTAGTCATATCGTGCTTTCTACCCAAACATCGATCTTAGACAGTACCTATGTGGGTCTGTTAATGAAAGCTTGTACCTACAGGAGGGGCACGTCTTGAATCCTATACATATGTCTTTTTAGTTTTTCTTATTGCGTTTAACAACCCGTAAAGAAGTGACAGGTTTATGTTTACACTTTTTGGGTGACGATTTAGGTTGTTGCCATGATGAGCCATCTTTGTCTTTCTTGCCTGCCGATTGAGACGAGTGATTGAACGCCATAAGCCAAAACAAGAAAGACCGCTGGGACAGCGGAAAACCCCGCCGCCAACAAATTCGCTTTTGTGACATCCAGATTAAGGTGGCAATAAGTTGCAGGCAAATATATATATACCATACAGATCTGCTACCACTCAAAATCTCAGTGACCTTGACTTTGACCTTCCAAGGTCACTCAAGGTCAAATTTGATAGTGCCATTGGACTCCCCATATATGGTTTCCTATTAATGTTTAATAGTAACATAGGGCCTAACTAGGCTCCTATACGAGATATAAGGTTTCAAAATTTGGTGACATTGGCTTTGAC
>JAAUYG010032943.1_pt1 | contig 10869 bp, 6 predicted proteins | sample 7278091 | NCBI WGS metagenome assembly JAAUYG01 (sample SAMN14350201, study PRJNA611818) | marine sediment metagenome | isolation source: surface marine sediment (0.6m) | place: French Polynesia: Moorea | collected 2018-08
CATTTATATATATATATATATATAAATGTAGAATGCTGGACTAATTAATGTCCAGATCGCATCGTCCATAAAGGGGGGTATACAGTTTTTTGAATCAGACCCAAATTTCTTTCTTTTCCTTTTCTAAAATTAACTGAATTTGTTGTCGTTGTGCTTAAATACATATCTATTTTCACACTTGCAGCTGCAGCTATGTAAAGGATATATACATGTATATATGTAATACTATGTATATATGTGTATACTGCGTGTTGTCTCACTTCAAGGCCTTATCCATCGTTAGCATCTTGTGTTTCGTGCGATATGCACCTATAGAAATTCACACATTTTTCACTATGTTAATCAGTGGAGTTTGCATTTCCGAGTCTGAGGGCCTTGTATGTGCAATTTAGGTAAATGCAGATATTTATGTAATATCCAAATTACTAACTACCAGGGTGATGTAAATACTAGGTCACTGTGTGATATCTGGGTGGGAAATCATACATGTTGATCCAGTAAACTACATAGTATACGGATATATCACGGAAAACCCAAGGAGTCCCATGCATGAGAGACAGTGCGCATTATGGGTAATTACAGTATCTACACTTCGACTATCTGATTGATGGATTTTCGACTTGGTGAAGAGGAAAGTTTGGCGTCTTATTATTGATCCGACAGAGGCCGCCCTTTTGATAATGAACCTTTTTGTCCCGGGCGAGAGAATGAAATATTAAGGTCATGTATTTCTCTTTCTTTCCTTCCGACAGATGATAATTTACCGACACATGACACTTCCCTGATGAAGTGACATAGTTCCTTAAAGAGCAGCTGCTTCACCACTATATATTTACGTGAGAAATACCCAAGAAGCCGCTTTGAAAAGTAAGCTGTCAGCTTTCATGTTTTCGGGTGTCGTTGTTGAAGTGCAAATGCCGGAAAGTCGTCTTAGCTTTCGGGCTCCTTCAAGCCGACTGCAAGAATTCGTTTTAATTTGACATTGTGGCGCGGAAGCAGGTGACGCAGGGACAAGTGTCAAAAGTGTCCTTTTGCGCGAACGTCATCTCTGTGACCAATCTATTCAGACGAAGAAGAAGCCTCATGGCTTTTTACAATTGATACGTCACCTTTAGCAGATTGCAAAGGCGGGCTGCGGTGAATAGAGTCCCGGTAGAAGGCCAATGATTTGCCGTCAAAGGGACTTGTGTCAATCAAGATTAGAGATAACATAACATGACTTGGACAGGATTGGCCCAGTTAAAGAGAGAGAGAGAGAGAGAGAGAGAGAGAGAGAGAGAGAGAGAGAGAGAGAGAGAGACGAGTATTTAATTGTTTACATACACGCACTTAATTATTTAGATATGCATATTTAAATCTTTTTAGTATTGAGCAATCACGGCCAAGGCATTGGTACTGGCAGAATGCTAGTGAACCTCCCCAGTTTCCGCAGCTGCCCAGTGGATCTATAAGACTAAGAAGACATAAACGTAGTAGTAGTAGTAGTAGTAGTAGTAGTAGTAGTAGTAGTAGTAGTAGTAGTAGTAGTAGTAGTAGTAGCAGCAGCAGCAGCAGCAGTAGTAGTAGCAGCAGCAGCAGCAGCAGGAGTAGTAGTAGTAGTAGTAGTAGTAGTAGTAGTAGTAGTAGTAGTAGTAGTAGTAGTAGTAGTAGTAGTAGTAGTAGTAGTAGTAGTAGTAGTAGTAAAGGTGACGAGGAATAGTAACAGGAGGAGGAGAGTTAAGAAAGATGTATGTTTTTTTTTTTTCTTTTCGTGGGATTTTTAGCACCACTGTATACTGTGAAATGATTCAGCGAAATCGGTTTATTTTTTCTTCATTTGTTCTTAAAAGTTTAATTAAGCAATTCAAGTTTACATTTTTAACTAGCACACGGGGAACTTCCAATATGGCAACAATGCTCTGTGGTTACGATTGTCTTAACTTTGTCAGGAAGATGCGGGAACACAGGCTGGTATAGTGTATAAGGAGAAAACAGGCAAAGAACTCGTGATTGGAACTGCCTGCGAGAAAGTGTGTAAGTATGCACAGGCCAAGTGACGATACATGATTCATTGTCACAGAAAAACGAGGACCCGAGAGAGAAGTCTTTCCTAAGTCCCTCCCCGCTGGGCGGGGTTTATTAAATGGTGGGTCGAAAGTTTAGTCTGATGATAAGACATAGGAAAATTTTTCAAGTGCCTATAACAGCTAAACGGTGAGAAATAGACATACGGTTGCTATAATATTGTGGTGTGTTGGGGCCTTGTCTCTCTGTATGTAGAGGGTCTAGGTCTAGGGGAATTGACTTGACGCCGGAAACACGCACACTACCCGGTCGCCGTTTGTTGGCAGTTGGCACCCGGTACCGGAAGCCACTAAATTCGGGATCCGCAACCAGCTGAAAGCGTAGTGACCCGCGCAAACTGCAGCAAACGGTGTGGCACAAAGAGTAGCCTTAACCTAAACGGTAACCGGCTCTTCCGTTGGACTCCGAAGGGAGCTGGGAAGAGCCTAAGTGGGGATTCCGGCAGCCGGAGGCGCCTGTCCCCTTACGGTTATCGGGTATATTTAAGAAGGAAAGAGTCGAAAACGAGGCCCTTTTATTCGTTAGATACAAGCTCACCCGGAGGTGAGCACAACACACACACAACTGGTAACGAAGACATATCACAGCGTAGGTTACAATGAAGAGTAAGTTACAAGAAAAGTTACCAGAAGGCTTTAAGAGCGTTAAATTACACTAAGTTACATAGAAAGTTAGACCAGAAGAGGGCTTAAGGCCAAAGACGATCGTCAGCTTACAGCTGAGCGATCGTGGTACGTTTCAGAATAGGTTACATAACATTACATGGAGTTACAGACACGAGAAACGATAAATAAGCAATAAATTAGACAATGGCAACTATTTACATATACAAACACACCTACATAGAGCTCTTACTTAGCTCTACACTGTGGAAGCAAAGTGCTTTCACGCAGATACACTTTTCCGCAAAACTTACACTAAATGGCTCCTAGAATGAGTTGCAGGTTGTTCCTGGTTAAGTTCTCGAATCCAAAAGCATGGTAGAAAAAGATTTGGTAACCTACTGAATTGCACTACGAAACACACTATAAATACTCCACAGGTGATGAACAACACCTTCTCTACGAAAGTATTCGTAAGAGCGTAATTAGGCCATATGCCACTATTATACATTAACAGTAAACCCCATATCGGGAGTCCAATGGCACTGTCAAATTTGAGCTTGAGTGACCGTGAAAGGTCAAAGTCACTGAGATTTCGAAACCTCGTAAAGGAGCTTGGTTGCATTTGTTCTGTTACACATTAATAGGAAACCGTATATTGGGAGTTCAATGGCACTGTCAAATTTAACCTTGGATGACCTTCAAAGGTCAAAGTCAAGGTTATCAGATTTTGGAGCCTTATATCTCGTAAAGGAACCTAGTTAGACCCCATATTACTATTAAACATTAATAGGAAACCATATATGGGGGACTATATCGTTCATGAGCCGAGTTAAGCCATGTTACTCTTCAGCACTAATAGGAAATCATACATACAGAGTTCAGTAGCACCATAGGATTGACCTTGACCTTGGGTGACCTTCAAGGTCAAAGTCACGGTCACTCAGGTTTCGAAGTCTCGTATCTAATAAATGAGGCTTACTAAGCTATATGTTAATATTAAACATTCATAAAAAAAATTATGGCGACCCCAGGGGCACCGTTACATTTGACTTTGTTTAGATGCCCTTGAGCATTCTAACTGAGCTGAGCTATTAAATAGCTCTGGTTTGTGCTACTGCACAGCTGAGCTACTGTCGCGACTCGGGTGTCCGTCGTCTGTCGTCCGTCCGTCGTCCGCAAAGTCCGCGAATTAACACCAGATATTTGTGAAAGTTATCCAGACCACTTTCTGTTTGTTTGTTTGTTTTTAAACCATTCTTGATGAGTTTTTGTTTTGTTTTTGTTAACATCGGATCGTAGGGGAGAAACAAATCTTATTGAATGCATACAACACATTTTATTCCAAAAATAATTCATGCATACCGGGGCAATCCTTGGGAGGGTCTCTACTAAGCTTGTTCAAAGAATAGTGACATTTCAAATTATGGATTTTCGTCATTTTTTCTCCTTTTCTTGTTCATGGGACCACGTGGGAGCACATATTCTATACTACATCTCCTCTCTGAAAGTACGTACCAAATTATCGCCACAAACTTCATGTATACTCTTAGGAAAGGTCCGTACCAAAGTTGTTAAAGAAATAGTAAAATTTAAAACTTTGAGTGATTTGAATATTTTTTCTATTTATTGGACCTTTAACATTGTAGTCAGTGACGAAATATACAGTTAAATAAACGGCTTGGCATAGATCGAAGGACAAACATTTGGGCTTTAGGAGTAAGTACTTACGGCATGCAGACTAATTTGACTATTAAATGTTCAAGGTGAGTCTGAGATCATTCGGTGTATTTCCGATTTTTGCGATTTTCGATAACCGTGTGTCTTAAAAATAGCTGGTCGTAGAGCAAAGAGGATCAAAATTTGGACCTCAGGGGTATACATGTATAGTTAGTGTATACAGGGTACTTTTGACTGTTAAGTATTCAAGGTCTGCCCTTCTGTCTCCCGTGAAAAGTCTGTTTACTCTCAAAGACCTTCCAAAGTTTGATGTTTTAAATTATAATATCTCTTACAGTGTAAACAAACAAAATTAGAACAATATACTATTGACAGGCACGGTATGTCCAAGAGATGAGAGTGGGTTGAAGTGTAAACTGAATTAAAATCAGTATGTAAAATGAGATGACTTACATTCTAATCAAAAACGCATTTCGCATAATAAGAACATCCACATGAAACCATTCAACGTGTTTATCAAGACTTCATATCAAGGTCACATTTATATTTGTTCCGTTGGTGAATATAGGCTAGGGTACCGTTTTTGGTGATTCTAATGGTAGTACGTTTTCTGCTCCTGTAAGTAAAAATTGCCCATGACATTTCTTGCATATAGTATCCGCATTACTTTAGTGCAAATAGATCACTAGCGCTGTACGTACATTAAGCGTCGCAATGGCTATGAAATGTAAAGATTATGGGTTTTCAAACGACAAACTGTATTTGCTCTACTTTCTCGCTCTTGTTTATATCTCCCTTGGCACAAAAATACTAGCCTACAGGACAGAAGTTAAAATTGTTGTGTATACAGTGCTATGGCGGGGTTACATACCTTAACAGCTGTCGGAACCGGAAGTGAGTGTGTCTAGCGTGGTCAGACATGAATGTCAAAGCTTTATGTTGCTGTTTATACACGAATTTGTACATTAACGAAGAGGATCAAGTTGTTAACTTGAAGAAGAGACTTTCAAGAATCCCGTTTTGACATTCGAGAGACTGAAAAGGGACCATGGGATCGACCGACAGCACACAGCGGAAAATCAAGTCAATAACAATGGAGGTGAGCACTGGTGAGTGGCCTTCCCTGCATTACCCTCCTCCACGCCGCGGGGGGTTGGGGGGGGGGGGAAGGCGCACAACCCTTCCTCTTGGGTCGAAGAGATGGAAACGTGCATTCGACTTGTTTATAGTAACCTGAGGGGTGAAAATGGCTCCCTTCTACCGTGCCTTCTACACACAGATGGCCTTGACCTTCAAGAACTGTTTACACTCTTGGCCCGGATGGAGATAGTTGACGTACGATGATGCTGTCACTGTGTTACACGGTCATTTCACGCCAAAGCAGAGTATTCCGTTCAAGAGGCACATATTGCGACCGTTGCAACAGGGTTATGTTGAAACTGTAGACCAGTTTGTGTGTCATTAGCGACAGAAAGTCGACCGCTACCTTTATGTTAGACCAGAGGAGGCGATATGGGAGCAGCTAATTGAAAAGGTTAGGAACCAGAATTTGAGCGCAAATTCCTAGGAAAGGATGAAGCACAGCTGCCTGATTTACTAGACATTACCAGATCACACGAAGGTATTGATGTTCAAATGAGTCGTATGGATCCAACCGGGAAAGTCCAATGCAATACAGTTTGGAAGCTTTGACAGGAAGGAGAAATATGGCAGAGGAAGTGACACTGGGGGAAAGGGAGACGATATGCCCAGTCATAGGAAACGCAGAAACGTCACACAAAGCAGCAATGTGAGAGGGCGCAACATCAGGCTGGACAGTCTATAAGACAATGTTCCAAGATGGAAGACCTGTCAATACTCGCGCAAATGAGAAGGCATACTAGGTTAATGCGGAGTACAGGAATGATAAGCCAGTTCAGCCAGTTAACAGTTCAGTGACACTGGGTGTAGGCGACGTAGATGCGACAGATGTCCTTGTCGACTCGCGGGTGACATGTAACATCATGGAAAAACAAATGTGGCCCTGAAAGAGAGAGAGAGACGGCAAATGTCAGTCCCAGGGTTCTGACAAGAAGACATTTGCACATGGACAGACACAACCAATCGAGGTTGACAGACACAACCAGCAGGATGTTTAGAGCCAACATTGCATGTGCAGACAGGGGGAGGGGGAAAAGGGGTACAGTGCACTTGCGAGTTTATTGTCATCAAGGGTGCAGGACGTACTTTGGTGGGGAAAGTAACTGCGTAGAAACTTAACGTTTTGAGTGCTGGTGCTTCCAGCATCCCACACACACAGTGTATTCAGTTACGACAGAAAGAATCAGTGCCGGTTTGCGGGAAGAATTTGCTGATGTGTTCAATGCATTTGGAAATTTGAAAGATTGGTACAAACTGCAACTGCATATTGTATGTATTGATAGGAACGTCACTCCAGTAGCACGTATTCCATTTAGTCTGAGAGATAAAGTGGACAAGAAGATGGACGAACTGCAGAAAATGGACATCATTGAACTGGTGTCAAATGGACATACAGATCAGGTATCACCTCTGGCCGTTGCGTCAAAAACCAGAGGTGACGTTCGTATTTGCGTTTACCATGTGGACATGCGTCGCGCAAACGAAGCAGGGAGAGGCACCCTATTTCTACGACTGAAGATCTGTTTTAACAGCTTAATGGGTCCACTGTGTTTACGAAATTAGGCCTTCGTTGGGGTTTTTGCCATATTGAGTTGAACAGAGTGCAGAAACATTACAACTTTTTGTGACACATCGTGGAATCTACAGATACAAGCGAATCCAGTTCGGAATTGCTTCAGCACCAGAGAAGTACTGCAGCAGATTGTGAAGGACGTTCTGAAGGGATGCCCTGGATTCATCAATGTTGCTGATGACATCATCATGCGTGATAAAGATGCAGGTGTGAGTCATCATGAGGATAATGTGGGAAACATGCTGCAGAAACTGAATGACAAGTGCGTATTCAGACAGCCAAGACTGAAGTCATTTAGACATACACTGGGAAGTAATAGAATCTCACCAAGCGAGGAGAAAGTAGTCTGTGGCAATCAACAATGCATGTTGACCAAAAGACGCAGGGAAGGTCAGTTCCTTTCTAGGAATAGTGCAGAACTGTTGGAAGTTTATCCCAGATAAACTTGTTCGCGTGTGCAGGCGACACTCAGTAAAGTGAGCCGGCACAATGGTAACAACATGTAGAACTGGGGAACCAAGTAGGAGACTGCGTTTAACAACCTGAAAATGTTGATTACATGTGCAGAAACGCTAGAATAGCTGCAAAACGCGTGTTGTGGCCGACGGAAGCCCGACGGAGCTATGAGCCGTGCTGAGTCAAAATCAGAATGGTGTATTGAGAGCCCGGGGGAGGCACTGCTATGTAAAAGTGGTGGGCGTGCCAAGGACACCCGGCGCGCATAGGCATCGGGAGAGAAAAATCCAAATTCTGGGGGCATTTTGAAAGTAACTTTTTGGGTATTTTCTGAACTGCAATATGTTCTGTAGCTACTGATATATGTATACAATGCTTTTCCGAGGTCTAAAGTTTGTGGAAGGGTTATTCTTTGGTATTACCTTGCAGAAAATTTTAGAACTATTGTCATGAAATGTCATTGCCATAACGCAAGGGATAAATTTTGTAGTCATTATGAAAGTAAAACTGGCTGTTTGCATGGGCAAATTGGGAGTAAAATGACTCAAAACAGGGGCATTTCCGCGGCACATACCTGTACTACTTACTATAGGCAGTGCCTCCCCCGGGATTGAGAGTGACCGCACATGCATTCAGGAGTCGTACGGATGTGGAGAGACGCTATTCGGTGACAGAGAAGGGGTCTCTCACACTGGTATGGAGCTGTGAACGGTTGCATTTTGTTCACTTTCGGAAATCACTTTGAGCTGGAAAATAATGAGCCGCTTGAGTGCATCTACAGTACAACATCGAAACCCAGTGCGCGGATCGAAAGATGGTACTGAGGCTGCAGGGCTAGGGGCAGAGTTGTGTATTGACCAGGAGCCACAAACATTGCAGACGCACTGTCGCGTTTCAATCAAGAAAAAAAAACATGTGACAGCAGCATGGAGATCGTAGACTGTCAGATACCAAGTAGAGGAGAACACATTTGCTTCAGTGTCATTCAATGGAGGTTGAACGTGCATCATAGTCCGTTGCTTGTGTCAGACGTATTATGAATGGAAACTGGTCAGCGTGCAAGATTGTTTGAGTTGTTTGATCCAGATGAAACTGTTCACAAAATTGAAAATAAAACGTACGAAATGCACAAAGTATGATGTTAGATGACTATGAACGCTTGGCAAAAAGATTTTCTGGCAAAGAAACACTGTAACACTATTAGGGGGGCGGGGGGATCTGATGAATATTAGAAAGGAAAAAATATTCAATATTAAATATCAACCCTGTATGTGGCGCTATAGCGGCCTTATACCTTAATAGCTGTCGGAACCGGAAGTGGGGGTGTGGTCCGACGTGAAAGTCACACTTTTATGTTGCTAGATAATAAAGATTGTTTACATGCGAAAGGTGTACAAAAATGATGAAGAATAAAGTCTTAAATACCAAAAATTCTAGCTTCAGTGCCCAATTGCGCACTAAACCTTGACGTAACATTGACATGCCTATGCGCTTTCTGGCATAAAATGGGACGCTCTGTGTTGTAAAGGAAATGTCTGTATCACCAAACCCAAAGAATCCTACTAATCCTAGATTTAGGTACAGACGTCATAACTCTCATTCGCCGTAACACTGGGTGTGACATTGGCTTGTTCAAAAACCATCATCTTAAACTCACCAGAATTGCCTGCATATGGTTTTCGCGAAAACAAGTAAGCACCATCAACAACATCAGAACACTATATAACACATATAACGTTGTGTGTGTATTCTGACAGAAATAAACGTATTGTGTTGTGCTGTGCTCAGTAAAGTTGAAAAATTGTCAGCTTCATGCATATCAATTGAAAGAATGAAAAAGCAAGAGGTTCATGGACCTTGACGTCCGGCTTGAAGACAGCGGTAGATATGACAATCAAAACACGTCATTAGCATTGGGAATGCGTCATAGTGCACCGACTGACTCGAACCTACCTCAACCAATCTCTGCTGTTAAGCAGAGCTGCTAAACTGCTCTAAAATGGAACCATGTGATGCATGGTTGTCGACGCCACATTTCTCGGAAAGGAACAATGTACCCCAGACAATGTTCATATAGTGTAATATCTCGAAGTCGCTTTTTTTGGCTCTGCTGACTTGACTGTGTCATCAGAGGTATCAGGGAGGTTTGGCAACTATTCCGTAAAGAGGAAACTCTAACCTTAGCCACTGGCTTGTGTGGGATTGCCCCTTACAAGAATTTTAGCAGCGGAAAATTCCGTTCACCACTATAACATTCTTTATGACCTAGTTAGGCTATTTTGGAAGGGTGTTTCTGTATAATCATAAAATGAGAAGAAACGGGGATATAAAACACTCGATGGGCTTGAGTTACAGTCATTACCTAGCCGTATGCAGGGAATACCACAGAGCTAATCTTTATGTACCTCACAGTGACTCATACCAATAAATCATAGGATTCCACTGTTAGTGACCTTTAAATTCAAAGTTCAAGATCACTCATTTTTCCAAATCTTTATACGGCAGGAAGTAGTAGATTTGATCCACGTCTTACTATTGAAGGTCGATAGGAAGTCATATAGGTGAATCCAAACAATGCCGTCATATTTCAAGTTGAATGGCGTTAAAAGGCCAAGTCCAAGGTGAAATGTCACCTTGGGCGACATTGAATTGAAAGCTCGAACTAAATAATTCGATTGGGTATTACAACATAGATAGTATTGCAACCTGAATCCCGAGCTAGCATTGAAAGGTTAAGGTATTGAAAATAATCTAAATTGTTACGTGCATGGTGAGGTCCGGGGGTGAGATACTGTGTGAGAGTTAGCCCAATATTTCAATTGTTTAGTCTGCAGCAGTGAGTTTTGATACAAGACTGCAGATATTGCCATTTGTCATACCAAGTGTAGTTGTCAAGCCGATCGCTAAGTTCCATGGACCTCTTGTTAAATTTTAAATCTCAAAAATTCAAAGAGGTCACTTTTGTGTTGACTGTCACAGAGAACTTCTATAAATTGATTGGTTGAAAAAAAAATTATAACTGTAGAAAGCAACATTGTGACAAACATATTGTCGGAAAATTGCAAGTGTACCGAGTAAGACTTAACTTACCTTGAACGCTACGAGGTCAAAAATACTCCATACATGTATATGTTCCACTAGTATCCCGGAGTCCCCCCCAACTCCAGTCCGTTTTGCTCTACAATTGGCCATTTTCCAAGATGGTTGCTTTTTCTCATTTTCCCGTTTGCCACAATGTTCAGTTTCATTTTTAGCTCTGCTTGACTATGTCAGCAGAGCTCATGGAATCGCAATTTGTCCGTCGTCTGTCGTCCGTCGTCCGTCCGTCCGTGTCGCAATTATCTCTGAACTTAA
>JAAUYG010097729.1_pt1 | contig 10867 bp, 7 predicted proteins | sample 7278091 | NCBI WGS metagenome assembly JAAUYG01 (sample SAMN14350201, study PRJNA611818) | marine sediment metagenome | isolation source: surface marine sediment (0.6m) | place: French Polynesia: Moorea | collected 2018-08
ATATTGGTGCTTTAAACAATGCATGGTTAGGGAAATACCGGTAAGAAGCCCAAAGTAATAGTACCGGTAATAGTAATAGGGATGCAAGTAATAGTAATAGATTTCCCAGAGGTTACCGGTAATAGTAATAGTAATAGGACTGCGAGTAATAGTAATAGTAATAGGCTTTGGCAAGATTCAAAGTCATAGTAATAGTTTCAAAGTAATCGTTTAACAACCCTGACCTCTATCATGTCTACAGAGGACAAAATTCTTGGCAGCAAGCACTATGAACATGATCATGATGATGAAAGCATGTGATACTCCCTCTCATCGTATGACACTTCTCTAAGAAGGACATAATTGTTTGGCAGAATGGGTGTCCCTATTAGAGGGGGACTACTACATATCAGAAAACTGACAATGACACGGAGCCGAAGGGACTCACTAGGTCATCTTTCATCTTGTTCATATGGCAGTGATTCATCCGTATCACAATTGATTTGTGAACTCTTTCAATAATCGCATAAATTCTTTGCAAAGTCCCGGAATTACCAAAATATCCAAAGTATTTGATAATGAGGTTATAACTAATATATCATATCGAAAAACACACCTGTGTTGTATATTGTATGCATTAAAATTAGAAGGTATGGTTAAATAGTATGAGTACTTTGTCCTGAGGTGAACATCACGATCATAATGGATTGGTGGGTGTCTCTGATTTGTTGGTTAAATTCTTTATAAAAAATATCCACATATAATTTGTGTGTTTAGTAGCTCTACTACATGTAGTACGTTGTTACCGATAATTACCTGTTAAAGATTCAAGGGATGGGCCTCATTACTATACTATATTCATGATATTGCTGAGATTATCAGGATGCCAAGTCATGGATTCCTCTAACCATGCATGGTGGGCACAATGTGGTTTTGCATATATAGAATCTACTCATAAAACTCCAGCCTGAAGACAGAAGATCAATGATTTTCCCAAGGAATATATGACCAAGGCTTGTCTCCGGTCACCCCCCAGAAATAGAACCCAATTGCCGAGGAAGCTATAATTGTCTCCCCAGCTTTCAGCTGATTGGAATAACTATGGCGTGGAGGCGGGCGGCAACCAGTCCGTCGTTTCAGAAATCCAGCCTCTTTCTTATCTGTCTGCCTTTGCCGGCTCCCGATCATTCTGCCTGGGTGGAGGGATCTGAGACTGGGGCAGTTTAGATATCGGAAATTTGTGAGAGGATTGGGAGACGCGAACAGCTAGAAGGATGAATGGAAAATGCATGTATGCAGAGCATCTCAGCTGAAGCTCATGGGGCTTGGTATTTAGATTTTAGAGGAGGTGGCCTTGAGGGAAAACATTGTCTCCCACTATAGATTTTTTGGGGGCAGTTGAACATGTTTGCTTCTCATGTACACATAGGGTAGCAGGTTAATTGGCTTGGGTTGATATTTATAGTAACATGTCCCAGAGAGTGAATAATTAATTATTATGCACTATGAGCTGTGCACTTAATGAACATGATACGTGTATACACGTGCTATGCACATGATACATGTATGCATCTTGTATGGGTTATATCCACATGATCCAAGCATCTGTAGTTTTTGACAAAATTATCATCATGATCATTGCCTATTTGTCATGTTAACATGAATTGTTGGTGGCTACTAGTACATAAATAAATTAATGTCACTGGGAAGGCAGGGTTGGACATTAACTTATTTTGAGGCTTGTCCTGTCGGACAAGTGAGTGTAATTTTCACTTGTCCGAACTGAAAATTCACCTGCCCACATTTTTTGTCTGGTGTTCATTGACCATGTTGACAGGATTTTCTGTTCCTACAACTGCTTTTAGCATAAACACATGATAAAAGAAGGTGCAATTTTTACTTGTCCTGTAGGACAAGTGGGGTGGGAATTTCAGTTGTCCGACAGGTACTTTCAGTTGTCCAGGGCAGTCGGACAATACTTAATGTCCATCCCTGGAAGGAATAGTTAAACATGTTAAATACTTAAGTACTAGTGTTTTGTATCTTCTCTACACATTCAAAAACATGATCAAGCGAGTTCCATAAACATGATAAAGAAGGACCAACATGTACAAATGATGTACATGTGTGATATACATGTACTCTTCTAACATGAGATGAGATTCTCTATTGTAATGACCATGCACTTCATAATTATAGTTAAAGATTGTTAACAATGGACTAGGAAGGTTTTTATTAATAATTTTAAACATGAAAATACCCAACTGGAGTCACTGGAGTGATCCAAGCATCTGTAGTTTGATGCCTAGCTATGTCCTGAAGTTTTAAAATATTTAATGGTTCAAAGAGTTCATTGGTGTGGTCATTATACATGTAATTAGCATTATAAATTGACCTTTTTCATTATCTTCTTATGCAATACATTGAAAAACTACAAACAATCGGGTAGTAGTAGGTCATTAATATAAAGAGTAAATAGGAGAGGGTCTAAGACTGAGCCCTGTGGTCATGTAACAGTGTTTATTAATCATGTTAATGTGATATTGACATTTTTTTATTCCAGAGAATATTACTGGGCGAATTATTCCACCAGCCTCGGTGCCTCTCTACATGAGCTGGGACACACGTTTGACCTGGCCCACACCCCAACAGGTGTGATGGCCCGTGGCTTTGATGACCTCTATCGTTTGTTTGTGGTGCGAGCGCAGCGTAGTCGACTGAGCAGCAGTAGCAGTGACGGCAGTCACCTGGCTAGTCCTATACCATACAGTCCCAGACAGAGCCCAGTGCACAAACCTAAGGTACAATAAAACGGGGGTCTTCAGAATTAAGACCATACCACCACCACCGCCAGCATTAACGCCACCGAGAAAAACATTAACAACTACTAGTATTACTACTAGCGGTACAAATAATCTGGTGCCAGAATTTCCCCACAAACCAATCAATGCATTGTGCATGTTGTGTATGGTGTCTTATTCTTTGAACAAGTACAACTTTATCATTCTTAATCTCGATGTTTGGTTGCTGCAAAGGGGTGTGTGGGGTGAGACCCAAATTCCACATCCAATGGTATATATCATGTATATCAGAATTTAATAGTTCCACAAAAGACCACAAAAGTTTATCTCTATCTATGAATATTATCTTTGAAAACCTGTCTGTTTCAGCTCATTTAAGTAGAAGGAAATGTTTGTGTAATGGTTTGCTGCCATTTTAAGTTTTTGACCAAGTTTTCCCTTTTCTGCAAAACTTACATGTTCATGTAACATGTGTGTACTAAGCAGTATATTCAGGGCTGTTATCATTATAAAATTGTGCTTTTCTTGTTGGTTCAGACCAAGACAGGAGGTGCTGACAGTCGCTCGGCCTCCCCTAAAGCATGTCCGAGTCTGAGCCCCAGTCGTCCACGCTCCGGCTCCGACCCCCAGACGGTGGTACAGGTAGAGACGGAGTTCACTCGCCTCCACATCAAGTCTATGCATACCTACACCGTTAAAAACTACGACGGCTCGGAGACGACGAAAAACATCGTCCGGCATGCCGACGGCACAGAACGCGTCCGCGAAGTGGTGCTGCACCCTAGTGGGGAGAAAGTGGTCAAAGAGCTCATACAGCATCCATCATCAGGGAAATCACGTATGCTGTAAAAAAGTTTGATGTGGTTAATATTAATGGGGTTTTGTGAGGTTTTATGTGTCCTTGAGGAATTCTATTTTTAAAAAATGGCAAAGCATGGTTACCTAGTTTCTTGTTTTACCAATCAGTCAAATCCAACTTTGCCTGCAGATAAAGAAGTCTCAACGTAATCTTTGTGCTGCTCAAACCTTTCTGAATAGACAGTCAAGGAAACCATGAGAAATGGAGAAACAGCTTTGGTTGGCATCCAAAAGACTACAGTTGACATATCGTTTATTCTCCACTTCCCCATACTTTGAAATCAAGGACACCTGCTCGGGGTGCAAGTGTCAAACTTATTCTTACATATACATGGTATAGCACAAGTAAGTATATTAACTAGTAGTCAAGCTTGTCTGTGATACAATACATGTAATACAATACATGTGCTTCTGGGGCGCTCTGTGTACATCTACTGTCCCATTTCAGGTATGACAATGTCACTTGCCACCAACCTCCCTGACAGCAGATCCAGCTCGCCGTCGCAATCCCCGCGCCAGAGCCCCCGGTCCAGTCGCCCGGTGTGCGGTCTGGGGTCGTCGGGTCTAGCACGCGGGGGTGGGGAAGGGAGCCTGTCTAGTAGCAGCTCCAGTCTTGACTTTCAGTATGTCAGACACGTGGACGGTGGGGCTCATTGGTACAGGTCTTCCGCCATTCTCCTCAGATACCACAAGTAAGTGGCAGCATTTAATAGAAAGGTTTTTTTGTGCCACGAATCCGCAACATGAATAGTCGGTTTCAACCTACATTTGACCATAATGCATGTGCCCTTCAGCCAGTCACATTGTGTAGTATGAAAGTTTGACTCATTTTCATTTTCACTCCTTTTAGGTATTATTTTATTTATTTATTTTAGGTATCTTGGGAAAAGTGCCCTCCCCCCCTCCCAAAGGGTTTTAAAATACTCCCTATAACTAGATTAGGGTCAGTTGCTTACAGTAGAACCCCAGAATTAAGACCGACAGACCAAGTTGCTCTTAATTCTGGGGGAAGGGGGTCATCATTCTGAAAGAAAGCAGCACGGGTGTGTAACTTTTGTAATCTGATGAGCATGATGAGCGATCATACTTCTGGGGTGGTCTGCTTCTGTGGTGGACTTAACGTGCTTAAGGTGGGGTTCTTCTGTATTGCTCTGATTAAAGATTGCTCTGCTGATAATATGTGATGCCCAAACTTGTTTATTGGGCTTGGGTGAAATGGGATCTCATACACATGTGACTCATGGCCCTAGGTTGCCCTGAACAACGCAAAGAACATAAGAACATATTGTTGACTAGAGAAACATGCATTTCAGGACAGCTGGTGCTAACCTTTGGAAAACTCTGTAGTCCAAACTGAGGTGAAACATGTATGAGACAATGGTTGCCCGAGCTTGCCATGAAATCGTGACGATTTATACACTTGAGGCTCTTAGAGAAACGTTGGACCAGTTCTTAGTAGCAGCTTGAGAAGCCTTAGTTACTAGTAACATATGCTTCTAGGGGCTTCGTTCACAGAGCTCATGATAACCAGGAAATGAAGAAACTTACTGTATCCTGTCATCACGATCTCTTCATGCTAATGCTCTTTTTAACCTGCATAACTACGTATGGTATAGTCTTTCTACATGTAGTTTATATTACTAGTGGTCTGTTACTACCACTCCTGTTAGTGTACTTTTTCTTTTAAAGTTCATAGAAGAAAAGACTCATATACCATGTCAGTATCATCATCGCTCACCATAGCTTGCTGCATGTGATTGCGGTTGTGAGGGGGAGAGTACCGAACATACACAGCTACTCGTGATGAATGACGATGTGTTGGTACATACATGAGCAAAGTTGAAACCATGTGGTATCAGCATGAGCAGTCGGCCTTGTTCTAGGGGTCAAAGTCGAGCACTGTCCTATGTTTCAGGTGGTTCAACGTTCCCTCTATAGCTGACCCTTGCAAGCCTCCGTACCTTGAAGGGTAAGTGCCTGCCTGCAGTTGTATCCATCTCACTTCCTTCCGTAAACTCAATATATGTTAAATGCCTATGGTTAAGGTGAGATCCTGAAAAAATCACCTGCGCTTGACCATGTTAACTTCACTCGGGAACATAGCATTCATGTTTTATGTACCGTTGTAGTTAAGTACATGAACTTAAGATTGAAATGAATGCCACCCAACTTATGAACAGCTCCTGTTATAAATGAAAGAAAATGTTAAAATGTTACATGTATGTGCTGCACACATGCAATATTAGACTCGATACAAAAATTAAAATCTTGTGGATGTAATATAGAAGTAATTTATGGATCCAAGACTTGGACATAATTTTATCTCCCAGATATTTTAAGTTCTGTCTGACCAAGGTGCCCTTTCCTGTTTCAGGAATATAATTCAAGCCTATGCTGGAATTCGACTGGTAGAGTTGCGCAGCTCCCCAGAGGGCGTCGTCCTACACCACTGGGAGTTCCTTCATGACAGACCACCTCTGCACTTTCGACTGCGACACGACGAAATCGCTCAGCTATGCCATAATGCCAAGGAAATCGGAGTACTGGTAGCGGACGACTTCGGGAACCTGCTCAAAAAGAAACTTGCCTTGGAGAAACTTCAAGTTGGAGGTGTTAAACCCAAGTAATTGTTTTTAATACATTGCAATCAGGTTGTAATTAATGTACTACATTCTGTAATTGTGACTTTGAAGGAAGGTAATAATGTATTTTTAGCATTAGTTTATAACAAATCTTTCTTCATGTATGGCGAAACCTCGTTTGCGATCACCTCAGAATTAAGACCACTTTCACAGCAGTACTGGAATTACATTTTCAATGTTTAGTAGTAGTCTCAGAATTAGACTACCTGGTACTTCACAGTTAGGACCAGTTGATCGCGGTGCCATGGGTGGTCTTAATTCTAAGGTCTCACTGTATGCTATTCACAAAGCAGCGCCCGATGGTGATGCTTGAGGTATGATGCTGTGAAGTTACTCAGCACATCCATTTAACATTTGTTTTATCATAATTCAGTGCAATGTTCCAGCTTCAGGAAGATTGTTGTATTGTTGCATATACATTTATTTGTCCTTTTGTTCAACTGTTGTTATTACTATCATGTTGACTTTTGTCATTTTTCGCCAAAAGTGTTTTTTTTTTTTGTGGGGGGGTGGGGGTGGGATTAATACCAAAGAGTGGGATGCAATGTGTGATTTTACCTTAATTTATGTTGGGTTTTTTTTAACATGAATATTATATTTGCTCGTTTATTATCAAGGGTTTTTTTGTGGGTGTATTTTGGATGCACTGAGCCACTGATATGGCTTAAAACTCATGCACAAATATTTTATTGATTCAGGAAGTCTTGTTTTGAGAACCCAGGGATTGTTATAAGAGCCAGTGTTCATTTCAGTCAGCTGTATGGTACAGATCTGTTGAAAATTTGTCACTCTAGCCACGGAGTCTGTTAAAATTTGGATATATCGTTCCCACATATTTGGCATGCATCTTGCTACCTTCTTCAGGGATGTTTGGCAATGCCAGCATCACTCGTGGGGCCACATGAGAGGAGCTTCATGGGTGATGGGCGGGATATCTGTTCCTAGGTTCCTATTTAGGGAGGGCCAGGAAGACTTCAAGAAACAGAAATCCCTAGCCATCTGACCCCCTGTAGCTTCTACGATGTCAGCCCAGCCAAACTCCCTTGCCTTAAACATGGCACCAAAATGCACACCCCAAATTTGGGAAAATAATATATTCCAATTTTCAGCACACGCGATGGGCAGAAATACAAGTTTTCTTTATGATAACCCCACTATTAACTTCTGTTCGTGTGTATATTTGTTGTATGGAATGCTATTTGTTAATTAATATAGTCAGCCCTCGAGGCTTCTTGACTAATGCTAATACGGACATTCACTCCCTACATCTGATACCTTAAACATTGACAAACAGACATTAATACTGTGGTCACTAATGAATAGTTCTGCACATTTTGTAAATACAGCACTACCGTAATATGTTTTTACATCATACATACCAAAAATGATCTGACTAGTCAGCGTTTTGGCCTGCAATTAATTTTCCCCCAATAGGAAAATGCAGTTTATGCTCTGCACATTAATGCAGTTTATGCACATTTGCTCTGCACAATAATGCGATCACTTCTTTGCATGTGCAATGTATCATCAGTACACATGTACCGGTATACTGCTGCTATCGGCTGATGCTAAGAAAGAAGTGAACATTGTGAAAAATGCAAATTGAAGATACTTGTGTACATGCATACAGCTTGTACAACGGTGATTTAGGATGTAATACCATTTGACAAGAAACACACATTGTGGTTTTCATAATATTTTTCGACTTAAGACATATGTCTCTTACTGTGGCGATTTAATAGCGAATGTTGTTTAATAAGAAAGTCACATGGTTGTTTTCATAAGAGTTTTCTATTTACATGCATAGTGCAGTGTTGCATGTATATGGTATGGTAGTTTCTGTATGGGTAAAGGTTTAAAAAAAACGGGATTTGATCACTTCAGACTGTTAACAGATACCATCTTACACCAGCGGGTTTCTGCCAGTAAAGTCCAGTGAAGCTGTGACTGCTGAGGAGAATTTTAACTGAATTTAAGCAGAACTGCTTAAAAAAAAGAAATATTTCATATGTCCTACTGGTGGTTTCAGTGGAAATTTTTTTAGGAAAAGTGAAATGAAAACATATAAAGAGCAATGTTTTCAGAGAAATATTCCTTGTAAAATATTTTTACATCATATTGAGTGAGTGTAATGTATGCTAAAAGCTGTTTCCGGTTTACTCGAACATTCCATTTGAAAGTTCAAACCAGTAGCTTAGAGTTTTCAAAGTGCAAGTTTTTGCTTTAAATCAGTCCTCTGTGGTTTGTCAAAGGTTGAAAACTTGACATTGGTTTTTGTAAAACTCTAAACCCAAGAGATTGCTGATATCAACATGCCTTCTGCTGTTTTGCAAAGCTGCTTTCAGACATGGCGTAGAGATTTTGTTTGAAGCACTGGTAGTTATCAATGTCAAGTTTATTATCAAATTTTTGACAATGTACATGCTTATCATCAGCTCTGATGACTGGAGTACTCGAAATTACTCAAGTCTGAGTTTTGACTTGAGTCAATAATCTGAGCATTATGATTGGCTAAGATTTTCTGATTTAAGTTCCAACTTGGGCTTAAGCATTTTCCAGATACTCCAGCCCCTGGTACCAGTGTCAATCCATGACATTGATGTGCTGCTACACCTCGGTTAATGGTATCGGAATGTTCCATTTGTAACACAGTAATGTGAAGCTTTGTACTGATTCTTGTTCATATCAATAGCCGTGATCTCGTTGCCATTACTACCATATCTGAGGTACAAGGCTTCGGTACAAAAAAAAAAAAATGAACCATGATGAAACTGATCAGATGCTTTTGTGAAGCTTATAAATACAATACTGATATATACATATTCATAATCTGAATTCGGTTTCAAACCATAATTCTTTGCCGTGGGTCTACAGCCCCAGATAAATTCATGCAAGTATCTAAGTACTTGTAGCATAATACCTAAGAGGGTAGTGAACCATAGTGCAGCAGTGATTAGTTCATAGTTAATTATGAGAATATATCTCAGTGAATTATCTCTGCTAAATCCACAACGTTTGTATTTTAAGCACAGTTTAGCAGTGGGGTAACCATGTATGGTATAACCATATTGTACAGATGGTGTGACGACATCATATCACGTGTATATATGATCGATTTACCTGTGTATATATGTATGTACCTGTGCCAGAGGCAATCTATTTGTGGATATTCTTGTAGCTCTTCCTTTCTCGATGAACCTGTATATTTGCTACATTCGTATGCATAATTTTCTAGCTGATCCTTCTTCATACGGTTGTGCGAAACCAGCATAATACATCTAGCAGCATTTTCCGTGCTATCTATTTATATGCAAAGACTACGGATTGACGCTATTTATATTTTATGACTTTGAGAAAATGTTGAAGGTTTTTATTATTATTAGCAGGACTGGTGGAGTAGCTTGGTAGAATCACGATTATTCTTGCATAATTTTCTGTCGTTGACGATCACTGCTCAGTTGTCAGTTTTAAAAAGTCCCGATCCCTTTTACGCTAGATGGTGCCTCTTGTACAGCTTCAAAAAGGCAGCAAAAACAAAGATGTACTCTGTGGACTTGTGACGTACGTGGTGACCCATTTAACCATGCCGGTCAGTCGTTGTGTAGTGTGTGCTTAGTGTCAAGAGAACGTTGTTTTGTGTAGTACATTGTAATAACTGTAAATGAAGAAATATATGGATAGAATCTGTGCGATTTGAAATTTTGTTACACCATCAATAGGGAATACTTTAAACCCCTTGGTGGCAAAATGTCACGAAGATACCCAAAAGAAAGTGAAAAGTCTTGAAAAATGCCAGAATCTGGACCCACTCATGATTGGTCGAAGCTATAATGCAGTTTTGATGTGATTGACTGAAGAGCACATGCTGCTCAAGGGTAACTTGCCTTCTGAATGTAGCCAACTATTATTTTTTTGTCACTGATTTTTTGGTGTGGAATACTCCCTATTTCAGCAAAGATTACCTGCCACATGCAAAATTCTACATGGGAGATATGGTCCCATCAGGTAAGCAACTTTAGGCAACCCTGAAATTGGCAAATATTGAATCGAATGAATATTTCTTCCTTTGCGGTATGCCATGTGACTTTATATATAGCATCATAATTGATAGTATCTGCCAACAGTTAAGAACATGTGAACATTGTGTGGTTAATTCTATATGCAACCAGAAAGTATGCCACGTGTATCATGTGTATATTAACCAATTTTGGTTTTAAGGTTGGCGTACAGTGTGTATACTGGTATTTATCGCATGTGAGATGTTTATAATTATACGACAGTATGTCTTGTGGCTTTATGCAATATTAACCCATTTATAGTCAATATACCTGTAGTCCTGTACATGTATTTTCCAACTTGTCCAGAAGTGTTTTGAAAGAAAGGCCTGGGCCTTTGCATGGAGGACTACTAGGCTATACTGATATCAGTCTATTCACGTTGTAGTAAATTTTGTGCCTTAAAATCGGCCAATGAAATTACTTCAAGGTTAGTGAATATGAAGGTTGAAAATATCGTACAAGAAAATTTTTTATGCCCCAATTTGAAATTTGTGGCCATATAATATATATGTTTGGCTTATGAAATTCC
>JAAUYG010216854.1_pt1 | contig 10866 bp, 12 predicted proteins | sample 7278091 | NCBI WGS metagenome assembly JAAUYG01 (sample SAMN14350201, study PRJNA611818) | marine sediment metagenome | isolation source: surface marine sediment (0.6m) | place: French Polynesia: Moorea | collected 2018-08
CGGATAGCTATTGCCAGGGCTCTGGTCAGGAATCCCAAGATCCTCCTTTTGGATGAAGCCACATCAGCTCTTGATACGGAGTCAGAGTCTGTTGTCCAACAGGCTTTGGAAAGGGTAGGCGATTCCTGGACAATTTTTGGAGTTGTCAAACAACAGAAAAATCAATGGGTGTGCCGACTAGTGGACTGACGACAACAACAATTTTTTACCTTGTTTTCCAATAGGCCAGCAAAGGAAGGACAACCATAGTAATTGCTCACAGGCTCTCAACAATCAAGAACGCTGACGTGATTGTTGGAATCCTGAATGGAGAAGTGCAGGAAGTGGGATCGCACGCTGAACTAATGGAAAAAGAAGGCATCTACTACCATCTGGTCATGAGTCAGGTAATGTTTCATTCTGAGCCAATGTTCAACGTTTTGAAGTGGATTTTTTGTCAAAAATCGTTTCTGCAAAATTGCCAGCAACAAATCTGTTTTGCAGACAGCAGCCGAGAAGAGTGGTGAGGATGCTCTTGGTAAGCATTTCTGGTTTGTGTGGTCCTTCATTTGCTGTATGGGATAATTGTGGACTTCATGTTGCAAGTTTTTACGAAACTTTACTTTACGTCATATGTCAAATGCGTTGTTTCCGTCAGGCGAGAAAAATGAGGAAAACGGTAAGACCAGTTGCACACTGTACACGCCCTTTTTGGCAGGGCCTAAGTTAAGGAAATGCAGTCTTGCTGAGGTCGCACTGCCCACCCTTCTGGCCATGAAAGAAGCCTGTGTCGTGAGATGCACATGCACGCAAAATTGAATCTTCACAGCATGCAGTTGACGGGTTCGTGCAGCAGCCTGCAACCCCTTGATTCAGACCATCGCCAGAAGTGTCTGTTTTCCCTTCTCTCTTGTGCTTGGTCTTTGGTCTTGATTTGTTGGCAGCCAACAAATGACTAGTGATGGGCGTACGGCTAGAGCTGTCAAAAGTCATTTTGAGGAAGTGCGACGTGGGAATATGACCTTCCGGACAGAATAGTCTTTGAGTAGGCTGTGCACAGCACCGCAAACTTCACTTCACCTGTTGCTTTTCCAGCTGTTGCGGCAAATGTTGCTTCTTCAGCCTGAAGATCACACACGGCTGCATTCTGCATTGCTCTGAACCCCCGACACTCAAAGCACATGTTCAATATAAACAAGAATTGTTTTGGTCAGACAGCTGCATGTCTTTTGTTTTTCCTGTGAACTTCTGGTTCGTTCAGGGAGCACACTTTGAGAACATAGCAACACAACTGACCATCAGCACGTCCACTTCAAGCACTTTTCCTTTTTAGAATTTGCATTAAATCCGGAACAAACATGTGTACTGATCATAATCTCTGGGTTGAATTTCCGCCGACTGTATTGGTTAAACGTCTGTTGCAACAACTTAAAAACCATGCACGAAGTAATTGTGCCAGTGACCAATGTGTAACTACTTGCAGACTTGGATTACCAGGAAGAAGCTGTGGAAAGTTTCATGATCAAAAGAGCCGGAAGTGTGTCGATAGACGGAGAATCGCTGCGCCGATCCTTCCGCCGGTCTCTGCGGAAACAGGAGCGACAACTTTCTCGACAGGCCCCCAGCGCTGCTGCATCCGACATGTCATGGACAGAAGAGGACGAGGTATTTTTACCAGAAAAGACGCTGATGACAACAAGCATCCGTGCTCTCATGGGAGTATCATGTAATTTCAAGATCAGTGGCGAAAAGTTGTTGCGGGAATCTGATGATGCTCTGGTTTCCTCCAGATGTTGTTACTCCATAAAAATTAGGAGATTCCCAGTGGGAAATGTGATGCTTCTGTCTCTAACTCTGAGACAGAAGTGGCAAAAGCAAAAGACAACAAAGGACTTTTTCAGGAAATGTTGGTCATGGAATTGAAGCCACCAGCGTGGAAGCGAGTGATTCGGCTGAACGCTCCAGAATGGTACTTCGTGGTTGGTGGATGCGTGTCAGCCCTGTTTACAGGAGCCTTGCAGCCGTGCTTTGCGATCATCTTCTCTGAAATCATGGGAGTAAGTATTCATGGCTACTTGAATGTCATCCTCAAAAGTGAACCGACAGGCAACTCCAGTTTGAGGATCTTTATTGGAGAATGAAGTAAAATTTGTATTTATCTCAATTGTTGATTGTGTTTCAGAATTTCGCTCTGATTGACACCAACGAAATGGAAGAGAACTCGAAGATGTACGCAGGATTGCTGGCCGGACTGGGATTTGTCGTCGGAACGGCTACTCTGTTCCAGAACTATTTCCTGGCCAAGGCAGGAGAGAATCTGACCATGCGGTTGCGCATCATGGCATTCGAGGCGATGCTCAGACAGGACATTGCGTGGTTTGATGACAAGCGTAATCAAGTTGGAGCACTGACGTCCAGATTGGCAACTGACGCTTCGTTAGTGAAAGGAGTGAGTCTGATATAGTGGGGACAAGAACGAAAATAAAATTGTTCAATTTCGTTGCTATCTTGCCTTTTCAGTTCGTCCGCTCGTTTGTTCCACGAAAAGTGAAAAGAGCTGAAAACAACGAGTTGCTTTGATTCCAGGCAACAGGGCAACAACTGGCCACAATGATACAAGCGTCCTGCAGTATGGGAGCTTCTCTGATGATTGCTTTCATATTTGGTTGGAAGCTTGCCTTCGTCGTGGTGTCTTTACTGCCCCTCATTGTCATCAGTGGAATGGTGCAGGGCAGAATTGTCAGGGGTGCAAACAAAGGAGGCAAAAAGGCAATTGAAGAAGGCGGAAAGGTGACCAGTTTCTTGCTTTGCCACCTTTTGGGCAAGGGCTGCAATTTAACTCGTTTAAGAAAAATAGCCACATTGAGGAAACCAATGAATGGAAAGCATATTCACCAGATTGGACGCATTCATTCTCTGTTTTATCTGACCTTACATGTAAGCCTTTCCATTTCCATGCAAATTTCAGATTTCATCAGAAGCAATAGAAAACATCAGAACCGTGGCAGCGCTGTGCAAAGAAAACGCATTTGAGCAAACATTCTATGACCACTATGATGTTGCTTTCAAGTAAGATCAGAATCACAAAAATTGCAGAGAAGTTTTGCCAAGAACAAGTCACCATCAGAACTAACGCGAAGTTCACTGTTTTTGTAGGAAGGGCAGGAACAAAGCTGTAGTATTTGGTGCTACTTATGCCATCAGTCAGGCGATTATCTTTTTCGCCTATGCCGCAGCTTTTGCCTACGGAGCTCAATTAGTCCAGGCGGGAGAGATGGGCTTTACGTCAGTGTTCAGGTATGAACTGTCTCACACTGAACTCCAGGCCTCATGCCAAACAGGACTGGCCACATTTGTCCTCTTTCTGGGTCATTGCATTGGGATTCAGCAAGAATCGCTGAAACCCTCTCAAGAATGAACATTTTGTGACTTGGATGGAGAAATATTGGAATCAGTCCGTTTTCATCAGAAATCTCAATTCAGAACCGAGTACAATTCTGTCTTTTTTCCTCATTTACAGAGTGTTCTCTGCAATTACCTTCGGTGGTCAGGCCCTGGGTAGAGCCACAGCTCTTTCTCCTGATGTGGGAAAAGCCAAGATGGCAGCTGCCAAAATGTTCGAGCTATTTGATCGCAAACCTGTTCCTGATTCCTCCGATACAGAGGGAATGCAGCCGGTAAATGATGTATACAAGTTATACACTGCATCCATTTCTGCAAGAAGGAACGTGAATTACGATCAACAGCATCGCGTTCCCATTGCTTGCGCATTCATCATTTTGTCAAACGACAGCCAGGGCTCGCCATCAACTTTAACAGCAGGAAAGCTAAATGGATCTGAAATTTGTGTGTTTTTTACACTCAATTCTTAACAAATCCCTCGCACACAGCAAACGAGAAAGCAGGCTTTCAGAAATTTAGGAGACAGAGCATTAGTGAGGTGATTCTGCTTTCAGGGTGACTGTAAAGGCGGGATACGATTCCACAAGGTTAGGTTTCACTACACAACTAGACCAGACGTCAAGGTTCTCCAGGGCCTGGATATCGAGGTGAAACCTGGACAGTCTCTGGCTCTGGTCGGTTCCAGTGGTTGCGGCAAATCCACCACTGTCCAGCTTATTGAAAGGTTCTACGACGTCACAGGGGGCAGCGTGGTAAGTCAAGAACTCATGGTTCCTTTTGAGAAAGTGACCAACAATCAGGGTTCTGGTCCCTGGTGGAATCAATGCAACAACAGAGCGTGTGTGACGTGCTTGCCTCGTCCTGCAGTGCTCTCTTTACCATTGTTACATGCGTCTTTCAGTACTTGGACGGGCGAGACGAGAGAGACTTAAATATTCAGTGGCTGAGAGCACAGCTGGGAATCGTGCAGCAGGAACCCATTTTATTTGACGCGAGCATCCGGGACAACATCGCCTACGGAGACAACTCCCGTGTGGTTACCATGGATGAGATTATACAAGCGGCAAGAAATGCAAATATCCATAACTTCATTGACGCTCTTCCTCAGGTAGGAAGCCACCATGGATTTTCCGTTTCCATTTTTGTTGTGGATTTTTTTGAACATTCTGGTTACATTCCAATTCACTTCTCACAGGGTTACGACACCAACGTTGGAGACAAAGGTACACAGTTGAGTGGGGGTCAAAAGCAAAGAGTCGCCATAGCCAGAGCTCTCGTCAGAAATCCAAAAGTGCTTTTGCTGGACGAAGCAACATCGGCATTGGACACGGAGAGTGAAAAGGTAGGATTCATAAAAACATTCTGCAGAGAAGAATTTTGCTTCTGATCTGTGTGTCTAAGTTCGTCAAAAGGAACAGAGTTTGGGGAAAGACATCGTCCTGCGCGACGAACAGAGTTCGCTGGAATACAATCAGATCCAGTTAATGCTTTGTGTGTTTGCAGGTGGTTCAAGCTGCATTAGACAAAGCGAGAGAAGGTCGTACGTGCATCATGATAGCGCATCGTCTGTCCACCATACAGAATGCGGATGTCATTTGCGTCATTCACAATGGCCAAGTAGTTGAAAAAGGCAATCATTACCAGCTTATGGAGCTGGAGGGATTTTACTACAGACTGCAACAAGCACAAGTCAGGACCAAGAAGGACAGCTGAGATTCATTTTCAAATCTGTGATTTGTACATTTGTGTCTGGTTTGGTCACAGAAAGAACCGCAAGGACTGTCAAACTGCTCGAATGAAACAGGCGTATTTTGAAGAAAACAAAATTTCATGTGACAAGAAAGTGTGGCTCTTTTATTTATTGTTTCTGTGATTGAATGTTTCTTGTTGATATTTTTGAGGATAACAATGCACAAGCACATGTACTTGAGTTGTCTGAAAATAAATACACACGTTTCCAAAGAGAAAGTCCCTGAAAGATCACGTTTTTGGTCACCTGGACATCACATTGCACGTGCAGCCTGGTCGTCAGAGCGTTCCTCACAAATGAGCATGAAGATTTTCCTTGTCGTGATTCCCAGTTAGTGTCCTTTAGCAAAATCCGGAACGACTTGATTGTTGCAGTTGTTAGTTTTGCAGAAGCAATACAGAGATCTGGCTTGTTTATGGCAGCCCAGCTTCGTTGGGTCCACGCCCCATTCACCTTCGTAACAACCACGGTAGATGTCTGAAATTGGAAGAAATAAAGACATGGGAGAACTCTCTGAAAATGCTAGGTTTTACCACACTTAGGGAGTAAGATGTCATGTTCATATGGCTGTCTGAGCAAAACAAGGCCCAGAGCGAACAATGAAAAAAGAGAGTGTGTTGGCATACATCTTGTGGTGATACTCACTTCCGTTGGGGTCGACCCGACTGAAGCAGTTGCCTTCGCATTTGTGCGCTTTTATGCCAAATGACTTGGCTTGATATCTTGAGAAAGGTCCTTTGCATGGTCCCCAGCCGCCTACTTTCTCTTCAGGCACCTGCATAAAACAGAAGGAACATAAATGATGCAAACCAAATCTGCGTTTTCTGTCTTTCTGTGAGGAAAAACAACAAATATCTGTCAAAGTCATGCAGTGGTGACTTGGCTTCATATTCACGTTTTTGAAGGCACAAAAGATGCGCGGTCAAATTACCTCTTTGGTCTTCTTCACTTGTTTGGTGATGTACTTTCCGTCGTAGGAGTACGGGTCATAAACTTTCTCCTCGTCGTAATAGGTGACGGTTTTGTACATGGTCCGACCTGGGCTCCACGCGCACTGATAGCAACTCACTGCAAAAGGAAATCTTGACTGCAGCAAGGTGAATTTTTGTTTTCTCAAACTTCCTGGAAAGCTAAAGAGGAAAACAACTTTTTGGGCATTTGCAGAGCAGTTGCAAAAGACCACTGCTGCTTGTCTTCTGGACATGCACACTTTTTTTGTGTTCCACCATGGAGGAAGACCGCACACTGAGAACCTTCTGGGCTGGCTGTTAATAATTGTTTCGTCATGTAACAGTTGTAACATAAATTACATTTATTGTCTCTCAAATGAGAAAATAGCCTCTGTCCTCCCACGCTCTCACATAAATCTCTCAAATTTCCTTTTTTTGCAACCACTGCTCCTAACGACACCATGCACAGTTATTGCAGACTTGGGGCATATCAGAAATGATCGAAAAAGTGACCACTACTACAGGGCTTTAAGATTGGTTTGATGCAGAACTAGTATGAGATATGCCCAACCATGTAGAATATCTCACTGCCGTTTGTGGAAGCGCTTGAAGAAAACGCACGAGAAGACAACTGTACGGATCAGAGTGTCCAAGACTAATCAATCTTCCAAAAACGTGTGGTCTTTTTTGTTTTGATTTTTGGTTCAACGTTCCAGATCAGTATGGGTTGTTTCCTTTTGAAAAATAGATGAGATCGAACAACTTTATAACTTATATATCATGCAAAAAATACGGTGCAAATCGAAAGAATATTTGACCCAAGGAACCAGAGAATCATCACTTCTGCTTTTGTGTGGTTTTGTGCACTTACGGGATTTTTTGTAGTCATCATGTTTTTCGTGACCATAGCCAACGTGTTTTTCCTGGTACTTGTACTCAGACGCAAACGTGGACACCACAGCCAGCAATAATCCCAAGGTTATGCCAAAAAGTCCCATTATGGATTCGGATTCTGATTCTGTCACCACTTTAACCACGGCACATTCAATTCAGAAGTGCGTCTGATTTAGTCGTCAGCTTATAAAGGGAGGGGGATGTATTTTTACACGTTATGACGGGTATGCGATTTATTAGGCTTGTAGAAAGATGGGTGGAGAGACCCTTCAGTGAGGTATGTTCACAGGTGGCATCAGCTGCATGTCCAGTCACTCCGATGAGTTTACTTCCATTCTGACCACACGCTCACTCACAACCAAAGATCCAGAAGTTTAGAATCTACTCGAAACAGAAACAGTACATTCCAATCAAGACCAATGTGATCCTCAATGGGAAACATGAAGCAATTCACAGATTTTTTCCCTGGCATAAGAGTTCTCTTTTGTAAACCCCTGGTTCGACCATCAGTTGTCCAATTTGTTTTGTAAGTAAGGCAGAAACGAAAGATATCAAATCATTCTAGACAAGTTGGCCTCCAAATGATTTCCTGTTTTTCAGTCAGTAAGTGGGTGTGATTTTGACGGGTGCCCCAGGTGTGACAGTCGTGACGGCACGGCTGTGGACACAAACCACGCACCTCCCGCGTCTGTGGACATGCTTCCGTCGGAACTATACTTGAGAAGGAAAATGAAGGAAAAAGTTCGCCGACATCCTGTGTTGCAGGAACACCGTTGTGTTCATTGCAAGAGATGCATGGTGTGTGCATGAGTTGGAAATCAAATTGGCATATTTATTTCAATTGATTTCAAAGTAAATTCAAAGCACATAACACCTCCAATGAAATACTTTTTGCAAAACCAGCGCTGCCTGTGTGAGTCACATTGCCTTCGTTGTGTTTTATCTTGTTTCTTTGAGGGCAAGCTTCCCTCGCTCCATCTACTCACTCCGAAAGTGGAAGAATATGATTTCTCTGTGTTCCATTTTTCATGCAATATTCAACACCTTTTATCTCCAAATCACACCATTTCGCACAATTCTGAGCAAGTTTTATTCCCACACCAAATGGGAGAATAAAAATTCATTCGGTTCTGAGCAAAGTTCTGACCTACTTTTCCACTATATACCTCTCCCCCAGCCAACTGTCACCTGTTTTTACAGTTCTTTTTTTATTCGCAAATTGAGAATGTCTTGAATAATCACGGTTGTTGTCATTCTAGCAGGGAGACAGCTGACTCTGGCCAGCCATGGGTAGTACAGATAAGACCACAGCTCATGGCAAGCTCGAAAGAAGAGCTCTCGTTCTGGTTGCGATTGTCTTCCCGCGGTCAAGTCAATATGGAGAAAAACAGCCATGCATGGGCTTGTCACCAGCTGGACAAAACCTGAACTCCAAGAGATACCTGATGGATTTGGTGACTTACATAACAGGAGAGAAAATAACAGAATTTTGAAATGGCAAAAACAGAAACTGCATTCCTTGGGTCACCTTAGCGTTTTACGAATCCGAGGTTGTGCGTAACTTTGGTGTTAATCTGTTTCTTTCTGCAGAGAAAAGAATAACCTTCTGAACAGCCATTTTGACACCTCAGCGAATGACGTTTTCTCAAAATCACCCAGAGACAGCCTGACTGCTGTGAGATGTACGCCACAGGCTATTGACACTTGTGCCTGACAATTAAACACGTAATTACGCATTCGTATGCAAATGGGAGAGAGACATTCATAAATTGTGCTCAGGCACAGGTCGGGCGTTTCTGTTTTTGGTGACACGTTCTACGTGGAACCAATTAACTTTTATATGGATCAAAGGAAATTAGCCCTGGAATTCTGAAGGCTTCAGGCGGACGTTTGTTTTCTCATAACTGTGTGAAAGTGAGTACGACAACTTTTCAGTTTTGTTTTGACTTGCAAAAAAGGAGAAAAAACAATTTGACCATGGAACTTTTGGCTCTGGAGTTCACAGAAAAAAAGCGAATATTTCTTGATTAATGTCTCGTGACGCTTCCAAACAGCATGTTGAGATTTTATGTGTTTCTGTGTGTGAATATGTTAGGAGGGAAAACTCTTTCAGCTGGGACAAAAGCTTTGCCACAATGAATGAGCGTCACCACTCAGTATGCCATGAACACAGGGTCTGCACGGATAAAGGCTCAGAGAGTACGGTCTGGTGTCCTGGTACTCTCACGGAGCTTTCGACGAATGTTGCGCAAAGAAACCAACTTTAAGTTGTTCAAATAGATTTGAAATAAATTTATTGCATTTATTGTCTTGTAACTGAAGTCGACTGTCGTTTTCTTCTCTTCTTCTGGGTTCGATTGAAATAGACATCCACTTGTACAAAGCACACAGAGAGAAAACTCGGGTGGGATCCCGTTCAATCTGAATCCGCTTAATCCGAGTTCACGGCTGATTAGAGAGAATCATGTAGCATTTGAATTGCTGTCTTTCCTGTGTTAAATGTTAAGCTTCATGCGAAGTTCGCCTCAATCAAAGAATTTTTGCTTGCTTTTGTTTGTTCGGATAAAGCAGGACCCACCTGCAGCCGTTTAAATGGGTCACTTGGACAATCACAGACTTCATGAAAATCTGAGTTTTTGTAGGATATTTGACAACAAAAACAAAAACGTTGAATACCTTAGACCATCATCGAGAGCGCAACATTTTTTTTAATCCACTGACAAAGACAAAAATACGATTGCTTATACACAGGCAGCGGTACAAGAACATGCAATTGTTGAACAATTTGAGCATAAAAGAGAGACATTTGAGTTTTGTAACAGAAGTCTTTTTCTGTTGTGCTGCTAGATCTGAGTTCTTTGGGAATTTTACCCTGATCTGGCCAAATTTGCCATTCAAGTTAAAACTTTACCGTGCCTCGGAACCTCAAAAGCACCCTGTGGGCAAAAGATCTGTTTTCACCATGATTTTTTTTGCCTTAATGACGCACAACAGGCAATTCTATGTCATTGCAGAGTTCTCCCTCGCAGAAGCAGTAAAGAGCGCCATCCTGGTTGTGACAGCCCATCAGATGTGGGTTCACATTCCATTCGCCGTTCCAGCATCCTCGAGTCACAGCTTGAAAGAGCACAAAATGTTGCAGAATGAATGGATTTTAAAATTTTACACAACAAACAACATGTCATGCTCCAGTCCTACCAAGCTGCTGCTTTTGCCGAAGTGCATGTCCGACAAATCTTGCGGAAGCCCACAAAAGGTGGACAAAGACGTTGCGGGGTTTGGGTGGGGGAAAGCGGGCGGGTCGAAATCAACCATCCTGCCTCATTTCTGGATCTCACGGATAAAAAAACAATATATGTCTTTGGTTTTCAACTCACTTCCCGACTTTGCGACTCGAATGTAGCAGTTGCTGTCACAATGGCTCACGGAGAGTTCAAATCCTCTTGCGGCGTTCATAGGTCCTCTGCACTGCTGCCATCGGTCGCTCCCAGCTTCATTCTACAGATATATAATGGACGCAGAGTGTGGACACATACTTTCAAAATGACAATCCAAGTGTTTGGTGTTCGAATACTTTTTTCGGACTCTCAAGAAACGGTTTTATCATATGTCTGAACACTGCTTTGTGAACCTTTTTGGCATGATCGCTGCAAAGAAGACGCCGTACACATTTACGCTTCACGTTTCCTTGTCATCTGGAGACGACCAACACATAAAAAGTATTGCGCACGCGTTGATGTCTTTGTTCCCAAAAAAAAGTCGCTTGGACGAAAAACAAACATTCATCCATATTCCATTTAATTTTTGAGATGAGGAAATTTCAAATTAAATTTTTTGATTAATGAATCTTTTTGATTGATCACGAAATCCAGCGCCCGAAGCAAAATGAAG
>JAAUYG010231455.1_pt1 | contig 10866 bp, 4 predicted proteins | sample 7278091 | NCBI WGS metagenome assembly JAAUYG01 (sample SAMN14350201, study PRJNA611818) | marine sediment metagenome | isolation source: surface marine sediment (0.6m) | place: French Polynesia: Moorea | collected 2018-08
CCCCCCCCCCCCCCCCCCCCCCCCCCGCCCCCCACACCCCCCCCCCCCGACGCCCCCCCCCCCGCCCCACCCCCCCCCGCCCCCCCACCCCCCCCCCCCCCCCCCCCCGCACCCCGACCCCCCCCCCCCACCCCCCCCGTATTGGAAATTTTATTTTGTGGTGCATTCCTTTTTTTCACGTTTCCAAAACCTTATGCAACCCCCCCCCCCCCCCCCCCGCCTTCCTTCCGTTCTCTGTCTCCACTTCCACCGCCCTGCGGCCTTCCATTCTGTACGCGCAGCCAATGGAACACCCCTTCAATGAGCCCAAAGCTACGGAAAAATCAATAGTTCGTGGAAATAAATTGATTCCGACTGACTGATGGAACCTTAAACCCTCGGCGGTGGTAAAGGGTTCGGGTACGCTAGCTACTCAAACTGGTAGCTGAGGCGATTATTGGGGGGTTGGGGGTAGGGGTGAGGGTGTAGGGATGGGATTGGGGTCATTTTGATGGAGGGGCAGGTATGATGTAATATGAGGAAGGTCTCTGTGATAGGTTATCCTTCATAACTTTATCACTTCTCGGCACAATCGTCTCATATTTCTGATGGTGGAAGCTGTTGAAATATGTATAAAGGTGACTGGTATCATTTTTTTTAAACTCCTTCCTTTCGTAGCTGTGGTTCGAGATTTTTTTGTGCTTAAATTAAAATGAACAAGAAGTACAGTGGATCTTCACTTTAAGATCATCCCAGGAATAAACCCACCTCAGAAATAAGACCATCCCAGAAATAAGACCACCCTAGAAATAAGACCACCCTAGAAATAAGACCACCCTAGAAATAAGACCACCCTAGAAATAAGACCACCCTAGAAATAAGACGAACCCAGAAATAAGACCACCCTAGAAATAAGACGAACCCAGAAATAAGAACACTCCAGAAATACTTATCTGAAAAATGTTCCAAGGCTGGGCATTTTGGGCAAATTATTTTAGGTGTTTCTCCTAGTCAGGCAGGCTTTCAAAAAAAAAAAAAAAAAGTAAATTTCACCCAACCAGGCAAAATGCCTCAGTTAGTTTCAGAATTATTTTTGGGGGGAATGGTTTATTTTCAACCATGTTGACATGACCCCCAAGCAAGATATTACTCTTGCTAACTAAATTTGCATCATTGCCTTGTGTATAGTTAAAGTGGTTTGGTGCAGTAGTAAATCTACATGTATAGGGAATCTAATTCCAATACTTAATTTTATGGTTGGTGCACCGAGCAAAGAGCAAATGAACAACTGTATGGCTAACTATATCACAGACCACTTGATTACAGTACAGTAGATACAGTAGTACAGTATATGCAAATTCTCCATTTGCAATGCATGTGTACAAAGGACATATTCCTTGTCATAGGATAGGATGTCCTACGCACACATCCTGAAGGCCTCACAGGCCCACTACCCATCAATAAGGCCAGTGAATTTTTTGGGAAGAGCTACCAACCTCCAGTATCAGCTACAGTAAAACTTCATGTTAAGGTTTTTATTGTTGTCATTTAATTCTGGGTTTAGTGTAGCAGAAAGTTAGGCATGGCAGCTTTGGTTCAGGGCTGCTTTCGGTATCGAAATATTTTGCAAAATTTCCTATGTCTAGCACATGACTTTTGCGAACGTTTGCAAATTGTTTCGATACTGAACGCAGGCCAAATATAACAAAATTGTCATCTTTCCTGACATTCGTCCTGGATGTATATATATATTCACTGTTTTCTATGGCACCGATGGGCAGACAGGTTTTTGAACAGTGGACTGTGTAATCTGTCCATGTTAGTACCCTCCTTTCATTGTTTACTGGATTCCCCCCTGTGGGAGTCCCCCGCTTTCTGTGGTGGCGCCCTCTTCAGGCAGGTCGAGGTAATCTCTCGCTACATCCTGTAGACATATGCCGTTCAGCTAATAGTTCTCCTGCCTGCCACCAGTCTCGGCCATCGTTGGATGTAACCACGGCAACCCTGGACATTGCAGGGTGGGGTGGGGGTGGGGGGAAACGAGCTTTGAGGGCTCTCTACATCACATTACTTTAGTGAAGACCAGCCACGACTGGCACCAAGGCCCAGGTCTGGAAACCTATTCCCTCCTCTCCTTATCCCTTCTTGTTCTGTGTCGTTCTGTTGTCATTGACCTTGCATCACTCAGGAAATATCCCGGTTTTATTCCAACCTATATGGCACATCAAAGACAGGTCAGCATACCTGGTCTTCTGCTTTGCCTATCAGCTAGCCATAATTTCCTGTTATACATCCTATCTACTGCCACAAAATAATACTTTAATTGATCTATTAATTTTTAACCTATACATACGTGTATAAATACCCCAGGCTTAAGCAATAATTTACTTTGCATTGGCACTTCAAATTAATTTTTTGTCAAGGAGTAAGGTACAGTGGTCCCTCTCTTAGTGGCCACTCTCAACAGAGGCCACCCTCTCTAATAAGGCCACAAATCTTTGCCGTTACTACCATCATTGTATGTACTTCTCCCTCTCGCCACAGGCCACCTCTCTAATGTGGCCACAATTTCTTGGCAAACAGGGTGGCCTTATTAAAGAGGGACTACGGTAGTAATTTTTTACGGAAAAAATGATGTCCATCATCACGTCCATGACTTTCCATGTCGCATCCAGGAGCATGGCATTTTTTTTTTTAAAAAAGATCCCTGAAAGGCTTTTTATACATAGATGAAAATAACAACATAATTATAATGCCATACATACATATCATTGATTTCCACACTGCCTTCAAAAGAACAATGCTGATTTGCTTATTTCTCTTGCAATTTTAAAACCCCGGTCCACATCACATCCATGACAAAAATAAAAAATTTCAAAGTTTATTTTTAAAGCAATTAATAAAAAATGTTGATTACTATAATATGATCCAAAAGCCTAAAAACGGATCCCTTTATCATATCCTGTAAGGTAGTTTAGATTGTAGGATGTTATTTTTTTGACTTACACACAGGCACCCCTTTTGGGAGAACTGCTCATATATCTATGCACTATTTTTTTCATAGTTGGCACCCCAGTTACACTATGCAGATCCATGTAGTTTTACTCCTATTTATTGTGAAAGATAATTCAGTTGCAGAGATATAGTGGTGTGCAAGGTACAGTATGTATACTTCTTGTAATATGACTATATATGACTATCACAGCAAAAACTTATTATTTTCAAAGTTGTATTTGGCAATTTTTTTAACAATCTATATTACAGTAAGATAAATCTGTTATTATTTGCTGTGTCACGAGGAATTTTCTGATGTTGGTTACTACAGAAGATATCTGCAATGATATGTATAACTAACAATTCATGAGAGTGCTGCATTGTCTTCAAGATGGAGGGATATATATTTCATGACATTAACTAAAAAAGCCAATCAATTCAGGTCGTATGTCTTCACACCACATGCAAACTAGACACTGCCGGCAGTGTGGAAATATTAACGAGGGAGAACCATGCAGAGGCATGAAGAGGCGATCGATTTCACAAGAAATACATCATAATCCAGGCCTCGCTCATATGACAAGCAATTTCCCTCCAGGCCTACATTTCTCTTAAGATCTCAGTTACCACGCCATCGAAATAGTGACATTTCATTTCCTAAGGGGTGCTATGAAACACCACAATCAGTGGCGGCGTGGGCCCGTTGCCGGGGTTAGTGGCGTAAATTCCCGTCGTTAAATGCTGGGCTTCTCGCGAAAGCCGGCACCGCTGGCCTTCATCAAAGTGAAACAGGACAGTAGCAGCCGAGATGAAAGCAGAACTGCTACACATTTCATCTCAAGCACGGTGAACAAGCTAGCAGACCGTAACGATTCCGCTAAGTGGTCACCTTCAGTTATTTGCTTCATTTAAATCCCCAGTGTATAAACCCTGTTCGTATGTCCCTTATTCCTCCATGATGTCAAGGCCATGGAGCCCTGTACCACTTGACCCTTTCTGACAATTGCATGGCTTTGGCATTCATCTAATAATTCATGCATTTGATGCGTGTGCCTCATCTGTGACAAATTTCAGATTTAACCTTGACCTATTTGCTGCTCATGTAGAATATAATGCAGAATAGCGACCCCAGGTGACTGGATCGAGACACTAAGCTGACTTATCTTCAAGACTCCGATTGGCATGTGTTGAAGTGTCTGCTGCAGGAGTAAAGGTTTTCAAAATTGATCCAGGGGAGAAATATTAACATTCAGCCTGTTCAGCAAAATACGAATAGTAGCTTGTACAATTGTTTCCGAGTGCAAGGGGACAAGATCACAAATATTATGAAAAATTTTTGTTTAAGAGTACATTGTATTCTTAATTTTTTGGCTGTGATACTTGTAAGTTACTTTTAGGTATGTTTATGGATCCTGCTGTCTGTGCTGTCACTATAGGTGCATCACCTGAGTCCAGCCACTTCCTATTGAGTTGGAAGTGGTAGCTTTTAAAGCTAAGGCAATGGGCGCATGCCGGCAGACCTGAACTAATGACCACCAATGCCATCGTCAACCACTTATTAATTAAGTAGGGATGTATGGAGGCCCCGCTGGGCATAGCATCGCAGTGCACCTAATTAAGGTCTGCTGATGGCATTCATATCTGTCAGAAATGTCACGTACTGAGAGAGCCCAAAACATCTCTCCCGGCGCATCTCTATGTGCTAAAATCCTTCTATTCATTAAAGCAATACGGTCAGATCCGCTCGTCGCACCACCATAAACATGTTCCAGCTACTGGTACATGTTTAAGAAACCACATTTCTGCAGACTTAACTGACTCCATGAATGTGGCTCTGTCATACAGGTAGCTCTATTATACAGGTGGCCTTATTTTACAGGTGGCTCTATCATACAGGTGGACCTATGTCATACAGGTGGCTATTTTGCAGGTTGCTCTATCATACAGGTGGCTCTATCCTGCAGGTGTGTCATACAGCTAGTGTCTCTATATCATAAAGGTGGCTGTATTATACAAGTATCTTGATTATACATATGGGTCTATCATACAGGTGGCTCTATTATACAGGTGATTATCATACAGGTGGTCATGCCTTTAAGGGAAACACTGAGTGTTACAAACAATGCAGGTAAGTACCTCTTTGAAACAGCTGTTACTGTACTTCTATCCAGGTAACAGCAAGCGCATTGGGCTTTCACTGTACATAATCTGTTGGCCTTAGGAGCACCCCCAGACTGTTTTAATATGCGTCCAAACAGTTGGCAGGAAATGAAAACTAAATATCCATGGGAGCTGGGAAAATAGGCAAATCAATAGCAGTGACAACTTCAGAGTTTCTGAATAGATTTCCTGGTCAAACCTCCCCAGGATCTTATACTGCTAAACGTTAAAACACCATGGGATGAAACTGCAGATGCATGAGGGCTCAGGGAACACCAACAATCAATATAGCAGTGACAATTTCAGAATTTGCAAATAGATTTCCCGACAAAACCTTTCCAGAATCCTGCCCCTAACTATATTGCAGTGGCCTTTATTTACTGCAGTCTACAAGGCATTCAAGCCATTTGTCGTGGGAGAGCATATCGCACTCTGCCTGCGATCGAGCAATATATCTTAAAACGCGCCGCCAATTTCTGTTGTGGAGGCCGGTAGTTCCACCTGGGTCTGAAGGCAGATGGATCATTCTTGGTAACCCTGCCGTGACAAGGGCAAATGCCGAGTGGGCATGTTCCCACCTGAGCCAAGGGGTCACTTGGGGAAACCAGGTGGGGGCGGGAGGCGAGTTCCCCCCCCCCCCCCTTAAAAGACTGAACTTGGCCACCAGGGCTGGTTGACAATGTAGCCTCCCCTTTCCATATATAGGTCTTCTGCGGTAGGTGAACAGAAACACCTATCGATGTCTCTTCCTGTTGCTACAACACCTTGGCAAACCGATACAGGTTACCTGTGTGCATCCTAAGATTATACACTTGCTTTTGGCCACTGGTAGCCTTTTATACCAACACAATACTCAAACATTATCACACGTACATTTTCTCCCAACTTGGTACACTAAGAGTATGGATTAATCCCTTTAAATATGGTATAGGCTATATGGAGATTAAAGCCGACTAAAATCATGAAAATTGATCATGATAAATGACACATATACTTATTTACAAATGAATCATTTTCCCTAGAACATGCTTATACATGCCATAATGGCTGCATGCAGTTCTATATCTAGTATCTAATGCCATTAATACACGTATCGCAATGCCAGTGTGATTGGTCACTACCTGCACTGATGTTGAATAATTTAAGACACCCGAGCTCCTGCAGCCTCAAAATAGATTCACCTCAGATTCATAATGGATCTACCTTTTCATCCTGAAACTTGATATTGTTAGCTCCAGATGACCAAGAACTCACGTCCACCACTGTTGTACAGTACCTGCATGCATGCATGGCCACAGGAACTTTAATGTATTTCAACAATGAAAAAATAAAGCAAAAGTTGTACATATATGTGCACTCTTTGGATTTGATGAACGGGTAATCAATTAAACCAAATGTAAAAGGGGTGAAAGAACCTGTAGGAAACCGTGTTTTTTTTTCGTTTTCAGCCACTAACATTCTTTCACACAGTTCAATATGGTAGGAACAAATGATTTTTAACCAGGTGATTGCATGAACTCATAGTTTTAAATGAATTAACACATGCCAAATCTTTTTCTGTTCTGCTGAAGCCTGGGGGATAATTATCTCCTTCTATGCTGCATTTTGTTGTTCTTGTTGATATTTTTTCCAGCGTGGAGTTTTCTGGAACCTATCCTGAATCATTAACATATGGAACTCACATTGTTAGCAGCGGAAGAGGGTGAAAGTTGGGAGCTTTTGACCCGTATCTTTGGGATTTCATCAGAAAACTAACTGCCGTGTCGTCATGTGACCGTCGTTTATCAGATGGGTCACTGGGGTCATGTGATGACAACAGCTGGCAGTAGATGGGTGGAAGGGTATGCCGCCTTCAATCCTGATTCAACGACGGGCGTTTCATGGAGATACGGTAGATGTGGAGAATCCGCGGATTCTCTGAATCCTGTCAACTTTTAGTCACTTCCCGTACTGGGCCGGGCAGTAGACTATTGTCATTGTAGCCAGGTACAAAGAGTTAAAAATACACATATATTCTTTGTATTTTATTTGAACATACATGTATATACATGTCAAAATTTTCACACGATGTTTACTACAGTCACATTTTCACATTATTCTTTTCTTTTCTTTTTTATCAAAACCTCTCAGTATTATTTAACTTGTGATGAATATCACTTACCTGGAAGTAGAAATCATTGCTGGCATAGGCCACCTGTACTATGGCAGAGAAAGAAAGGAGAGCCACAGTACACTGCCACATCCTGAATGGCTCAAAGATATTCCAAAGTGTTCACGTCTGTCTAAAATTATCAGGTATGTGAAGGTGCCACAAAAATGTCTTGTCACATGGCTGTCCCCTCCTCACAAATTCCAACTGCAAATTTGCTTAAGTGGTACTATATTGTGGAGAATAATTTACACGTGTCAGCATAGATAGAAACGTATCCAGAAGGGAAAGACAAGACGTGTATCCGCAGAAGACATGTGATCACACAAATTCTGAAGCCAGGTATCTTAATGTAAATAGGGGATAAAAGGTTACTCAATGAGTAATATCTTTATTAGGATTTTTGCATAAAATCCAATAATTTTATATGGTATCTTCAGAAATGTAAAGACAAAGAAATGAAAATATTCTGCGAAAAAAAAGCTGTCACCTACAATGATGATCGCCAGAAAGATCTAAGTCTTTCACAGTCAGTAGTCAATGACGAAATGCAGTAAACGCCACTGGAGTGACAGTAAAATACTTTCTTAATCAACTCAACTGGACTCAAATGCTGCCAATTCACGTAGGCAAAAGCATGTCTGTCTAGTACATGTATTTCCTGTTGTCTGCTTTCAACTTCATTGCTTATGTATCATGCCAGATGTTAAATTAAACACGGTAATCAAAGTTTATATTTCCAAGCCGCAATTCCAACAGTCCAGCCAAATTCCATACCAAGATACCTTGCTAGAATCATGTCAGGCCTTCTCTGAGCATTCTGGCCCAGTGAGTATTTATCTTAGGTATCCTTTCAGAGTCAGCCTATCTTGCAGGATCAAATGACTAGGAACGCGTCCCCGTAATCTCCCTTCCCTGTATCAGCGCCACCTTTGGTCTCTTTCACAGCGCAGTACGTCACACGACACACAGGAAGATCTTTGATTTCCACTCAATGAGGGATTTTTTCAGCCACTTCTTGTATCCGCTGCGGGTTTAATTTGCTGCCGGTTGATGTTACGGGTCTGTGCCGTTCAGACGGTGACTGGCTAGGGTCGTCGAGGAGACTAGGGTTGTCGTGGTGGCGCCATGCAGCCCCTGCTTCATCTCCCAGTCTCTCTCCCTGTCGCTTTCTCTCTCTCCTTTCCTCCCTTCTGATTTGTCAGCGGCTGCCGAATTGACTATGGACGATTTTCCTTCCGCGGTCTATTCCAGTCACAGGCGGCAAAGAAGGCTTTTGTGTTGTGAAGTGGTATTATATGGTTGGGGGAAGATGATGTCTCAGCCCCATGCAGCTCACCGAGTTATATATTCGCAAGTTACCCAGGATATAACTTGCAAAAAAATTTCCTATTGTGTGGAAGCTATATGCTTAACGCGTGTTAACCTTGTTTGTGACACAGTCTCCAAATGATTCCTACGGTGCTGATATCTGTCCCTGTGACACTACAGACACACGTGAGGAGTTTAGTGTCCACTAATTCGCCTGTAATGGCATCACCATGTTGAGAGGGTTTATGGGAAATCTCTGTGTGTGGCTATGCGAGGCCGGTGTCTGTATGATCGCCGCCAGGTCGCTTGCTTTAGCTGTGGAAACGGACGGTCCCCCTGCGTGAATGCCTCAATGGCGATAAGGCTTCCTTGTTGGCAGCAGATATTGATGACTCGATAATTACCTATACACGGGGGCTCGGGTTGACTCTGGTTGGGGGTCAGTGTTGAGTTGGGGGGCGGGGGCAGTCAGGACGGTGGATATCCCTATGTCTGTTGGTATCTCGGACTAAATAGTGGAACTGAGCAGATCTCTAGGAATTTAAGCTAGGCATTGATTCTCACAGACTGGCATTTCCTTCCTTGGTATGCACTTACTGCTATGATTATATAGGCAGTTGAAGCAGCAAGAGAGCAGTGCATTGCTATTACCTATCTGCGACCACGGCATCACATATTGTCACACTGTATACTAGCTCCCACAGTCCTCCTCAGTACTATTGTCCTCCCTAATTCTGCCCTCCGTTACCAATGTCCTCCCAACTATGCCCCCGGGGACAGTTTCGTAAAATCTTCCAACTTAAGATGCAACCGCACTAACAGGGCCAGGAAAATATCTCCTGGGTAAAAACTTCCACAAATTAAGACATGAAAGTGACCCACTTCTTGTAAAGTCTTGTACATGTATTGTTGCATACATTAAAAAACAACATTTGTACTTCAATGATTAAAATCAGTTTTGATGTTAAGGACTTTTCTAAGAATATGGTCCCATGAGTGCACCTTTATGGTAAGCTATTGTCCACGAGTACTGGCCAAGGCATTTTCGCCATTTCCGAAATTGAAAAGCGTGGCCGATGTCAAATACATAACTATAGCCGACTGTTAGGCATTGCCCTACAGTCGGGAGAAGATGCTCGGGCAATGTGCACCATCTGGCCTGCCGTTAGTGGACAGGATTCCAGGAATATCGCCATAGATGACCAGAAGATCTCCATGTTTTCAGCACATGACACAGCCTCTGGAAGGTTTTAATGGGCACCTCAAACGTGACGTAGCTTACACGACCTTCCTGTTGCCCGTGCAATTACTTAAAGATTATCTCCTTTATATGCATAACATTCGGTACATTCTCTCTTCAGGGAGTATCTCAAAAGGCTCAGAGCTCTGTCAAGAGGGGTGGGCTCCAATAACAGGTGGACGTTAGAACGTCATTAAAATAGTACTTTCTGACTTATATTAAGCTTCCCACAGAAGTGAGTAGGTGGTGTCATCAGATGGGTGGAGCCAAGGGGTTCAGAAGATGGGGGTTGCTAGCAGTACACGACCCTTTTATTAGAATGATTCAATATAGCCAGTATTTTAGACCCCATGGCAGAAAAATTTCCTAAAGATATTCGAAAGAAGCAAGAAGGTGTGAAAATGTCAGAACCTCATGCTTGGACAAAGCTTCATATATATATAATGCTGTGATTGGCTAAAGGATGCAAAATGGCCGAGGGTTACTTTGAATTCCGAATGAAACTGATTGCTGGTACTAGTATGTTGCAATTTTGTAGCATGAAATAGAGCTTGTTGTACCTGATCAATTTACAAGCTCAGCAAATCAACAGCGCTGCATTTGCCCATGGAGCAATGTAAAGGACAAGTAGAGCTTAAAAACAGTAAGGTATACGTACTACATTAAGTGTAAAAGGGCAGAAATGTAAAATGCTGGTTTCTGCAACAGAAAAGGACAGGTTATAAATACTGAGAATTTTTTTCAAAATGATGAGATACGTTACATACTGCGAGGAGTCTGGGGAACACATATTTGGGAGGTGGAGTGTGAATTAAAGTTTTAATGAACAGGAAGTCTTGATTTAAAGCTGGCTGCCCTGATTGTAAGTCTTTATAGGTACATTGTATATGTTATGGTTTTAATATTTTGATGCTACACTAGAGGAATGGGCCGCTCGCAAAACACGTAGTTCCGCGCCTTTCGCACGGTGGCAGCACCGTCGTCAGGGACCCGCCTCCATGTTTGTTGACATCGGTATGCTATCGAAAGCACC
>JAAUYG010114771.1_pt1 | contig 10865 bp, 10 predicted proteins | sample 7278091 | NCBI WGS metagenome assembly JAAUYG01 (sample SAMN14350201, study PRJNA611818) | marine sediment metagenome | isolation source: surface marine sediment (0.6m) | place: French Polynesia: Moorea | collected 2018-08
AATCAATTAAGTTTTACATAAAGGGACAGGCAGCAGGGGCCTTGGGGCCTTGCATCTGTCCAAGCTCACCTTGATATGACCCTGTGTGGTTTAAAGCCGACTATACGCCTGACCCCCCCCCCCCCCAATCTGGATCCACGGTATATTAGCAGTTTTTATTGGTCTTTTTTCCTGAATATTGCTGCTAATGATGATCTAGTGAACGGTTTGTTTCTTTTTTGTCAAAATGTTGATACATGAGTTAGCGTAGGTGTGTAAAAACCTCTGGGTATGGCTTCTACCGTGAGCCATGGAAAGTCAACCATGGGATCAACCTCACAACCATATAAGTCAACCATGGTACCAATCTCACAACCAGAGGCATATCTATCTAAATATCAAAGTGTAGGCGGTTTTTAAATAATACTGTTATCATATTACTTAAAACTAAACTGGAGTATTATCAAAAAGAAGAAAGGGGATATGTATATAATCAGACTTTCTAAGTATACCAGAATGTTCCTAAACACGACCTCATAACAGACAGGCACTAGACTATAATTCGATGGCCATAGCCAACAAGGATGATAGTAACTTTCTTCACTCCCTTTGTACAGAGCTCCATGCAAAATCTGACCTTTGAAGTTACCTTTCAGGATTCTGCTCTGTGAAATTGGCTTCATGGTTTTCTTTCTTTTTTTTTTTTTGTCTATTCGTGCCTTGTCTTGTTGTTTTGTATTGTTTTGACTATTTGTTTGCTTGACTGATTTTGTTTGTGTTTGTTTGAATTTTCAGTCTGGAGAAACGAAATAAAAGTGGACGTCAGGAAGTCCAAATTGTCATCAGATTTTATCTAAACAAGAGTGACCTTGCAAGTTCACGGTTAAGGGCATCCATGTATTTCAACCATTTATAACTCAGTGTGAGTAAGTGATATCAACGTTTAACAGCACATCAACACCAAAAGGGTAATACAGTGCCAAAACAGGTGTAAACTGCCCTATGAGCCTAAACAGAGTCCACTAGAAAAGAATGTTATGGTCAAATGAGTGCAAAGTCAAAGGTAAGATGTAAAGTCACATCTTGAAAAAAAGTCCAATAGTTCTATATGGAGAGTTGAGCCACACCATCAGATTTGAAATTCAATGCCTTGCAAGGTCACGTTCAAGGTCACTCATATTCCAAACCCTTATACATGTATCTCAAAAAGGGTAAAGTTGGGGCGTATGTTACTACTGACCACTAATAAGAAGTCATATGTGGGGAGTCCAGCCACACCATCATATTTTGCCTTTCAGTGATCTTGAAAGGTCAAGTTCAGGGACACTCTTGTTCCTAACCTTATATCTCAGAAAGGAGCACAATTATAGTTTACCTAGCTACTGATCACTAAAAGGAAGTCATGCATGGGGAATCGAACCACAGCGTCAGATTAGGACTTCCATTAGTTTGAACAAGTCCAGATCAATCCCTCGTGTTTCCAATTTCGAGGATACACTAAGTTTAAAACTATAGAAATTGTATTAAATGGCAAAACAACCATTTGATTACCTCAAAAAGTTATTGGACGATAATTATTCACCAGTGAATTTTGATAGTTACTCAACAGAGCTGTAAGGTCTGTGAACCTCTGGACCTGTGTTTTGAAAGCATATCTCAGCATTTCTTAGCATGGTGTTAGTACTGGTACATATATTTTGTATCCAAGACTGTAGTCTGTACCGCTATTCCAAGGTGACGTCTATGCCAAGGAGTGGAGGATCGGACAGAGGCTGTTCAAAGTAAGTGCTATCATAATAAACAATGTAGTGTTCAACAATAAAGCACAACCTATAAATATATAAATTTACCAAACAGAAATAGCAGAAAGACACGTAAAATGCCATGTTTTAAGTCACACAATGTAAAGGCACAGTTTATACTTGTAACGTTGATATAAAATCTCCTTGAGACTGTTAAAACCTCGTGGTCCGCTGGGCAGATATAAACGTGACAACGTGTAAGTACTAAGTAGTTAATAAAGTTGGGGCTTCAAAACAGTTGACAGTTTTCCACTCGTTGACCTTGATCTTTACGATGTAGCTTTTCTCTTCGCCATCCCGTAACGACCACTACCTCTCTATAACAACCAGACGATAAAAGCCCCACCAGTATCAGGACGTTGCAGACGACGATGATGGTGAGGGGAAGATAGGAATATACCACCCCAGACAGCCATAGATAGATGTTGTAAAACAAATACGCCTGTTCGATCTTCACGTCGCACCTGCCCTCACGTGTTGCATTTGTATTTGAAAAAAAAACCTAATTTATTAACTACTCATGTATGAAACTGTGGTTCTGGGACTTGAAAAACCATGGGGATTATTTTAAAAAAAAACCAATGAAATCTCTGCAGTTCTGGGTTTCTGTATGCTAGCTCAACCATCTAAAAGCGCGATGGCAATATAAAAAAAGACTCATAAACAAATAATGATAATACACATGCGCAGAGAGATCGCTGCTTCGGCGAATCTTTTGACATGAATGGGCGTATTTCTGAGAGAACAAAAAAAATCGGGTAAGGCGGACATATACAGCCATTAGCAATCGCTGTAAATTCGTGAATAGCTTTATTTTAGACTGATTCAGTAGTGCTGATAACAGGAAATCATCCCAACTGACTATGTTATTACTGGAACATTTGAACGTTCACTAGGTTTCTGACTCTTCCGACCAGATCAGACGTGCAATGATGGCTTAATGAAGAGCGTTCAGTAATACCATTTGTCGTGACCACTACCACCCAAATGACAGTACCATGAGGAGACTGGTCTAAAGCTGCGACATGCTGAGTGAGGTTCCGACTGTAGCCACTGATGCAGTCCTCCCACCATCCTCAGTACTCTCCCTGGCCTGGTACCCACCTGTACCCCCACCCGCCCTCAGCCCGCATGCACCGCGCAGTTCCTCGCGGAATTTTGATGATGTCATAACGTAAAGAAAGAAGTTGGCGCTGTGATTGGCTAATCCCAGGATGAGGATGATGGTACGACCTAGTGCCATAGCGGGTGTCTGCTGAACGAACTGCCCTGCTCCCAGCAACACAGCATAGAAGATCGTAAGCGGTACTGTGGTTACCACGAACGTCACGCATATGGTTACCATGGTGATTGTCAGTGAGCGCGTGTCCTGGTTCTCTTGTTGACTAAGGGCTTTTCTCTTCTCGGCTGCCCGTCGTAGCCCCACCAGTATCAGGACGTTACAGACGATAATTATGGTGACGGGAAGATAGGAATATACCACCCCAGACAGCCATGGATAGATGTTGTAAAAGAAATACGCTTGTTCGACGTTCATGTCGCACCTGCCCTCCCGTATGTCCCAAATCAAGAAGTTATAGCTATGGATGATGCCACAGAGCACGAGCGACACACAGACAGCCACAAGCGACTTGTTACGCGTACTCAGCCACTTGGCTTTGAGTGGCCACCACACGACAAGGCATCTCTCACAGGCGATACACGCCACCAGCCAGGCGGCATACGTATAGAGGGTTGTGAAAAGGAAGTTGTACGCCTGGCAGAAATCAAGAGACGTGCTAATCACGTGTACTCCAGTGACGATGAAGATCCAATTGTTAAGGAAGTCGAGTATCAGAACCAGGCTATCGGCACACGCCAGCGCTGTCATGTACACGGAGATGGGAGACTCTCGCAGGCGTCTGCGCTGGGCTGTTACCATGGTGAGCACGTTACCAAGGACACCCACTGCTGTCAGAATAGGGATGGAGACTAGGAACAACCTGTCACTAACCACGTACAGATGGTCCCTCTCTCCTACCATTGATACAGTTCCAGTCGAGTAGATATCTGTATAAGATACATTATCCCACTTCTCTGTCACCTCTTGTTTCGACATGTCCTCATCTGGGGGTACCTTGCCGGCAGTAGGATTGTAGGGTGTAGAAACATCATCTTGCTGAACGCTACGTTTACATGCGAGCTGGTACAACAATAAGGCGCCAAACAGCCACGTAAAGATACCCATTTCAGGATGTATTCTGTAAGAATTTTTTCAGTCGGCTCTGTTCGCTTGGTTTTGTGGAATCAGGCTTTTTCTTCTATTGACGTCACACCAGCTTTGTCGTCCACCTGCATCAGAGTATTGGTTAGGTCTGAGTGAGATTTTGTTGCCTATCTACTCTTCAGTGTAATAAAAAACAGCCTATTATTCTCTTCAAGCACTTATTTCTTACACAACCACAGAGACAAGGTCAGGCCCGTATCACCACAGGGGAGAAAAGACGAACAGGCTTTTATGTGCAGGGAAGGACCGGTTACCGACCTTCTCAGAGAGACCACAATAGCTGAAGAGACAGTAGCAAGCCATTAGATAATGGTATGAGGATATAGACGCATGCAAAACCAAGAGTAGCCCCCTTGTGTTACATTTCAGCACGCTGACAATCCTAATAATGATGATTGTGCCAGATTGTTATTACCGGTGTAATGGGAGAAATAAAAGATTCCATAGCACAATCCTTTCATGATTTTCGGAGGGAAAGCAAATAGGGACATAGTACAAGGTGAATACCAGAGCGTCCAATGGTTCTGTACTTCTACGATGTCTCACATAGGACTACTTCCTTGTGTTCATGGGATAAAAGGAATGATTCTTTCTATGGATGCTTTGAGCCGCCATCTAAGAGCACAGTAACAAATAAGCAAAGATGCAATGAAATACTGTAAACTTATGGGTAACCAAGAGGCCCAAGGCCCTTAAACTCCATTTGACGCAAAATGCCACTTAGTAGATGGCTTATGTTTAATAGGTATCCAAAAGAGTTGCAGCCGTGTTTTCTCTACGATCAGCGGTTTATGAGGTATAGGCCAATTTTCACAGCAAATGCATTCATTTGAAATGGCCTTTTGCTGTCACATCTTCATCCAACTTGAATATGTTGTTATATACCACAAACGAGCATTGACTATTTGCAATCTAATTTATTGCTAAACAATGTAAGGAGATAAAGGTATAAAAGGTATACTTCGAATGCCAGCTCTCTTATACAGGGGGAAAAACCCGTGGCGCAGCCCTAGCGGCTGTGACGTGCAAACCGATAGCAACTACATTTTTTTCAAGGTAACAAATGCCTAATGTCACAACATGCTTTCAAACTTGTAATTTAAATTGTCTGAGAACCTGTGCCAAAAAGTGTGCTACAAAAAAAGGGCGCTTAGGGATTTCCGATTTGCAAGAAAGTTTAAATTTATATTAATTTAATGTTTCCTTTGCCTGCCTATGATACACAAAGTTTGCAAACCTCCCCCTTGGTCGTGCATACAATACAGATGTATGATGTCTCTCTTTCGCGTGGAGCCCGAATGGCCGTCCTGTTTGAAAGATTGTACACATAAAGTTAATTTACAGTTAGGAGATATGGTATAAAAGTAAGGTTTGCCTGAACATATATGCCCGCTGAAAACCGTCCCCAACACTTCTACCAAGTGTGTGGAAATAGTTGTTTTACTCTAGCTTGACCATGCCGGCATTTAACGCTGTAGCATAACTTTCCATCGGGGATTATACAAGGCCTATGTACATTGAAAAAGTCATATATTGCATAAAATGTGACACCTTTAGTCTCCGTAAAAGACACATTAAGACACAAAGACACATTAGACGTAAAAGACACAATAAGAACAAGCTGGACAGATAGACCTGAGATGGTTGTTTAAGCCAGAATTTCTCAAAGAAAAAAATTGAGGGCATAAAAGTTGACTTGCAAACAATGATTAGGAATTACTTCTTCCAAGATCATAAATTGCTTTATTTCAGACTATGTATAACATTACAGTAATGTGTATAACACGAATTCTGGATTAACTCAAATGCAGTACACAACTTGAACAGCTGAACGTTCAACAAGGATTCTGATCGTTCAGAGAAAACTTATCCACTGGCATACAAAGATGCTTTAACAGCGTCCAGAGATACCATTCTCTGTGTACAGTATTTATCCATGGAGTACATTCCTCCCTGAGGACAGTACAGTGTTCTAAAGCCGCGACTTGCTGACTGAGGTTTCGACTGTAGCCACTGATGCAGTCCCCCCACCATCCTCAGTACTCTCCCTGGCCTGGTACCCATCTGTACGCCTGCCCGCCCTCACCCTGCACAGACCACGCAGTTCCTCCCGGAACTTCGATGACGTCATGACGTAAAGAAAGAAATTGACACTGTGATTGGCTAACCCCAGGATGAGGATGATGGTACGAACCAGAGCCATAGCGGGTTTCTGATAGATCCACTCCCCGGTTCCCAGCAACACAGTGTACAGGATCGTAATCGGCATTGTGGTTACCACGAATGTCACGCATATGGTTACCATGGTGATGGTCAGTGAGCGCGTGTCCTGGTTCTCTTGCTGACTCAGTGATTTTCTCTTCTCGGCTGCCCGTCGCAGCCCCACCAGTATCAGGACGTTGCAGACAATGATGATGGTGACGGGAAGATAGGAATATACCACCCCGGACAGTAATGGATAGATGTTGTAAAAGAAATACGCCTGTTCGATCTTCATGTTGCACCTGCCCTCCCGTAGGTCCCAGATCAGGAAAGTATAGCTATGGATGACGCCACTCAGCACGAGCGACACGCAGACGACCACACGCGACTTGTTGCGTGTACTCAGCCACTTGGCTTTGAGTGGCCACCACACGACAAGGAATCTCTCACAGGCGATACACGCCACCAGCCAGGCAGCATACGTGAAGAGAGTGGTGAAGAGAAAGCGGTACGCCAGGCAGAACTCAAGAGACGTGCTAATCACGTGTACTCCAGTGACGATGAAGATCCATTTGTTTAGGAAGTCGAGTATTAGGACCAAGCTATCGGCACAGGCCAGCGCCGTCATGTACACGGAGATGGGAGACTCTCGCAGACGTCTGCGCTGGGCCGTTACCATGGTGAGCACGTTACCAATGATACCCACTGCCGTAATTATAGGGGTGGAGACTAGAAACAGCAAGTCGCTAACCACGTACAGATGATCCCTCTCTCCTACCAGTGATACAGATCCAGTCGAGTACACCTCTGTATGAGAAATGGTCTCCCACTTTTCTGTCACCTCTTGTTTCCACATGCCCTCATCTGGGGGTACACTGTCGGCGGTAGGAATGTACGACATGGAAACGTCCTCCTGTTGGAAGCTACGTCGACATACGAGATGGTACAGCAGTAAGGCTCCAAACAGCCACGTAAAGATACCCATTTCTGAATATATTCTGTGAGAATTTCTTTAGTTGGCTCTATTGGCTCTGCGGTTGGCTCTTGGTTTTGTGCAATCAGACTGCCCTTTCTTCTGTAGGTGGCTGATCAAGCAAGCCAGCAGTGAGCTCTGTGGTCTGTCTTATGGTATATAGGAACGTTTACGGTTCAGTATGACGGAGGTAAAATTTCCTGTTCTCCCTGAAGATATTTGTTACTAGTATCCCATTTCAGGCCAGTGTCACCACCAAAGCTACGTGAAAGATGATCAGGTTACCATCTTTACGTATAGTCTCGTTGGTAGTTGATTGTAGTAAATGGCAGTGTGGCGTGAATACCTGCCCAACGGCACTCGGCAGAATAAAGGTATGGAGATAATAATAAGCGAAATCAAAAAGCATAAGTAGACTGCTTGCTTTACTCTTCCAGTGGTAATAATTCTAATTATGCCCCGCACACGTTACCAATAACACACACTGGGGTAAACGAAAGTTGCCATACCACAGTCCTTTGATGAGGGTAAGCAAGGTAATAAGAACGTACTGCAGGCCTAATATCAGGTTATCCCAAAACCTTGCTGCCTTCATTGGGTTCATGGGTTAAACAATGTTGTGTAATAAAGTGGGTAATTGAAAGCAATCGAAACATAAAAAATATTACCAAAACAAATAAAATACCATAACACTAAAGTTTTAAGTAAAAAGAAGATAATGCAAACAATGCTGCTCACTCTTAAGAAGTTGAAACGAACACCTGGTTGGTGACCGATTCACTATGCCACAAATGTACAGTCAGTGTGATACATCCCATGATGCAATTGGTGCAATTATATGAATCCATTGGATTTTGAAACATTTATCTCTAGATAGATTAAGCAAATGTACAAGGGTCTTGACACTTTGCTTAAACAGGATAAGCACCTCAAGCAGCACCGTTTACAATTAGAAAATCAGGGGTGCGTTGACAAAGCTGCTCCTGAACCTGCAAGCACAAAATGCAGTTAGTCATGATTGTGTATCTATTTTGATCTTGAATACAACTGCCAGTAACCTATTCCATCCTGATCACTGATGATCCTGACATATTTAAACCAGCTAGGACAATCTTCCAGAGGAATAGAAAGCAGTTCCCGGCATAGTTAGATCACCTATGCCACTCTTCCAGTGGAAGCGAAGGCAGTTCTCGGCATGGTTAAACTAGTTAAGCCACTCTTCCAATGGAACCGAGGGCAATTCTCGACATGGTTAAACCAGCTAAGCCACTCTTCCAGTGGAATCAAAGGTAGTTCCCGACATGGGTAAACCAGCTAAGCCACTCTTCCAGTGGAATCAAAGGTAGTTCCTGACATGGTTAAACCAGCTAAGCCTCTCTTCCAGTGGAACGGAAGGCAATTTCCGACATGGTTAAACAAGCTAAGCCACAAGAGGAACGGAAGGCAACTATCTTTAAGGTGTGGGTATGAGGGGGGTGGGGAGTGGGGGGGGGGGGGCATAGTTAGGTGACCCGACTTTACTCATCGCAGAAAGGCTGTAGCAGTTCTTTAGAGATATGTCTCAACCAATCAGAATCAACTCCAATCTATCTTAGCTCTGACTGTATGAGGATTGCCATATGCTTACATATTACATACACAACTCAAGGGAGCATGCAGGCAGTCAACCGGACCTGAGGTGCAAAATATGCCAGAACCTTGAGAGTCAGTTGGACCTTGTGAGCAATTGCTAACAGGAAGAATAGAGGACAGATGTCTATCCACAGGCTCAAACCCTTATCTGCGTTTTCTGTGATAGGGCAAGTGGTCATCGCTGATTCCAAGACGCCGTGACGTGTGGTAGGGGCTCAGGAGATTGTTTTGACAATCTTTCACCTCCTAAAGTTGGTGACGATGTAGGCCAATCAGACGTACGTATCACTGGAACCACAACAACCTGTAATGTAACATTTGATGTCCCATGTTATTCCTGCGAGTGCATATACACATACATACATTATCAGCCGGCAGAGGCAATGTATGCTGGTGTAACTGTATGGCTAGGGGTACATCGTTTAGAAGCTCATCACTGGGGGGCACGTCATTTATCACACACGCTGATCGGTTGCATCATCAACTGAGTATATTCCAGCAAGAGGTGCTATAACTACAACAGCCGAGGAACTGTGTCTTTTTGGAGAACGAGTGGAGAAGAAAATCTGTAAGGAGCCTAGGCCGTATCTGCTGCTAGGTGAATCGCCATGTGTCGGGATTAGCAGTATCCGGGTACGGATCTGAGGGTCAAGACCGGCAGAATGGGGAGGCATTGAAAAGGGATCACTGTAGATCAGGGTTGCCAGTGTCGATACAGGCAGACATGGCTATCCACGGCATGGGGATAGCAAGGAGAGTACACCAGGCACTGACAGACGGCTGGGATACCTTTTGTACATTTCTCATAAATAAATTCATCTCATTTCATTGTGCACTTGCAAATCTCTATATATGTTGTGTTTCTTTGGCCTACCATAGCTACGAGTCCTCCACCCTATTCCCAACTTTATTACAAATACAGACTGCAGTCAGATGTCCTTCTGTTCGACACTGCAATAGAATTTGATACATTGCCGCACCACCAACTGCTGTAGAAATAACATCATACCAAATTCCGGAGCTCACTGATATCCTCTGGCACAGACAAAGTCTCCTTAATGGAGGTACCCTGAAGCAACGATTACCCACTCTTGGGTTCCACAAGTCAAAGTGCTTGGATCACACTGTCCATCCCTGATGTTGAATCATCAAGCCAAAAAAGAAAGTATCCAGTCACCATCACCTGTGGATGATTACATGCTCTACCAAACCATTAACTCAGTGTCACGGGTTTGATTTATACTGTAGAAGACACACGCACAATTTATATAACTTATCAAAAAGAATAATATAGGAAGATCATTGTTACTGTCTTAGTCATGACTATTACGAGCCACTCTTCTCAGAACTGTAGAGCTTGCCATAGTCACTGCAGTAATCCTGCCCCTGGAAGGTTCTTCACGTCCGTTTGCTGTACCTCACCTCTGAAATTTAACCCTTCCTTCCGGGTGGCCATCAAAATGAATACCATGTGAATTGTGTCCACCAACAGCGTGAAAACCATGCAGATATTAAGAGCGTCCTCCAGGTATGTATCCAGTATGGCCTCCCTGGGTATGGCCTCAGCTCAGCTTTGCGCCATGGTCAGCAATTACTATCACAAGTACATGTACATGTATGCATACACCACCTGTGCACAAAACCTTCTAATGACCTGCAGCCCTCCCTGGCACTTCTCAACATGGTTGCCCCCAGCTCCTCCATTGAGCTCACTCAGGTCAGCTGGCATCATCTAGTGTAGGGCTCTACATGGGTAAAAAACGAAGTGCGACAGGGCCACTTTAAAAGTTGTAGAAGTCGGACATGGGATTTCATAAAAACTGTAGAAAGTGACGTCAAGGTCTTATAAAATGTGACATGGTGTGGCATCACGCTGGTGCGTCCGGGTGGTCGTCGAAGTCATCGGGCCTTCACAGGTTGTCTAGGGGGTTTTCGTTGGCTCGTCGCCCTGTCTCCAACGGCACGTCCCTCTCCGCGGTCCGTTATACTCTGGACTACCTCAGTCGAGCCC
>JAAUYG010183107.1_pt1 | contig 10865 bp, 5 predicted proteins | sample 7278091 | NCBI WGS metagenome assembly JAAUYG01 (sample SAMN14350201, study PRJNA611818) | marine sediment metagenome | isolation source: surface marine sediment (0.6m) | place: French Polynesia: Moorea | collected 2018-08
AGGTGAGTATGCTTACCGTACAGAGCAGGTATGCAGTTCTTCCACTCGATATAGTCACATAAGTGTGCTCCGGGTGCTGGATTATAAGAATAATGGTCAAAAATGCCTTTATGAATGTGTCGCAGACCAGTTGAAATGAAAAAAAACAACACTGGGATTGAAAAACTAAACTTTACTCGTATGAAATGCGTATATTGTCCGTCGTTTCCTGCAAATTTCCAAGATAATCTTCACGAGATACACTGCGCCTCGCGAGACTTGATGCAAACATTACATGTACTACAATCAGGAACTCATAAATAATAATTCATCAAACGTTTCCTGTGTCTACTTCGGCAAAGGTATTATGTAAGTGCCATTGGAGATATACGGAAGGCCTTTGGTATCAAAGGTGACATGTACAATTATCTGGCGGGGGGAGGGGGGGGGCAGATAACTTTATGTGGCGGCCACCACATACTTATAAGTCACCCTTGACAGCAATGGTCGTCAGCCGAGATCTCATCCAGCGTGTTACTTACGGAAGTAGAATTTGTGATAGGGATGAATGCAGCGACATGTTTGTAGAATGTTGTCGACCTCACAGGCGGCCTCACAGCTGTTGAGGCTATAGGTTCTATTTAACTGAAGCCGGCCATTATAGGGGTTGTCACCATGGATACAGTCTCCATAGGGATATCCGAATTCGGTTCTCTAAAATCGTAATTTCCGTGTGAATTCCATCCGTCAATACAGTTTTCTTTAAATATTTTACTTTAATTTCGTGTTATAGGTTCATCACATACAGACAACTATTTGTGGCTTAATACATTACCGAAGACAAATCCAATACATTTACATATATAAACTCCAGTCTGACCACCTGATAAAAATACCTGTTTCTTTTTTAGGGCGACCCTGGTCAAGATTCCTGGACCAACATCTATGGCAAAATGCTGGATATTCGGAAATTCGGACGGACTATGGACCAGCAGCTAGGAATATGTGTCAAAAATAAACAACTTAATACACTGTTGTGCAAAAGCGTTGTTGCATGCATGTACAATTTGGAATAGAAAGGGTTATCCCTATTCAGCACTTGTCTAGTCAAACATCTCAAATGCCGCGCACGTTGTAAATCTGCATGGCTACAATTGAAACATTAATACAAAAAGCAACAAGTTACTACCCAAGCATGCAAATGGCATTAGACGCCCCATATATTTGGGATGAACACGTAAATTAGAACTAACCTTGACACCAGCGGTAACAGCGCCAATCCCATTGGAATAGTGCTCAGAATGCCCCACGAAAGCTACAAGGCGAAACCCATGCTCGTTTCCCGGACGCTTGACGAACAGAGGCCCACCTCTTGCCTTAATCACCTCATCGGAGTTGAACGCGTAACAATAACCGTAAAATGTAAGCGTCATTGTAACAACCGTCTCACAGGGAATCTCCTTCCTGCCAAAGAAACACAGCAGCATAAAACTGGACAAGGATTGGGACGCGCTCTTCAGGAGCTCCTCGTAATCCATGGCAGAAGCTCGTCTCCTGAACTCAACATATTCAGTAGCGTTCAGTCCATCTTCTCCATCCGAGCTTGGGCGGATATCTCGGGCGATGTCATCATACTGTTCTGCAACTGACTTATGATACTGGTTGTTGTTGCAGACGGTCAATGCCGGGAATTCCATGGAGCTCTCTTTCACTTCCGTCAAGGAGGTCGTCAATGTGTGTTCAGAGTAGCGTGCCGTCACCAAGTATAAAAGCATACCCACTTGAACCCAGAGCAGTAACTGTAGTACAATCCAGCATATCCTGAAAGAAAAACAAGAAAGACAGAAAATATGGAATAAATTACCTGGCATAGAGGAGCAAGAGTCACAAGTCTGCAGCCTGTATTCAACACATCCCATATCTCAGGCTACATTCAAAGATTCGAATGTGTGTTCAACTTTTTGTCACATATCTGTGTTGTTAAGATCCTTTGGCTAGTTTGTACTGGCTAGAGCTTATTGGAAAACCACACTAATTCAATAACTACAACGGTTGCATTATGGTGGTGGGCAGCTTTGTTTTAATGGATATGACTTTTTAACTCAAGCTATAGCTCCTTTATCTCAGTGTCTTTTCATAAAATGTGGTTTAGAATGCCTCTAAATCTTCATGTCTCTAAATCGTTACACAAAACTGCACACTTTATTTTGTATTACTTTTTATTTGTTTAATTAATTTTTAGCATTTTCAAGCCGTGTTTGTCTTTCACAATTTTCATAACATCAGTAACTCTCTCACCCTATAAATCTCTCCCTCTCCCTCTCTCTTTCCCGCTCTCTCACTCTCACTCACTCCATCCTCTCTCTCTCTCTCTCTCTCTCTCTCTCTCTCTCTCTCTCTCTCTCTCTCTCAAAATCCCCACAGAAATGTTTTGTTTTAGGTTTTCAACTTAATTTGCGGCAATCAACACAATCAATATTTTGTGATTTATGACTGAGCTCATGACAATGAAATATGCAGCAGGGCGGCTTTTAAGATAATGGTTAATGGACTTGTGGCCGATGATGCAATTCGATCCCACATCATATGCTATTCATTTATTTTTGTGAACCCATACAGCAGGGAAAATCTGTACCATCATACAGGCAATATGGATGGATGGATGAATCAGGCTTATAGTCGGCTTTCAACCACTCATGGTCATATCACCGACTGCAAGTTGTTGGTGTGTATGTTACAGGCAATATGACATATATGAACACCAGTGTATGTGTTCAACACATGGTCGTTTGTTGCAGTGAGGGCCAAATATGCCAAAAAAAAAAACATTGCCGATTTGAGATGGAAACAGTTGAATCGAGCAAAGAGTATTGAAACTGACACGAGGGGATGAAGGCGGAGGTGTGTGTGTGTTGAGGGGGGGGGGGGTATGACTTCCTCTGATGACAGTTCGCAATCATCCATGATTTGCTTGGTATAAATAAATGTTTAATTCACATGGTGTGGGATTTGATCAGCCATCATATCTGCTGGAAGCCCTCATGATTACCTGCTGCAACGGCCCCTGCCGCGGTCCACAGTGTAACTCAATCCTGGAAGAGAGACCCTCTGGAGAAATTCCTGCCAGGCCTTAGCAAAGCTGGCATCGTCCTCCGGCGGTCCTGGCTTCTTATCATTATCCTCTCTGTCATTTTCGTCAGCCTGTACATAATTATTTGGCAAGCAGTTTCAGCGGCAATCGAAGCAATTTTGTGACATGCTGTTTAATAAAATAAACGTGGAGCCATCTGACACTTACGTCACAGCCAGGTACTAAATACGTCACAGCCAGGTACTAAATACGTCAAACCCTGGTACTAACTATGTCACAGCCAGGTTCTAACTACGCCACAGCCAGGTACTAACTACGTCACACCTTGGTACTAACTACATCACAGCCATGAGCCAGGTACTAACTACGTCACAGCATTGTGTTTACTACGTCACAGCCATCAGTCAGGTACTAACAACGTCACAGCTAGGTACTAACTACGTGACGGCCATCAGCCAGGTATTAACTACATCACAGCCAGCTGCTAACTACGTCACAGCTAGGTACTAAAAACGTCACAGATAGGTACTAAATACGTCACAGGCATCACCCAGGTAGTAACTACGTCACAGCCAGATACTAACTACGTCACAACCAGGCACTATACTTGTATTGTACATAGAGAAATAATATACTTTAACTATACTATACTGTGACACACTATAACTCCCAAGTCCAAGTAAAATTCTGTAAGGAAATCGCACGTTTACCCACCCATGCAAAATGAAAACTTGAGTATTTTACTAACACAGGGTGGGTCCTTTCGTGCTATTAATGCACCAGGCATGGCCCTACTACGGCGACTACTTTCTCTCCATGTGGCTGTTATCCGGGGCCCTACTCTCTTCCTTCTCCTGATAACAGCTCCCCTTGTTCTTCTTCTGTCTCTGGTAGCACCATCGCTACTGCTAATGTTTCTCTGTATACAGCCGCCAAGCAAAATTGATTACTTAAGCAACAATGACACATGGACTTTTGTATCATAACTTCGAAAATTTTCCCTATACTTTGCAATTATGGGAAAGCGTGGAATTAGTTATGGATCTCACCACTTGCAGAAGATTATACTGATCCGATCTCAAAACAATTTCCTCTAAAATGTTTCCTCTATAGTTTTCTTGTTAGCCATGAATATATGAGTTCTGTACATGTGTATGCATTGCAATGTTTTAATCCTAAGGTTTAATAGAAATGTACTAAGTAGTAGTAGTAATAGTACTAGTAATGGTAGTAGTAATAGTAATAGTAATGGTGGTAGTAGTAGTAGTAGTAGTAGTAGTAGTAGTAGTAGTAGCAGCAGCAGCAGCAACAGTAGAGGTAGTAGCAGTCCAAGGTCACCTCTACCAAGATGACCCCTTATCACCTATATAAAATCCATATGTGTATTACTAGTATATATAACAGATTTGTATTTGGCGTTATGTTTGAATACTTGAAAATTTTTTGTGAATATGGCCATCGATACTTGTGTATTCCCAGCAAGATGAAGCTGTCCGGAAGTGTGATCCTTATTGTTAGCTATTGATGTGGCCTCCTAACCCAGTCGGTAGGATTGGGTGTAATAATAATCAATTTGGTGTAATATGTAATCGGTTAATGGGGGGAATGCAGGGCGAGCGATGCTGCAACTGCGCAAATCGTACATTCAGTGGCTGACGGATGAATCCACAATGTACATCAACACAATAATGAACCGTTTTACATGTTGTTGTAAGCAATTGCCTGGGTCCGGGCAATGCACATAGTCGGGCTTTCCTTTGTGTAGCGCGTTTATGCATCCGGCTCAGTGTGGCTGAAATGTCCAATGCAGCCGGGGAGTCGATGCATTAGGCCTAGATGCAAACAAAATGACCAAAGAATGAAATTGCCTCACTGCGTTTTCACTGAATCTGATTTTATCATTGACACACGTGGCTATTCCTTTTGCTGTGTTTTGTGATTCGAACAGAGCAGAATGCCAGATATGGGCAGATGAATGCCCAGAAGGCAATAATCCCTAGTATTTTAATTCTTTTCGTATGGCAGTAGAAAGTCCGGAATAACAGAGGATGGAAAACTGTTCCGAGAATCCTAAGCTGTCTCCGGTGCCACCGGATAAAACAGGTACTGTGACACAAATACCAATGTTACTGTTACGTTTTTTGTTATTTAATAAATCCAGCGAATGTACAGTATAGCTGAACAATCCGAGTTTCTGTATTGCACATCGTGTCGATATCGGACAGAAAGACCACGGAAACAATGCCATCGATATTTTTTCAGACGTAAAGTGGTCAGCTGTGCTGAAGCAATACTCCCAGGAATCTACACTCCACGGTCTGAGGTATATCACAGCAGACGAGAAACAATCAAGGTTGAGAAGGTAAGTTGAAGAATACCAAGGTACATGGTGGTTTTGTTCAGGGTAGCTCCACTATCTAGGCATATGGAAGTAACACACATATTAAGCAAGTTACCCATTCGATATAAGGCGGTCCCTGCGATTTAAGACCGCCTATTCACCTGGCAAAATATGGCCTTAAGTTGAAGGTAGTCTTACAATAGAGGGGCGTAAGAGTGGTGTCACCGATATCCGGTCTTAAAATGCAGGGAATTGTTAAATAGAGGGGTCTTAAATCGCAGGGGCCACTGTACTTCAGTAACTCAAACTGCTGTACACGCCATCACAGATACATGCTCTCAGGAACGAATTTTCTTACTCCATGGTCACCATGTTTTAAAGGCTGAGAATTAATTATCTAGATGTAAGAAGCAAATCTCCCTTTACCAATCTCCACGCAGGATGTCAATTGCCACACTAACTGTGGTGCTGCATGAAGCTCGGGATGAGTACACCAACACTGGTGTGTTGGATCGTTCTGTGATTTTTAGGTCTGTCAATAATATGCACTGTAGTTGGCAATGTTGTTGAAGCTATTTTTGCAAAGAGTTTCCTTTGCACGTATTGGCCCTGTCATTTGGATAGGACAATAATTCAGGTCAAGGAGAGATCCGCAGTATGTCCCATCACAATGTATACTGACAGCTGCAATTTAGACGGTGCAAAAAGCCAGACAATATCTGAATATGTATTCAGACAAACTACCAACAGCAGACACGCGTATTGCAATTAGAGGTGAAATTGCGAAGCGGCGTGGTATTTAATATTTCGGTTTTCATTTTTTACGCACATCAACTACAGTGAGCCATGATAGTTGCGTACACATTTTGTTTTAAGAAAGTGCGTATTGAAATGAAATCCTGTTCGGTTTCTAATGAATAGGTTAGGAATTCATGAAAATGATATGTAGGAAGAAATTATGCATATATCAACCGAAAGATTTGGGTATTTTCCAGTTTTAAATGTCGTGGCTCAACATGGACCTTGTTTAAATAATAAATTATTAGCATTAGATTGTAGAATCTGTTTATATTTTTAATATACATCGCCTGCGACTTCTCTTGCTTAAAGTCAAAGGTTTGCATAGCGCCAAACCTATCCCAAATGTCTTGCCCCAGGTCGCAACTAAAGTATATACTTTCTTTTTATGTATCCTCTACCAAATTGTGTAGCAAACTGCGTTTACGTCCTGTACATCGATTTTACCTCACCTGCTATTTGTTGCGTTTTTGTTTCAGTTGACTCAGTTTTAATAGCTTAAATTTCCAATGGTCTAATGGATTAGTACTTTGGCCACAGCTTAGAAACAGTAACCATGGAAACATGTGTATGTTACACTCCCCACTGGTCACGTGCGACCCAGAATGTGTAAAATTAATATTTATATACGAGTTTAATTGGTTAAATCAGAGAAACACTGCTGCTACTCCTACAATGTATGGTATTCCCCAGCCTGGGAAGCCATTAAAACTGTCGTAGCAGAGTACTGCGCATTCACTGGCTTTTGTGATCCGTGGTGCATGAACTAAAAGTGCTTAATGTCATTAATAACACTGTTACCTTTAAAGGCATATTGCAGTCTTGGAATAACCTTTGTATTTCGGGGACATGGGGCTCTGCGTGACTAAGCTAAATGTTAGTGTGTTAAATATGTTATACAGAGTGTATTATAGAAATAATTAATAGATTTTTTTCTACATTACAAGACCATGGCTATTTAAACCGGCTACCAATCACATGCCAAGATGGATAACGGTGTTAGCATTTATTGTTACAGATTTTTTTTGGTCTTGACAATTCACTTTGTTAAATTACAGTGAAACTTAGTATAAAAAACACCCTTGGGACCAACGAAATGTGGTCCTTATACACAGGTGGTCTTTATATGCAGGTTCAATATAACATGGAAAGTATAGCCATGGGGACCTCTAAAATGTAGTCTTTATAAGCAGGTGGTTGCTATATACAGGTGGTCTTTAGAGCAGGTTCGACTGTATTGCTTTGCCAGGGTACTGTGGCTAATCGTGTTACTGGCGGCCGCTGCCTGTCTGGTGTTCCTGATCACAACCAAACTCATGTTCTACTTTGAGTACCGTACCGTGGTTGATGTAAACGTTGTGTCTGAGGACATCATTGACTTTCCCGTGGTGACGCTCTGTCCTCAAAATCCTTTTAGGTAAGGGGTTCAGAAAGCTTGAAATTTGACATGTTTCTTGGTAGTACAGAGTGGACCATCTGGAGTAAAATGAGTTCTCTGTGCCTATATGATTTGATGTGTCTTATTACTGCTTCGCTCGGTTTCACTATATCAAAGGAAACTGAATGATTGTACTCGCTCGTATCATCAACGCATCAAAAACTTTATAGGAGATTGGCCTATATATTTCATCTTGAATTTAACTCGAACTTTTGTGCTGGTTTCAAATCCATAGGATGTCATATACGCCATATTAATTCCTGTAAAATGCTATTATAATTATGCCTTTGACACTGGTGACTCCCACAGTAGTGCATTTTTCAACAAAATAAACACGACTTTCAAAATGTACATATCTCTCATTTTTAATTGGACTCGTGTGGTGAACCTCCTTAAAATGTGAAAGCTCAAAATATCCGTTGAACTATATCCTTGGCAGGATTACAGCTTTGCAGAAACTGGGCGTATATGACACAATCACTACAGCGTTGCTGCAGAATGAAGTTCAAAATGACACAGATCAAGACATGTACCATCACATCCCTGGACTCTGTGACCTACCTCGTCACCAGCCTCACATCAGGGACACCGTTGTCACATACAACGAGACGACCAGGCTGGTGTGTCGTGATCTGTGCTCCTCTGTCCACAGTGACAACTGCAGCTCTGTGCTGTTTGACAACCAGACGAGAAGCTGTGTGTTATCATCCTATACAGGCTCTGTGGGAGACCTGGATCCGGGCTGTGACAGGCTGTCTGGGAGGGAGTTCTACAGGAGGACGAGGAATGTTGGTAAGGACTGCATCTCATTCGGAAACGTTGTGTTTTATAACCTGTTTACCGTTGTGTGTTTGGATGGACATGAGTATACAGTTGTTCTGAGTTTCCATATATCCCTCTGTCCAAGGCAGAATACTTGTAATTTATATTGGTCAACAATTTATATCTAGTCACTGGCGCTATGTTAGAATACTCTTGTGTAACAGCCCTTCCCGGTATAGGTATATTGGAACTAATAAGTAAATGAATAGTTTTAGTGCTGAGATATGTAGCACTAGTGCAATATTTTGGTACATTTTGGCCTTCCCACATCATCCACATGCTATATAGCATTATGAGTTTAAAGGCATGCAAGGAAATACAGTACCCGTGTTTTACTAGTATTACAAATGGACGCTGCAATGCCCGTATTTGCCCTACTAAATATGATTCAAAATATTATTCAACATGAGAACAGTTCGGAGTAATCTTAATTACATGTATTTTTGTATTATATTTTTAGTTTGTTTTTTCTTATTATTTATTTTTGAATCGAATAGGTGGACAATGGACAAAGGGATAAAAATATCACAGAATTGATTCGACGTCTTATTTGGAAAAAAACACTGCTCTATGTTCCTTTTTTCTAACGGCATCTTGGACTAAAAGATCTAGGCAAAGCAATTATAGTTTGGTAACTTGACATCTAACCAGAAATAGTATAGAGGGCCACACAGTATTATTAATGAAATGTGTACATACATTTATGAGATGAGTCAACGCGCTGTGTTCTAGATTTAAATTTATCGCGTTGTCTACACGATATCATTCGTCTAACTGTTATAGCATGTCTATAGCATGAGTATTTTTATACAGCCTGGTGGAAGTCTATAAGACGCCTTTTTCGTCTTCCTGCAAGGAATCATTCCAAGTTATTGAAACTGATATGTCAGTGCATGAACATTACTGAGTTACTTTATATAATACTTACTGGTCTTATGCTTACTTAAAGCCATTGAAGAGGATAATGATTTGATCAGAGTATGTGCAACATTGGCAAAGTTTGAGAGCCAAACAGTTTGAGTTTGAGTTGTATGCTCTCCTGGAACAGGTCGGATATTACACAGCAAAAGCGTTATGCCATTCATGAATTATCAGGGTTTTGTTACATTTGAAAAGTTCGGGTGCATGAGATAGCAACATCGTGGACATCAGACGTTATTTGTGTACAGGTTGAGCATGTTAATATGTTATTAAATATGTTATTAAATTAAAACTTGCACGTCACTTTGTAATTTGTAATTTTTTGTGATTTCTATCAATATTGTATTTCGAGTGCGAAATAGATAAACAAATAATAATATATTTCTGACCTTACCACACAATGCTGCGCAATTCCTACATTTTAGCCCGAGGAAAAACGAGAAGTGGTATTCTGTGGAGACTTTTATTTCTTGATATGAATCATAACATCCATATCATACCCAGAAAAAAGATGATGTAATTTCCCTGTAATACAGCCACGGGCGATCCTTGCTACAGTACTAAATCGTCGCTTTATAGCGATCCGACGGGATCTGTTACATTGGGAGATAATGGCATGCGTTATCCCGCTGGGTATGTCTGTGGCATTTATACAACCAACCACACAAGACGCTGATGGGTTTGCGACCATAAGCGAAGAAACTAAATGAAAGTTTTAGCCATGGTTAAGCAGCTTTAATGCATTATAAAGGCTTTCTGTGAGCAGAACATTTGCATATATAAATGTACAGGGTAAGGTTCTCGATGTTTCTCCTCACCATCGAAAAATATCCCCACGCGGAAATGGGCCACCGCTTGTCATCTGCACAAGGCGTGAAATTCCAGTTTCCTATGACGCTAGTTGTAACAGCTTTTTTTGTCATCGACATGTTGTTGTACAACACACAGGGGACGTTCTACAAAAATACACAAGGAAATCCCTGGCGTAATTATAGACCAGCCATCAATGTCGCATATACCCTCCTCATGGGTATGTCACCTATTTCCCTTGCCACCGTTATTAGACTTTTGGGATGGGAGTGGCTAATTCCTCTATATATTGCAGCTTTAGCGAGCAATTTCAAAATGCGTTGTAAGGTATTTACTGTTGCAAACTTGCCAGTGTGCCTCGAGTACGAATAAAAATTCATCATCATCATCATCATCATCATCATCATCATCATCATTATCATCATTATTATCATCATTATTATTATCATTATTATCACTATCATCATCATCATCATCATCATAATCATCATCATTATTATTATCATTATCATTATTATTATCATTATTATCATTATTATTATTATTATTATTATTATTATTATTATTATTATTATTATTATTATTATTATTATTATTATGGTCAAAAGCGCTCTTCCTCCGTTATCCGAATTTACCGTAGGGATAGTATGTTTTTATTCTGTCAC
>JAAUYG010000008.1_pt1 | contig 10862 bp, 10 predicted proteins | sample 7278091 | NCBI WGS metagenome assembly JAAUYG01 (sample SAMN14350201, study PRJNA611818) | marine sediment metagenome | isolation source: surface marine sediment (0.6m) | place: French Polynesia: Moorea | collected 2018-08
GGTCTACTCTGGGATATTGCCGTTGAGGGAAAAAGGGACATTTTCCTCTCTTTGCCTTTTGTTGGCATTTGTGAAAGTAAAAAGCATGGGTGGAAACCTCCGCAGGAATGTTTGTGGACTTTTTGGAATGTCTGTTGCGGAGATGAATAGGGAGTCATTTTCGGTATGATCACAGTCAGGAAATGAGGTGAAATAGGAATAGATTTGCCATTGATGGAGTGGAGTGGCGTCGCTGTCGAAACCGCTGTCTTTAACGTCTAACGTCTGCAAGTTAGAAAGGATAGACTCGTCTTATATCTTTTTGCTGTGTAACGCCTTGTTGACTTGTTCATCAAGAAAGAAAGCTCCCTCAGAAGTGGACCGCAGGACTTTGCTCCTGTGAAGTCTTCCTCTGCTTGGAATGCGAATCAGGTAAATGTGGATGAAAGCCTTAATTGGAAAGGAAAATCATACAGAATGAAGTGTAGTGGCGGCGCAGACAGCGTCCATGTTGGTGCGGGTCTGTATGGGTTCCCATTTTCTTGTTTGATGAAGCTGCAGCCACCGGAAAAGGTCGGCGGAACCGCGGCAAGTGAAGAAACAGAATTCTGCTCGACTGCGTCTTGTTTTCATCAAGTTGAATGAAAATTGATGGAGCCCATCCAAAGCAGTCCATCCATGCATAGAGGCCGATTAAGCCAAAAGAACATCGGCGGAGGGATGGAGGGCATGCGAGAATAGTGCAGTGGCCCTGATAGATTCCCAGAAGATTAGGGGCACCAAATCAGCGGGGAATGAAGCCTGATCCCTTCCAAATCCCCCGGCGTCGGCATACCCAAAATAAATCTCCCACATCTTGAGCCGAGCTTTCTCTGAAGTCATCACATTAATGCTGCTTTCTCCTTTGCCCAGGAGAAGAAAAAAATACGGTGACCCGGGGCTATTTCTTGGTCAGTGAAAACAAGGCCTGAAAGTCATGTATCAAGTAGTTAAATCTGCATTCCTGCTGATTATCTTTGAGAACCCCTCGGAAGCTACTGGAGTACTTCCCACGAGGAAGAGGGTTCCACGCATGCGGTAATAAGCCTCACTAACAACGTCTATGGAATCCAGGAGCAAGTCCACTCCGGCAGAAATCGAAGCCGAGTCCATCAGAGATGGGCTCTACTCAAACATGCCTGGATTTTGAGTTGTAATTAGAAAGATCACAGGACTTTATCTTAGATTGCGCCTGCCTCACATCACTTCCTGATGGCTTTCTGCCGGCCACTGGTTATCGTCGTTTCTTGCATAGCCAAACAGGAAGCGCCTGCGGGCTCATGTCTCTGTGCCCGTGTTTCCTTTGATAGCGCTGCTTTATTTGTGCCAAACAACTCTCTGTGTGCTTTGTTTAACCTTGCCAGGAAGGAGCAACTTCTGCATTGTGTAGATAAATTCCCATCTGCACTTTTCTGACGTGACAATTTCTCCGGTTGTGACTTTGCATGTTGTAAGCAAACAAATGTCGTGGATTGTTCAGTTTGAGTGAAATTGCGACAGATTGCCAGACGGTGGGTCCGGGTGAACGACCAAATAGACCTCATGCCAAGGAGGCTGAGGCCTGTCTGGTGTGTGTATCTCACGTCAGACCTTTAGACTTGAAGATAGTTTTCCGGTTTAAAGCCCAATTAGGACTCAGACACTTTAGTTTGGCAGGAATAAAACTGTTCTTGCAAATATAGCAAACACCCGTGTTTGCCGTGGCTTAGTCGTGAGCAAATGTCGAGCACTTTAGGTGGAAAACATGGCAAAAACCTGTGCTCAATTGTCGCTGAATGCGTCTGGCACACACAACATGCCCAGCAAAGGACAGTCATGGATTTGAAAGTCTGTATGACGCCAGGAAATAAAGTTGCATTTACCTGAATCAGAGGTGGAAGGAAACTGAACAGAAAATTCGTGCAAGATATGATCCACTGTGTGGTCAGCCCTCCCCTGTGTTGGTTTTTGCCAAAAAAGGCTGGAGGTGAGTTCTAACTTTCTGACGCCAAGGTCTGCAACCAAAGAACCACCTGCGATATATATAGAAACATTGCAAAGACTGAACAAATTATGAAATGGTTCATAAATTTATTTTTGTAACAGCTTCGTTTACTTACAATGCGTGGCTGGAATGGTTCACGATGAGAAAAGTTATGTACAAGAGAAGCCAGATTCTTTTTGCTCAGTAGAATTGCCTTCGTTGTCTGAGAAAACAGATCACAAGGGAGTTATTCGTGCTTGGTCATTGGTTGCCGAAACTGATAATAGAGGAGGGGTGCTCCTGATCATGCCCGTCAGATTCCATCAAAAGAAGAATGTGTCAAGCTACATGTAGCATTCAATAGAGGAAAAAAGGCTTATTTCATTTCACTGGGGCTATAGGTGAGCAGCGAAAATTGACGGATGAAACACAGATTGGTTTGACAGTTGGCAGTTACACAATGCACAGGAGAACAAAGAAGCAAAGAGAGACCACTGTTCACAAGAACAGAATATCCATGAAGGAGTTTTTGGCACTTGAAGGGGGTGGGGGGTTCTTGTTCGTTGCTCAGACGCTTGGTTCTGCTGGAGGTGGAGGGGGTGCGTGATCCTCACCCAGTATATCATCTGCACTCTGGTGCAGTGCACAGTGACCGCACATATCTCTGTTCCCGGGCGAATAAGCACTTTCTTCTGGCAGAGTGTTCCGCCTCTGACTGGTGCTATTATCACCATTGCCTGATCGATTGGAAGACAGTAGATCAGGCCTTTTAGCGGGACTTTGATTGGATGCGTCTTGTCCATTGCCTCGCTGATGTTCGCTGCCGAGTGGCCGTGAATCAACGTCCAAGTAAAACGGTACTCCATCAAGATTCGGCCGCAGTATGGAGGTCACATTAATAGGTCTGCGTGAGCTTACGTAAATGGGCTCCCGAGGCTTAAAAGTTGTAAAGGAGCTACCTCCACCTCCACTGCTGGCTTTACCACTGTTGCAGCAAGTTGCAGGTGGGAGATGTATGGTGCCTGAAGGATTGTTGCCGGTGCCGTAAGGCGGCTCGATAACCGGGTCCATACCGTGAACCCTGTGGGCATGGCGCAGCTCCCACATTTGCGTATAGTCACCACAACCCGAGTGTTTGCTGCCGCTCAATGCTGGGACATTATTCCCCTCGACGTGCATAAGTCGCCTTGCATAGTTCTCCTCATTCTCGTTGCATTCATCATCCAACAAGGTTTTTGCCTTGTCTCTCAGCTTATTCCGTCTGGACCTGAAAAATGTACGATAGGGTGTCAGCAGCAGCTGAGTTAGAATCGGACCCAGAGGATTTCATCGCATAAGATATCATCTTGTTCACATAAAACAGCTTTCGCTCTTTTAGGGAGGGGAGGAAAGCATTTGGTAGATATGTAATTGATGCAATAAATTGTCATTATTATGTACAGAAGGATGATTACTTTGATCCTTGCCGAGGGAGTTGAGCCATCAAAATGCTGTAAGCAACAGCTGGGAAATTGTTAAGCTTGTAACGAATGTTTCAGCTGATTTTTTTACTTGATGGCTGCTTAAGGAATCGCAGAGTGACTGATGAAATTCGTAGATAGCCATCGCAGCCGTAGAGGTAGCCTATCTACTCTTCAAAGATTCTGCTGAATAAATATCTGATTGAAAGTCTTTGGGGATTCCAAGTCAATGAATGTCCAGAATGCACAATGCTTATGCTGGGTCAATACCGAACTGTGGAGAATTAGCTTAAAGGAGCAGACCAAACATTGCTTGGAACTGCCCTTCTCGTGTAGCCTCCTTACTGCAACGGAGACAGAAATGAAAATATTTGGTCATTCAAAACTAATCCAACAGACACGGTAAATACAGTCTGAAACAGCAAGTACTCTTCAGGGATTAGCATCTCCGCGGAAGGGCTGCAGAGGAGGGTCAGTCTTGGAAGGTTTTTATGTTCGGAGATGTTACTTACTTTCTGCGATAAAAGAAGACGAATATGAGCAGCACTAGTCCCACCAAGACGCCGACTATTACCCCAATTGCAATAGCTATCAGCAGTCCTACAATTGACATGTAAAAGGCAGATCATGACAGTTTGAGTGCAAGTGAAATTACTTTTCCTGGCAGACTTCACGCCATTGCCGAAAAATATTTGGGAACCGTGTTATTTGGGAAGGCATTTAAAATTAAATTTGGGAAAGGGTTCCCAATTGTGAAGCTTGGCCTTACTTGAACTTCGGGAACCTTTTTGGGAACGGTAACAGGAGTGAAAAATGGCACTCAGGATTGTGGCATTTGTGACACGAAAGGCCAAACAAGTGAGAATTTTTGTTACATACAGAGCTTCCAGCATGTGTCTCTGGTGCAGGAAGATGGGCAAAAGTGCAATGATAATAATAAGCACTTGTCTGGAGTGGACCTCAGCAAGGGTCTCTGACTCCAAGTCCAGCTCCACTGATCTGGCCTTCCAAAAAAATGGAAAAAGGTTCCCAAATTTTACAATTTAACCAAGCTCTTCCCGAAGAACACTGGGACAACATTTGAGCGGACATCCTCTTTCATGTCGAAGCAGAGAGCAACTCAGAACAACCATTGGCGATTTTGGGAAGGTTATCCTGACCTACTTCTTGGGCCCAAGGTTTTCTTGTTTTGTGCAGTGGCCTGCTTTTCAATTCGAGACGAAGACAAATATTCTGGCACGTATATATTTAATTGTCAAATCAACGTTTTGTTCCCTCATCCCATTTTCAGCTGCTTAACAAAACGACCAACAGGAAACAGGTAAAACGTACCAAGTGGCAAAGCCTCGTCTGAGGTTGAAATATCGTCTGTGCTCCAGGAGGACACTAATGTGACAGAGAGAAATGGATAATGAATACAAGGCATCTCATTTACAATTCCAGTTTTTAAATGGTGCTCACTGTTTTGTTCCCCGGCTTGTTCATTGAAGCTTTTCAGGTTCACACATACATGTATTGAAGGTGTGAATCGTTCGTGGTCTAACAAAGAAACTGCAACATTTCCCTGACAAAAGTTCTGTTTCAAAAGTGGCACACACAAAGAACAAATTTTGAACACAGGGTCGGCAGACAATGTGCTTGGATTCAGGCTGACAAATGCAGAGCGCGACTTCCCTGAGGCTGTTGCCTTTGTGTCCCTCGCCTTTTTGTCTGAAGGACAGTGTCTCTGTATCTCACCATTATCCCTTTACAGATGCCTCCCGCTTTATTTAAACATGGATAATCCAAATTCTGGGGTAGTTCGAAGTCCTACCGAAATCACACGTTAGTCTCGTAATAATATGCATGCTTAATTTGAAATTTGCCAAATTGGAGGGATTTTCACTTGGTGTTACTTTTTCCAATTAAGCGGGAGGCACCTGTATCCCTCAGACACGAACCTTTGGTGCAGTTGGACACGGATCCGACCCAGGAGTTGCCTCTGCACGTCAGATACCACGTCTCCGTCGTGTGGTTGCACCTGACGATAGCCCTGTCTCCTTTCCTCTCGACCCAGGCGCTCTTTGCTGCCTTAGGATGGGGGCATCCTACAACTGATTTCCAAAGCATAAAGATGAGAATGTGCTGACAATAGTGGAAAATAGGGATTTCAAAAAATGGAAATCAGTTTTTCCGTAAAAAATAACAGGATATCGACTAGTTTTAGCAAAACAGTAGTGAATATACAGGTGACTACAAAAGTGCCATAACTCATTGATGATGCATGTCTTTGACGGAAAAACTGAATTTCCTTTATTTTGAAATCTCTATTATTCGGTATTGCCGAATGTCTTCTTGTTGAAAAATTATGGTCTGTAAATCAAAAGACGAGAGCACACAAATGCGGCCTGAAGAGGGGTATAAATTCCATGCATTTGCTCTGACTGAGGTTGCAACAGAGAAATCGTAGATCTAATCGTAATAGAAAATCAATAGGAAGCAATTATGCTGTGATTTAATGTAATTACATTTGCTTGGGTTAATTCTGTCCACTGAGTTATCTTTTGTGAAACCGTAACCGTGAATGATTTTTCCTGGTGTGTGTTTTATCTGGTTCGCATCGCACAGCATTGAGGGACCTGATCTGTGATGCACTGAAGGTGCACTGAAGGTGCACTGAGTGCTGCTGGCCTTTAGCGATTCAGTTCAATAGAGAGCACAAAGCTTGGTCACCGGGAAAAGCTCTGGTGCCCAAAACGTTTTTTTTCCCACGATGAGCTTTCCATTCATAGTTTTTCCCAATGAGGAAAAGGTCTTTCATGTTGCGTGGGTTTGTGCTTGTGCTTCAAACACTTCAAGAAATGTCATCTGAGAGACATTTGATAAAATGGACGAAAAATATAATGCAAATTCGTTGCGGCGGCAATGAGGCTGTTCCGTTTCCGTTTTTACAAGCAAACTGCAGTCTTGAATGGGGTCGAAAACGCATTGGAAAATATGACGCATGTCTGTGTAATTTGTTTCCATCTCGCCATGTTTCTTCCTTGAAGGTGTATTGTCTTGGTTTCTGAACACTTTGAGTTTCAAAAGAAAAAAGCAATGGAACACGAATTTCAAAGGATTGATTTTCTTCGTTTCTGGATTCGAGAGCAAAAAAGTTTCCAAACTTGTTAGGCTGAGAAGTTTCTCTTTCATTACACCGCTTCTTTCATTGTGCCCTGATAAAAAGATTTTGCCAATGTTTTTGCATTGTGAAAACGGCGCACAAAGACAGTGCAGAAACGTACTGGTGAAGGAAGAATCAAGGTTACATCTCGAATCTGCTCAAAGGCGGGAGAGGGAAGGTAAGTCTTTGCGAAGACGGGAAGAGAAAGTTACACAAGGTATTGTGTTTAGCAGTTCTTCTCTTTTTACCAGGAGTTTGTGAACTCCTCCTCAACGTCATTGTCGTTGATTATTTCCCAACATGCTGTGCGTTCCTTTGAGCTTTAGAAAACATCACTCAGCAGATGCACCGTCACATAAATTAGCTGTCGAATGCGAACGATGTTTCGCACAGAGCCTGCAGTCAGGTTCTGTTAATAATTCATACTTCTATTTGCAGGATGTTAACATTTTTACGTTTACAACGTAAAAGCTTCGCAGACTCGTGGACAAAGCCTCAGCGACACCCGTGCTCTATTCGATGTAAACTTTTTCTCTGGGTGCCTCATATCCTCTTGTTAAATAGCTGGTAATGGAGTTGCCATGTCGTGTACTAGATCAACTTCTCGGTTTTTGAAAGACTTACTTTGGTACTGTAGCAAGGCTTGAGAAGCATCAGTGGAGGAGGAGATGCCTCTTTGGATCTTGTCAAAGTGGAAGGTAACAATGTGCGTCTGGGACAAGTAGAAAGGGGTGACCCTGCGGTCAGAGCCCGAGCACAGAGAGATGTTCTGCTTGGCGTTGCCGTCCCGGATAATGGCGTAGAACTGGCAGTACGGGCGTCCCGCCTTTCTGTTCAGCGGCGCGAAGCTGCAATGAACAACGCCGACACATATGATGGTGATACGCATGAACATTTCACTCCCAAGGCAGTGTAGGATTGAAAATAGCAAGGGAGGCAATGCAGTACCCCAGGGGGCAGGCAGTGCAGTGGGAAGAACGGGTCTGCATGACGACAACGGCCATATGCCACGAAGCAAATGTGCCTCTATCAGGTCGCGCGGCCCAGATATTGTTAAACGTCTTCTAAAAATGTCCCTTTTTCACCCGAAGATACTCGAGGGAACGCCAGCATCTCAAACACAAAAAAGACCATCTGGCCAAAGTTTAAAAAATGTCGTGGTTCGCGCAATGGATTCTGATGAAAACTGGAGAACTGGACACGGACGGTCGAACAGTGCTCTCAGGCCCCAAACACCTTCAGCCTCCTATGAAGGAGCTCTTTTGCGACAACGGCTCGAAATGATTTTCCTGATCCTTGCAACCTGCTACGGTCGGCGAGTGCTTTTGAGCATAAACACAGTCACAGAAGCCGCAATAAAATGGTACTTTCGGGTCCATACTTACGAGTATGAGGTAATGTTGACCTTCTGGCCGGGTTGACCCTGGATGACGAGTGGACACCGGGAGGATCCGTGTCCGCCCCCAGCGTCATCTAGTGGCAGCGTGGAGATGTAGCCCGTCGTGTCGTTACTCGTGACTGGGCGACGGTGGTGGCACGTGTAGTTCTTGTAATTAGCCACTGTGAGCAATGAGAACAAGGCCAATTTGTTTCAGTGAAAGAGAAGAATCGGGAGAAAACAAGGGCAGATCTCTTTTTTGCATTGTCTGAAAAAAACCAAAACAGATTTGGAATCAACTTGCTGTTCTTTTTCTTCGTGCGACAGTGTTTGGGTGTCCAGAATCGGTCAGCCACAAGAAATCACATTGTCAAATGCGCCAGAACTACGACACCAGGGTTCCCAGACCCGAAAAGACCCTGTGCACATGGGTCCGCAAAACGTTTTTGTGCAGTTTTGCTGTGAAGTTAACTGCATGGCTTTGATAACAGTTTTCGGGCTATTGTACAAGGGCCCTTGCCTGCGCCAATGGAAGTCTTTTCAGAATTTGTGCATTTCAATGTTTTTTATTTTGTTTTGATTTTGATTCTCTTGGGTTTGAAAAGTCGAATGGGAACTCAATTTCAACTGTGCAGGAGAACAAGAGCATTTCTTGTCACAAAAGGTGAGTTTTGTGTAAAGATCTTGTTTGACGCAGTCGGGTCAAAGCAGCAGTTGAAGCATTAAAGCTTTGTGGTGTTATGCCGCTTTACATTTGTGTCAGCCGGTATCAAGATTTCTCTGTATGGAGTCATTTCACTTAAGATGTTTATGTGAAATTGTGTAAATGTAAGTGGAGCTTATGAATTGAAGTCATTTGCAAACACTGTGCCTACATGAAATGGAAAACGATTTTCAAGGGTGCCACTAGCAGTGCTGGAGAGAAACACAAATGTTCTAATTCAATTGGCTGCGAGAGATCCAAATACTTGTTATTGTGACATTGATTTTCATATTTTTGCATCACCCATCTGGGGGAACAAGTAGCAGATCTGGATTCTCGTCATGCGCTGCAGTCGTCATGCTGCAGCGTGACTTTGACACTCGATAGCCGCGCCAAACAAGAAAGTAATCAGCAATTTTACTTTTTGCATTGCAACTCGAGGCAGAACTTGGCATTAATTGCAACTTCACAGAAAACTTGTAGGGGATAAGTAGGGTTGAATAACCATTCCTTTAACGACCCACATGATGCGATTTTCCTGCAATAATCTCCACTTGCATGCGTTGCCAAATGTAATTTTCTGCGTATTTTGCAGTAAACAGCTGATAAAAACGGGTAATAACGTCCTCAGCGGGCATTAATTGCGTTTTTATCTCAATTGTGGTCTGATGGCACAAACGGAAGGAAAAATGTTGTCTTGGTTTTTGATGCTAAATGTCCCTGTGGACTCACACACTGAGTATCATTCAATACAACCAATGAGGCTTTTGGAAAAAAAATAACAGGTCAGCCCAATTGATGCCTGGCCAGGACTCTGTGTGAGTTATTTGGTACTGTGTGAGCAATAGACCTCCCTCCCCATTTGTTCTTTCAATTTGAGGCACCATCATGTCAGGCTATTCCTAGCTGACCTAATTTTATCGGCTGATAGGGTAAGTGTCGAACAGCTTCACTGGATTATTGTACATGACTGCTGCCACGGGTCGTCGTGAATCATTTTTTTTCCGTGAAATTTATGGGCGACAAAGGCGACATTATCTTTGCCGCAGCTGATTATGTCCCTGTCAAGGAGGTGCTTTGGAGTGGCCATTTTGTGCTTAAAGACACCAAAGCAATGGTCAAATCATGGGGCTTCTTTGAGTCTCTTGTTTGGTATTTTCAACTTGTGTTTGTTCTTTGACCCAATTGACAAGCACATTTTCTAGATTCCCACAGAGTTTGCTGGATGTTCATTCGCATTTTTGTGTTGCCTTCCTTTTCAGTTTTTTAGGCTATATTTTTCGGTCTTCTGGGCTATATAGACCTATGGTGTGTCCGGAAGGAGGACAGCAAACAACTTTCAAAGGAGATGTCAACAAACATACCTTTCACACAAGAATAACTCGCTTCCAAGTACGCTGTGAGGTCCTTAGGACACGGCTGATAGGTGTCTCGTAGAGTGGGGATATTGAAGTGGCACTGTTTGCTAGCTGAGCAGCGTTTGTCCATCTCTTCCAGCACATCCGCAGCGCAGGTGATGTAGCCGTAGTCCCTGGCCACGCAGCGCCCAACACGCATTCTGCCGTATCTCGCCGACTTCATCAGTATCACTTCATCCGCCCCGCAACTGGCGTCGAAGGACTCGAACTGGCAGTAGTCGCGTACACCTAGAATGAAAGCAAAAACTACAGTTTTATTCTGGGGTGTGTTTTTTGTTTTCGGCACTTGAGGCGACGAGACATCTCTGCTTGCTATGGCAGAAGGGAAGTCTCATCCATAACCGCACATCCGCGTTTCAACACGCGCAAATGTGATGAAGTTCAGCCCTGGCCACCTGCTCCTGCAGAGCTTTGAGAAATGGATTGCCAATACAGACTCAATCAGTCATGTTTCCCGCATTTGAAACCCGCCTGATGCTTCATCATTTTGCCTAATTCATATCTGTGTATGAATATGAAAAGGGTGGTAAGGAGCGCAGGGACTCGGACTGTGTGATGGAGCCTACATGGCAAAGACTGCAGGTGCTTCGTACTCATCAATTTGTAGCGACAAACAGCGGACCCTGACATGTACTAAACTGATTACTAGCTGGCATTTATCTTGATAAATCACATCAGTGAGATTTCCGAGTGGCAAACAATAGTAGTAATTACCCAATCTGATGTACGTGCCTCCACTTGGAGAGGGAGAAATCCCTCTCCAAGATCGGAAGAGCA
>JAAUYG010162752.1_pt1 | contig 10860 bp, 11 predicted proteins | sample 7278091 | NCBI WGS metagenome assembly JAAUYG01 (sample SAMN14350201, study PRJNA611818) | marine sediment metagenome | isolation source: surface marine sediment (0.6m) | place: French Polynesia: Moorea | collected 2018-08
CCATGATGCATGTTTTCCTTGGGTATACCAGACCCCCCTTCCTTTGGACTAGTTGGTATGTACAAGCAGAGTAAACTGTTGGTATGACAGGGACGGTGAACCGGGCCGGCCGGGTCTAGGCCTAGGTACTATATTTGGTGCTATGTTCGTGAGTCATGAAGGTGGTTAAGGCGGCTTAATCCGGGGGAAATATCCCAATGAAGGAGCGAAAGATACCTGTATATCCAGAAAGACTATTTGCTACATGTGCACTGACAGAGTGAATATTCAAGTGAGAATGAGCTCCAAAGTGTGAGTCCACTTCAATTACTGAAGGCAGCCAGGTGTGCCTGAGACATGTCAGATTTTCCTTTCCTTCGCTTAATTCCGAGGAAAGCCTTCCTAATCAGCCTGCAGCCGTGGGGAGATTTTAACAGTCATGAAGATAAGAAACGACCAACAGTCCTTGCAGCCAAGCTGCTGCAGTTGGGCACATGTAAGTATGCCACGTTTCAGCACATGTTTAAAAGGAGTTTTCTCTTTGGCCTTTTCCATGTTTGGCATATTATTTTGGCACATTATGGGAATGTAAAGTTCACTAGAACCCAAAAAGAGCACACAACTGGATGGAACGGACGAAGAAAACGTTTTGCAACCCTTCTGCAACACCCCAAATGGAGAAAGATTTTGAAGCACCACGATGTTTGCTGAAAAGGTTAAAGAAGTCATCAGCAAATAGCAAGCGCTGTTCATGAGGGCTGTTACCACCAACTAGCACCAGGCCTCCAGGGAAATATGCTGAAGGATATGAATTACACAAGAGAGTACGGATCCATACAAAGCGCCCATTATAGGCCTTTGTACAGCCCTACAAATTCTCTCCTGTGGTTGATCTTTGGTTACTTGGCTAAATGTTTTCACTAAATCTTCTTCATGGTAGATGGGAAAGGTTCCATTGTTTTTCTCTGTGAAAAATAAGACTGAAAAGTTGAAGTTTTTTGCAACATTGAAAACTCACGCTTTTGCCGCATCTCACATCACTGGCGTGGCTAAGACGACCATGGAACAACAAAGAATGTCCATGTCCAAACGAGCACGATCATGTTCTGGCCAGACACACGTGCACGGAAAGGACAACAAGCAAGAGGAAGGGTGTTTTTTCTTGTTGGCTTTGTCTCTCCCCAAAAATGCTTCTGCACCACTTGTCAGAATTCTGACCAGAATCTGAAAAGCGATGAAGATGTCCCAACATGGAACACAGCAAAAAGTGAAAACATGCACTGAAACAGATTGGCATCGCTGTCAATGGCGAAAGGGGCACAGAACATTCAGTCAAGGAGCACAGAACACTCAGTCATTTAGGCCCACTTCAAAGTTGTGCAGTCATTTACAGTCATTTACAATCATTACAAGTGCCACACAATAAAGGGAAAAAACAAGGATTCTTGAAAGGTGAAGTCTTGAGCACCAAATCATCTGGGAGAGCAGTCGCTGTGGTAAATGAAGATAAATGAGCACGCATAAGTTTCCATTTAGAGTGGCGCTTGTGCACCATGGTCTTTAACCGGATGTGTTGTCTTGAAGAAGGCTACACATGCAGAGCATGTGCTGCAGTAACTAACTCCCATTTCTCTCCACGTAAAGCATTGGTTTTATGCAGATAGACAATCCTGAACACTGAATAACATGGTGTGAAATATCCAAAACAGAAAATAACTGACCGATCAATCCAAACAAAACTTGGAGACTCCAGCAGAATACTGCACCATGGAGACAAGCACCTGTATGAGCCTGAAGGCTTGCGAATTTTGGTTGGTAAAAATGAAAAGTCTAACCCAGGCTTCGTGGTTAAAAAAGATTGTTTTTGTTGGAAGGAGATTCTACACCAAGCGGTGTCCCGGCCTGTAGATGTATTGGGTGTCAATTGGCAGATTCCATCCCGCAGATTTCCCCCACCCCAGATTCCGCACAGTGGAACTCCAAAGGTTCTTGCAGATTCACAGATTCCCTGACGTTTGTCACTGTTCCACTGTTTGTTCTGAATTGTTGACACATAAGAGTTAAACACCCAACCATTCTGCCACACACATGTCCATATGAATGTGGACAAAAGTCTGAAATTTTGCAACCAATGCGTCAATGCGTTGATCCTTGGTTTCATTTCTCTGCATTGTTGACTCACCTGTTAGGTTTTTGTTTGCATTTCGTGGTGGGAAAGGAACAAACAAAGCTGTGCATGACAGGATTTTCTAATGCAATGTTTACATGTATGAAAGAAGAGGGCAGATGAAATGCTTGTCTCATTTCATAACTGCTTTTATTTCATCCACTTTCTCTTTGTTTTCGTTTCATTTTTGAACCTGTCAGAGATTCCGGAGGAAACGTTTGTGATTCACCTGCATGGAGCGCAGCACGGGTTTTCATTTTGAACTTCCTGAATTTGCACAGAAATACAGGAAAATAATTACTGTCATCCCGATGCTTACGCACAACCATTTTGCCAGCAGAGCTCTTTGTTGACTCTTTTCCCTCATGTACATAAATGCTGGACACAAAGCTTTTTGAATCCATTATTAATGCAGGAGGGAGGTTTCTGTTGGATATTGCGGCTGCTGTGTCCTGTGGAGCATTTCTTTTCGCCAGTCCTCGCAACAAAGGATCAAAGATTGTCACAACAAAAAGCAAAAGCAGTCGTAAGTCTCCACTCCACATGCAGTGAACACAAGTTTCTTTCTGCAGTCTGATCCAGATTATCATTGTCCAGATCTGTCTTTCATCTTGACCGATTTTTTAGGTGAGCCAAACGCCTCGAGTTATGCACGGGGACTTTCAGCATTTCACTTGTATCGACAGAGGACACCTGTGCTTGGGGCACAATTGAAGAGAGTTGAACTCGGTTCATATCTCCAGTCAGCTCGAGTGCAGCCTTTGTGGCCAAGAGACAAATAAATGTGTCTCAGCTGCTAAGAAGCAGTCGTGCAGACTATTACTACATTGCAGACAGCATGTAGTCCCTTATTCTTGTCATCTTGTCTGATTTTCCCATCCAAGAGATTCTTACATAACAAATGCTACCAGATTTAGCAAATGCTTGAAGCTATCTGTGCGCTATAGCTGTGACAGACATCCATCCCATTTCAGGTAACATATTTACTGTCCCATTAGGAAGCTTCCTGTATTTGCGAGCTACTTGATGGATGCTAGGGTTGATATCGACAGACAAGAATTGTCCATCAAAGCATCAGTCACACACTTCTCCTTTGGTGGCGGGTTCACTAATTGCTCGTCGTACACGACACGGAACGGAAACCCAAGCAAGCCGCCCAGTTTCGTGTCTTCGTGAGAGACGTGCGAAACTGAACATCTGTTCAGTTGCACGGAGAACCATCTGCTGAACACACACAACAGATATCACCTTATATCATGTCATTTCCTTGTTGCACAAGCGGACTCTCAGCCACATTCGAAATGGCAATGCCAAAACCGATCCTTTTCAAATCCGATTCTTCACTTTTCAACCATTTTGCACCAAAAATTATTCAGAGATTTATCTCCTGGGACATCCAATCCGCAGATTTAAAACCACATCAATTACAGCTTGTCATCCAAGAAGGAAGTCAACATTCGTCACAACAGCTTCGGTTGTTCATTGTGAATGGAGTCTTTTTGCAAGTGCGGCCTCATCCGGCAGCCATCATCTCGATAACAGATAAGGTACATTTGTGGCAATGTCAAAGAAATATGAGAATCCTATCGGAACTTGAAGCTAGAAGTGGAAAGGCCAGATGTTCCAAAAATCACGCCAACCCCAAATTGTTCCTGCTGTTTGATAAAAGGAAACTGGGAACTGAAACGATGTTGGTTGATTGAAAACCTCTCGTATGGAAGCTAAGCAGCTTACTCTTCTGCAACTAGACACAATGAAAAGAATGTATGACTGGAATTGTGGGTACTCTGGGGACATTTGGCGATCACGGAATGTGTGAACCTGAACGTGGAGGTTTTTTGTTTGAATGCGACTGTTTCGTTTGGGCTCATCTCTCACTGATGTCTTTGAGCACGTCGACCTGTCACTCAGCGTTGTTGCAGACCAGCGACAAGAGGCTGTAGGTGAAGTTCATTCCAAAGGAAGCAAAGGGAATACCAAAATGAGTTCTCAACTACCTCGTGCATCTTGCATCTGACTCAGAGCCAAAGCTGAATGGCACCCTTTTTACCAATCCTGCTTCCATTAAGTTATTTGCATCATTATTCCCAGGTCGACATGACAGAAATATTTCCCACAATTTTCAGGCTGACTTTCTGTGCAGAAAGCACCTAACCTGAAAGCTTTGCATCAATAAAGTTGCAACCTTCAGCTTGTTCCGCAAAAGAAAATTGCCTCATAAAGTCAGAGCTTGACTCTAATGTTGATTTAAGCATCAAGGAATTCCTCGCTATTTCCTTGCTCTGAAACACTCTGACTCTAGCGATGCCACGGATTCCCTTTTGTCCCATTTGGATTTCTTGTACAACACCTCGCAATTCTTAGCTACAACAAGCAGTCCTGAAATATCCTGTCACAACAGTAATCCCATTCCAAATCCCCGTCAATTCATTTAATTTTTCGCAACTTAATTGCGGTTGCTTTGACAACGGTGACAACCTTTTCCACTCGTTTCAACAAATCACTCTGCAGGACTCATCCGCAATGCTCTTAACTATGAAATTTTTATGATCCGTACAAAAACCTCTGCATGTTTTTGACTCTATGGGCTCCAGCCGGCTGGCTGGAATTCAACGTGGGACTGTTGACCCTTTGTCTGCGTTTCTTGTTTTTGTCTGTCTCATTCGCGTTTACAGTAGCTCTCCAAATATGCTTACTTCTTCCAAGAGAACACAAGTTCTCATTTTCTGACAGCAATTTTGAGGCAGGTACTGTAGTCACTTTCAGGCAGGTTTTTGCTCAGGAGAAGTGCGCTCGTCTTCGGCCAGTGTCGTCAGGAGGTTGCTGAAGGAGGCGTGAAGGAGTAAATTTGACAATCAAAACATTCTTCTGTGGAACAATGACTTCAATATAACAATTGAATGTCTCATAATGGACAAACGTGAAGGCTTTTGGTGTTCGGCAACGGGATGGTTCCGTGCACTGGACTTATGTGCAGCATGCATGGAGGTCGGGCACACAGCTTCGGCTGTACAAAGGCAAAAACTGATTCTTTATGGACGACAGGTGGTTCATCAAAAATATCCTGTTTGTGCGTTTGCCTTTGACGTTCATTTTTATCTTCAGCCTTCAGCTGCTGGTTCTTCTTCAAAGGAGTCAAGATTTTCATTTTCTCGGAATCACGAGAACTGAGGACAAATTTTGTGACAATTGTGACATGGGAACATATCGCATGTTTCTCGAGTTGCATGTTGGCAGGTGGGGTCTGCTTCCCTGTGATTTCATCGACAAGACAGCTGCGCAAAAGCACAACATTTTCAGTGATTTTGATTCCACTGTTTTGTGTGATCAGCAGAATCTCTTTTATTTGCAATTCGAGAAGCCGTCTGTGACATTTCCAAATGAAACAGGCATCTCAAAAGTTGGAGATTGCTGAACGATAGCGACAGACATGCCATGTTGAATGAACGCTGAAATCACAGGGAGACTTATCACTGAATCCAGATACCAGACTAAACTGCTGTTTGTAAAATTTTCAGGGCATTGTGATGTTTGTCAAAACTGAAGCAGACATCAGATTCGAATTTGTTTAAATGACAGAGAAGAAAATATCCAACAAATCCAAATCAACTGCCAAGATTTGTTTTGTCTGTGCATGTTGAATGTGAATTCAAGCTCAGAAATAAGAGGCAAGGTAACCCAACACCTTGGTGGCTACGTTTGACTTTTTGCCACCGCTCTTCACTGCCTCCTGGCAAATACTGATCATTGTTGTCACCACATACATTTCACACATAAAACAGACAAGCACTTATCATTTGACGAGGAAAACTAATACAGCTGTATTTTGGTTTCTGAATTGCATGTCTTTTTAAAAGTTCAAAAACCTGAGCATCAATGCCCCAGCTGAATTTATTAGAAACGGACAATTACTGGACCCACGCAAGTGAAGTCAACTATTTCCCAGTCCTTGGGTCGAGAGACCCATATATATGTGGAATTCGGTCATGGTGAGTAGTTCCGACCTTCCTGGTCGGTCCCCATCTTCAGCCAGAACTTGGACCGTTTCCATAAATGGGAGCCGAAGGGCAAGTTCATGTACATGCACAAAGCATCGTCTGTGAGGTCACAGATTTACTCAGAAAATGCAGAAAACACTGACATTCTTGGCTGAGGCGGACGTAAATGGAATAAAAATTTCATGAATCTGGCAGAGAGATTGAGCTTGCAGAAAGGGGTTGCACGGGTTGTTGTTTGCCACACGATTGGCCTCCTGATGGAGAATGTTAATCCAGCACAGAAATTGATATAAGCTTTCCTTATCTGTATCACAAATCATAGACATCAATCTCCATGTAGATGACATGAAATTGCAAGATAAGGACGGCTGCCGTGATGGAAACTGCATCCAAGCCGTATTTGGGTCAACAAATGCAATTGCAATTCTCGATGTAGCCCCAAAATATTATCCACAGAAAATGTCATTTGCACCAAATAAAACACAATCTCATTTGAATGAAACGAAATGGAACTCAATCAATATTTCATTGCCTCAATATGTTTTCATTTGTGTTTGCTGTAGGTCGCTTGTTTACTTTGCTGAGGGTTTTTATCTCCTGACCCTGAACGATCACGGTTCCGTTTGATCTGATGCGCATTCCTCACATCATAAAACAATGTGTATATCTTGCACTTCAATTGCTTTTTGGTAAAGTTGCTTTCGTTGCCAAAATATTCTTCAATGTACTTGGAAACAACCCAGGAAGCAAAACTATCATGACACCGAGTCCCCTGTGCTATAGATGTGCTGCTGAAGCTTCTCTTACTTTTTTGTCACATTTAAGTGATCGGGTTTTGTGCACCATGTCTGATGGCTTCTGTCATTATCTGCATCCTGATTGTTCTCCATTGTTCTGACAAGTGTTGCATTACATGTGATCAGTTCCAACTGCGGGGTTTTTGTCATGCACAGGTCGGGAATACAAGCACTGACGTATGGGGGACAGAAGCGTTTGTTGCGTTTTGCTTCAAATACTGCACGAACATCGGCTCAAGAGGACAAACAGACGAAAAAAATCATTTCGGGTCTGCAGGACTTACAAATGTATTCAGCGTGAAGCCAAAAAGCAGTTGAAACATGATGAAAGATAAGTGAGAACTACTTACGTTGCGTTGCCGTAAAGCTTCTTTTTCCCTGCAAGCTCGAGCTTTTCATCAGACTTAGCCCTGGGAAGGTTAAGCGTTCTGCTGTCCTGTCGTGGGAGGTACTTTTCCGGGGGCAGGTGCTTATGTCGGCGCACGGGTCCCGGTTTCCTGAAGACGGGTCCGTCAGAGCTGGAACCAGACCCGCCGCCTGACTTCCCCGGGGAACTGGGGCTCGGCTGGTAGGGACCCGCATTAGGCGGCCGGTGCGAGGGGAAAGTGTGGACAGGTATGGATGACGGACTGTGTCTCGGGGAACTATGAATGGGTGATGGATGCTGACCATCGGGTATTCCTGCAACAGAAATAAAATGCAAATATTGTTCATGTACTCCCTCACGTTTTCTTGCCCTCACGACTGATCAATCCAACTTTTCTGGGTTAACGCGGCAATTTCAATGCAAGGCCTTATCTCTGAATGAGAATTTCTCTGGTTCTTCTCTTCATTTCATTGAACGTAAAGGCAATAGCAACAGGTTTTTTCTGAGGGTCATGATCACTCTGCAGAGCCCACGCTTTAGTGTAACATGTAGGGCCTTTCTGGTTTTGGAAGGATTCTTCCTTGCCAGTTGAAACAACACAAATCCTTTCAGAGTTGTCAATGAACAACAAATGGGTCAAGAGACAGTGCGTGTGTGTTTGGGTCACATTCAGGAAACCACAGAAGGACACTCACCTCTTCCATCTCGGAGTGAATCCTGCTTTTCTTTTGGAGGCGCAACTTCCACCCTCTCCCTCTCCCTCTGTTGGTCCATGACCCTGCTGTAGGAATGTCTCCTCTCCGGAATTCCACCGGGACTTTGCAAGGAATTGGAGCTGTGGTAGGGGCTGTGGTGCGGGCTAATGTGTGGGCTGTGATGGGGACTGCGGCTGTGCCGGCCCGAACTGTCATGAAAACTCCCACCCTCGCGTCCTCGGGGTCGGTGGGGACTCAAGTCCCGATGTGGACTTCGTCTCTCGCTGCCGCGTCGGGTGGGACTGTGGTCTGGACTCCTGCCGGAATACCTCCCAGGGCTGCTGTGCGGACTGGTGGTGCCAAAGCGACCGGGGCTGGAGGCGCGTCTGTGTCGGGTGTCTCTAGGACTCGCCAGGTAATGTTGATCCCGCGAATGCTGCGACATGGCAAGTTCTGCCTTCAGTGTCTCCGTCTGAGTCTGCAAAACACGACACAAAGATGGTAAAACGGAGGAAACTGACACAGACACAACACACGTGCGCACCACGCTCGTCTGCGGAATATGAAAGGGGCGTCATAACCTCTCGTCGTCAAAGAGGCACTGAATGTATTCCTTTGAGGTTCCTCGATTTATCCTTCGAAACGAGCACAAAAGGGCCAGAGAGGAGGTGCGATCTGGTGCTTGCAGAACGCCGAAATCAACGCGAAGCCTGCTACGCAAGAAGATAAAATGCGCCAGGCCTTGATGCTAAAAGTCGCCAAGAGGAACGAAGCCATAAATGCCAAAAGTCAACTTTAGCACATTTTGTGCATCGTGTCGTGCGCTTTTCAACCCAATGAATGATGCAGCAGTAATGGATTCGACTTGGTGGCATTTCATCCCTGCGGAAGCCTCTTTGCAACCCCTGTAATCCTTACTAATGGCGTAACTTCCAGCTGGCATTTGCCACTTATCCAAACACGGTTAAATTATCCTTCATCTGCTGAGGGTTCTGCTCGGCACAGGTTGCAGCGGTCCCCGGCAACATATACCTTAATGCACAAGGCTTTATGACGCCAGACTTGCACTCAATTTATCCCATTGAGACCAGGTTCATTATGACAACACGCCCAGCTTCTCCCATTATCTTCAGTAAGTCTTCCAGGTGGTTGGGTGCTGGCGCAAAAACACATTTGATGCGAAATGTTTCTTGATTTTGCAATTACTTACTTATATATAGCCTGATGACTGCATCCAGAAAGTGTCTCAAATGACAAACTTGATGTGAACGTCCTGTACAAAGGTTGGCACTGCAATCGTGCCCACGCCACAAAAAAGCAAAAACAAAAGCTTTGCGGATCCAAATTGATTGGCATTCAAAGTCATGCATTTCATTCAGTGCACAGATGGTTCAACTCACCGCTTCAGAGGAACCTGAATGATTTTGCTGCTGAAAAAATTTACAAACTAAAAAGTGGGACATTTCTCTGCAAAGCGACAGTTCTGGCACATTTTGCAAAATGTCAAATGGTTAAAGGAAACCATACAAGCATTTGTTGATATTGTTGAGAAATTTACTCATGTCTGAATATATATATCAAGAAAGTGCTGCCAAAAATACTCTTAACACCTTTCTGGACAAAAAGGTGCATTCTCGATCACAACTGAGTGATGGAGGGATTTAGGCTCATTACGCCTGTGAAACAGCCATTTTCACATTTGCTGATGAACAACAAATACGAACTGCAAATAGAAGCATTGTGAAGAGCATCTCAAATTGAAGTGTTTTTATGTGAGGTGATCTCTTCTTGCCCAAGATCTGTTGTATTGGTCTTGCTCCCCAAAGTTTGACACAAAAAGCGTCCTTTGCACTATGCCTTTCTGGTGTGCGGCCTGACATCTTCAAATTTCACATTCAAGTTTGTTTTGCGTCACAAATTGTCCAAACTGTATCAGCAAAACGTGAATCACCATGGGCAATCATTTCTTCAGGACTTCCTGTTCATTCAGCTTTGGGATTTTCATGTTTGCAGACGTTGCTACAAGCGACAACGGGCATCAATTCTCCACCATATACACATGATGAGCTTTGACTGCCTTCAAAGAGACTAACACATGATCTCTACCTGTTGTCGCCACACAGCAAAAGGTTCCTCTCAGATTCCATCCATGGCTCTGTAAAATGTGACATAGATCTGCAAAGTGTCTGCAGGAGAAAAATGTGTCGCTGTGAGTCTGTTGTTGCTGTTTCGTTTTGGATGTGAAAATAATTTCCCAACAGCCATTGCTTGAACAGGAACATGTTTTTGCTTTTTGTCCAATTCAGTTTTCCGGACTGTACGCTCAGTGGCTTTGCGACCCAGGTTTGACAAACTGGTCCAGATTTAACTGAATCTGTGGGTCCACTGGCGTGGCTCAATATATAACACTTTTCAGCAGCTGTTGCAAGAAATCAGAAAGGCTTCAGATGCACGGCGAAACGAACAGCGGAGTGGTTTTGTGCGCTTCCTATTTGGGGAAACAATCTGTCTTCGGAAAAACTCAGCACAGACGTTTTCACATGACACAACTACTAATGTTGATTTGATCGATGTTTCCAACGTCAAATGTCGCACATCTGTTTTCCAACCAGCGACTGACCCGCAACGAAAAGTGCCATGTTTTTCTTTGTTGAGAAACCATTGTGTTTAATCAATTCTCCGCCAGCAAAGTCACATTTCCAGCGAACTAAGCAAGTGACCATGGAATGTGACGTCTCCATCCACATCTGCCACAATAAGAGGCATCCATGATTTTCTCAAAAGCCTGCATGAAACCCAAAATAAGCTGCCTCAGCCAACCATTGTGCCTGAAAAAACATTTTTCTCACGAAATTTC
>JAAUYG010064075.1_pt1 | contig 10859 bp, 14 predicted proteins | sample 7278091 | NCBI WGS metagenome assembly JAAUYG01 (sample SAMN14350201, study PRJNA611818) | marine sediment metagenome | isolation source: surface marine sediment (0.6m) | place: French Polynesia: Moorea | collected 2018-08
TGGAGAATCTGGACCTAGAGGAGAGCCTGGAACTAGAGGTTCACCAGGTAAATATTGGTGCATTGCTTAGATAGTAAATACTCATGAATGTAAATAATATTGTGGGCCAAGTTGCAAAGAAGTGCATTGATCATGCGTAAATATATATAAAGAGCACTTTATTGTTATTTATTTTTTGAACCCCCAGAACTTTTTGACACCCCCTAGAACATGGGAAATTCAGACAATCCTACACATGGACACATAAGCTACCATTCAACAAGTGAGACACAAAAGTATACTAAGAGTTAGTAGTTTTACTACTTGAAGTAAGAAATATTAAGTGATTTCTGCAGACTTGTTTATTAATCTTAAAAAAGAATATGCTGATTTAGCTTATTTGAAAGAAAAATATACTACCATAGATCAAAATAAAGAGTACTGTGATGGAATGCTTCAGTCTAACAATTACAGTCAAACCTGCTCTAAAGACCACCTGTATATAAAGACCACCTGCTTATAAAGACCACATTTTACGGGTCCCCAGTGGTATAATTTCCATGTTATTGAACCTGTATATAAAGACCACCTGTGTATAAGGACCACATCTTGTTGGTCCCAAGGGTGGTCTTTATATACAAGTTTCACTGTAACTGGATTGGACATTGTAATTCAAGTTGCAAATATCTGATTTCAAGTGTATGTACATGTATATATGTAGGGCTTTATAATCTATGCACTCATTATTTTACAGGACAAGATGGAAGAGCAGGACCTTCAGGGCCACGTGGAGAAACTGGACCTGCTGGTCCAGCAGGAGAACCTGGTTCTCCTGGACCAGCTGGCCCTAGTGGACCAAGTGGAACCAGAGGAGAACCTGGCCAGAGAGGAGAGAGGGGAGAAGCTGGCCCTGCTGGACCCACAGGACAGAGTGGACCAGCTGGACCTGCAGGACCATCTGGTGAACCAGGACAACCTGGACCTGCAGGACAAACAGGTTTGTTTAACTTTGACATTAGTCAAAAAAACACCTTAACTCATACTGCCACTAAGTAGGCAGTCAAATAAAGCAATTTTAAATAGAATTTTCCTGGCATGTTATTTAACATGTATACATGCATGCACTCCAGACTGGACATAGTGCGAATTTAGTGTGATTACATATAGTGCTATTACTGTGTGTACTTCAGTATGCAAGAAACTGTACCAGATTTATAAAGATTACTATAGGAAATTTTTCTAATTGAATAGAGCAGTTAAATTTGAAAGTAGTCAACAGAAGATAAGCCCATTAAGGCCAATAATTATACATAAAAACTAAATTTCTTCCTTGGCCAAAAAGAATGCCCATTTTCATTAGAAAGGTTTCCTTTTTTTTTTGAAAAAAAAATGCCCCAATATTTTAAAAGACTTATTTTATTGACTAAGTTATTATAGTGATTCCATAGTAAAATTTTGGATATTGCCATTTCAGGGGCAACTGGTCAGGCTGGACCAAGTGGTCGGCCAGGTCCAGCAGGACCCACTGGACCCAGTGGGCAGAGAGGAGAGTCTGGATCCCGTGGAGAGCCAGGGTCACCAGGACCTGCAGGGGAGAGGGGAGAACCTGGTTCACAGGGACCTAGCGGTGCTCCAGGAAGGGATGGACAGCCAGGACCAAGAGGTGAACGTGGACCTCAGGGTGAGCGAGGAGAACCTGGATCACGCGGAGAGCCTGGGCAGGCTGGACCTTCTGGTAAGGACTTCACATACACTGGCACTTGAATTTCACTGTGCAGTTCACAACAAACTGTAGAATACATTTTGTTTCACTAGTATCTTGCTTTGACAAATGGCAGAGCTATCATGTATGTACATGCAGGTTCTAGCAAATTAGTACACAATGTGATTTTTGTTTTATTAAGCTGTGGAAAATATTCATGAAATGCATATATCTAAATCCTCAAGCATTATTTATTAAGCTTTCATTAGTACTCAATTCCTTATTACTGACACATGTAGATTAATAGTTAAGTGTTACTTTTGTGCTGAAATTTTTGAAAGGCTTTAATATCAAATTACTTTTTTCAGGACAACCTGGACCATCTGGACCTGCTGGACCTTCTGGTCAGCCAGGACCTTCTGGTGGAACTGGAGCTACGGGATTGGCTGGACCTGCTGGTCCATCTGGGCCTTCTGGAGCACCTGGACCACGGGGAGAAACTGGATTGCAGGGACCATCTGGAACCCCTGGACGTCCAGGAGAAAGAGGACAACCAGGAACGCCAGGAGAAGCTGGACCTGCTGGACCAAGTGGACCTTCTGGAGCACGTGGTGAACCTGGACAACGTGGAGAAACTGGACCTGCTGGTCAACCAGGTGATTTGAAGCACATTTTATACAGCTGTGAATTAAGTTACAATGTTATAAGATCTTTGCAGGTTATGTTAGTGGTAAATTTATTTTCAGTAAATTAAAGGTTTCAATAAGTTTACATAATTTTGCCCTTTAAAAAATCGGTTTTCAAGTCTAATTTGCTCATTGACAGGTGAGCGAGGAGAACCAGGTCAGCCTGGACCATCCGGGCCTTCTGGACAGCCAGGGCCATCAGGACAACGGGGAGAACCTGGTCCCAGAGGTGAGAGTGGTACACCTGGTAGGCAAGGAGAACGTGGAGAACCTGGCACACCAGGCCAGGCAGGACCATCGGGACCACAGGGACCATCTGGACAGAGAGGAGAGCCAGGCCAGAGAGGTGAACCAGGCCAAGCAGGGCCTGGAGGACCAGCTGGCCCAAGAGGAGAGACTGGCCAGAGGGGAGAACCTGGATCTCCTGGACCAAGTGGACCTCAGGGTGAGAGAGGACCATCTGGAGAACCAGGAACACCAGGTCAAGCAGGACCTGCAGGACGTCCTGGACCACGAGGAGAGACTGGACCAGCTGGAACACCAGGAGAAAGGGGTCAAGCAGGTCAACCAGGACCTGCTGGACCAAGTGGACCAGCTGGAACACCGGGTCAGCGAGGAGAGGTTGGTGGACCAGGACCGTCAGGAGCCACTGGGCAACCTGGACCAGCTGGACCATCAGGACCATCAGGACCTTCTGGCCAGAGGGGCGAACCAGGCCAGCGAGGAGAACCAGGACAACGGGGAGAACCTGGTCAACCTGGACCAAGTGGACAAGCTGGACCAAGGGGAGAGACTGGCCTGCCAGGTCCAACTGGCGAATCTGGACCAGCTGGACCAAGTGGACCTTCTGGACCTGCTGGACCAACAGGTCCTAGAGGACAGCCTGGATCACGTGGAGAACCAGGGCAAAGAGGAGAACCAGGAACGCCTGGAGAGTCTGGTAGACAAGGAGAGAGAGGAGAGCCTGGTTCACAAGGGCAGCCTGGTGAGCCTGGCAGACAAGGACCATCTGGACCACAGGGATCACGCGGAGAGGCTGGACCAAGAGGCGAACCTGGGCGTGATGGTACACCAGGATCTCCAGGAAGTCCAGGTAAGACTACAAAGTACACACAATAAAGAATACATAATACAAATGGATGTATCCAACATTGGGAAGCGTATGCGGTTTTATGCTGGAAAGCATTAACAAAGCACAAAAAGTGAAGATGCCACACAACAAAATTGCAATTATATCTTGAGAAAGCATGAATGAAATGTTAATGGATCTAACATTGATTTCTAGGACCAAGAGGTGAAACTGGTGGCACAGGCCCAGCTGGACCGACAGGACCTTCAGGACCCAGTGGAAGACCCGGGCCTCGTGGAGAACGAGGTGAGCCAGGGACTGCAGGACAATCTGGACAACCAGGAGAGCGGGGTCAGCCTGGAGAACCTGGACCAGCTGGACCACAGGGTCAGACAGGACCTGGTGGACAGCCTGGACCTGCTGGACCAAGTGGAGCTCGTGGTGAGCCTGGAACACAAGGTCAGAGAGGAGAACCAGGACAGCGAGGAGAACGGGGTGAACCAGGAGAACAAGGCAGACCAGGAGAAGCCGGCCCTGCAGGACAACGTGGTGAGGTTGGACCTGCTGGATCTGCAGGTAGCCCTGGACAGAGAGGAGAACCTGGATCACCTGGTCCATCTGGAAGTCGTGGAGAACCAGGATCACCAGGCACACCAGGTATGAATGGTTATCACAAAGCATTTAATCTTGGAAGGTAAATTTTGGTATAAAATTATGGTATATTTTAAAATGTTCCCAATCAAAATGGGGTACCTTATGATTTAAAACATGCCAAACTTCAAGTTAAATTAACCACAGCCAGGTAGTGGAGTGGTTGATGGTCACCTGACATGCAGGAGTTTGGTGGTTCTATCCCTGGCAATGTTAAAAACAAGCTGTTAAAATTTGAGCTTGTACTGCCCTGCTTAACACTCGGCACATAGACTGGCTGGCTTAGAGTCAGGATATTGTTTTTGTGGCCTAGCAGAAGACTGGCTGCAGGTCAAACTAGCACAAGACTGGCCCAGTTCATCCACACCCACATCTACATCCATTGCCTTGTTCATAGAACATGCTATAGAACAAGCTATTGAGCATAGGCCTCGTTCTAGTGGCTATGCAAAATTTTCAAATTTACTTTAACCATATTCACTCAAGCGAATTTATATAGGCTTAAAATATTGGGATTAAAAATAACCTCAATGTTGTATATATAACTGCAGGAAGTGATGGACGACCTGGACCACAGGGACCTACAGGTCAACCTGGACCTAGAGGGCCAGATGGATCTACTGGGGCTGCTGGTCCTGCTGGACCCACTGGACCTAGAGGTGAACCTGGACAGCGGGGAGAAAGTGGACCATCTGGAACCCCAGGTGAGCAAGGACGTCCTGGACCAGCAGGTGTTTCAGGGCCCAGAGGAGAAAGAGGAGAGCCTGGTACACCTGGATCAGCAGGAGAGACTGGACCCGCAGGTCCTGCAGGTGGACCTGGTCCTCGTGGTGAGACAGGCATTCGAGGCCCACAAGGAGAACGTGGAGAACCAGGAAGTCCTGGAGAATCAGGCCAACCTGGATCACCTGGGCCAAGAGGTCAAAGAGGAGAAGCTGGACCATCAGGTACCCAAGGAGAACCAGGCCGTGCAGGTCCTTCTGGTCCACAAGGCCAGCGAGGAGAACCTGGACAACGTGGTGAACCAGGAACCCCTGGAAGAGATGGCCAGCCAGGAACTATTGGTAAGGAACACTTTACTTGCTACAGTCATGTACCAGAACATGTGCTACAGTGGTAGAGCAGATTCATTACTTCTGTAGTAAAGGTATAGCCTTTCAATGGCTATTTGTATGTTGTTATAATGTTAAATCAGTGATAAATGGCTTTTGTTCTAACTCTACCAAAAATTGCCTTTCATTGATGGTTTTACTATTTCCAAATTTTTCATGAAGTAATTAGAAATATAATTTACTCAGGTCAACCTGGTCCAAGAGGAGAGTCTGGGTCTAGGGGACAGCCTGGAGGTCCAGGACCTGCTGGCCCTCGAGGAGAACCTGGTTTGCGAGGGGAACCTGGTGCACCAGGACCAAATGCAGAACGTGGAGAACAAGGTTCACCAGGACCTGCTGGACCACCAGGACCCCGAGGAGAGGCTGGCCCATCTGGACAACCTGGAAGTCGGGGAGAGCCTGGCTTGCCTGGAGAGAGTGGACAGCCTGGATCACCTGGATCTAGGGGTGAACCTGGATTCCCAGGACCCGCTGGTTCTACTGGTGCCCGTGGACCTGCTGGAGAACAAGGATCTCCTGGTGACCGTGGACCACAAGGCCCTACTGGCCAACGTGGAGAACCAGGAACTCCAGGACAGCAAGGTGAGGTGGATAACTTAATGTTCTATTTGCTCCCCTAGCTGTGTCCATATGCCACTGAACCTGGAGCTCTGACAACAAAAGCCTGCACACATTCCACTGATAAGTTGGATCCTTATCATTAGATCTTGATGTGGCAAATGTGGCTGACTGGATTGCACAAACTGAACTTTAAAAATCCAATGACAAATGTTCTGCTACTGCTTTCTACGAAATTAAATTATTGCATATTTTAGAGTTATATTTATACAAATACTACTTGCAGGTCCATCTGGTCAAACTGGTCCCGCTGGTCAAAGAGGTGAAACTGGACAGCCTGGCCCATCAGGTGCAACAGGACAACCAGGACCTGCTGGACCTGCAGGACCCACTGGCCCTGCAGGACCCAGAGGAGAATCCGGCCCTGCTGGTACTCCTGGTAATCGTGGAGAACCAGGATCACCTGGGCCTGGTGGCCAACCTGGACAACGTGGTGAACCAGGTTCACCTGGACCTGCAGGTGAGGCAGGAAGAACAGGCCCTGCTGGACCCAGTGGTCCTGCTGGTCCCACTGGAGAGCGTGGAGAAGCAGGTCCACGAGGTGAAACTGGACCACGTGGTGAACCTGGACAACCTGGAGGACCTGGTCCAAGAGGTCAGAGAGGAGAACCAGGAACAGCAGGCTCTGCTGGGGAACCTGGCAGGCAGGGCCCCTCAGGACCTGCTGGCCCTCGAGGTGAACCTGGCTCACAAGGACCTGCAGGATCACCAGGACGTGATGGTACCCCAGGTACCCCAGGTAGGTCTCCACTAAATCCACCATACTCTATGCACAATTTATTGTGCCTAACATTGGGAGCTAGGAGATAAGATTTAGCAATGCAAGGTATCTTATATTAAGACAGATTTAATAAACCATGTTTTTGTATTTGAAACAAAAGAATGTCTTTAATAATAAACGTTCAACACTAAAATGCCAACAATTTTTGTTCAGGATCACAGGGTGCTACTGGACCAGCTGGGCCCAGAGGCGAGACTGGACTACCTGGAACAGCTGGACCAAGAGGACCTTCTGGAGAGCGTGGTGAACCAGGAACTCCAGGCTCAGATGGTAGACCAGGTGAGAGAGGACAGCCAGGATCCCCTGGCCCATCTGGACAGCCTGGACCAAGCGGACAACCAGGGCCCAGTGGACCACGAGGAGAAGCCGGCCCAAGAGGGGAGGCTGGATCCCCTGGACCACGTGGTGAAAGAGGAGAGCCAGGCACACCAGGAGGTGCTGGACAACCTGGTCGTCAGGGAGAAAGAGGACAAGCTGGACCTGCTGGACCTTCTGGCCCTGCCGGACCTTCAGGTCAGCCTGGCCAACGTGGAGAACCTGGACAGAGGGGAGAGCCTGGACCACGGGGAGAAGCAGGAACACCGGGAACACCAGGTGAAACATAGGCCACTTTTACCAATTGCAGCATCAAGAGTAAGATTTGTTAAAATATCCTTACTAAAGTAATGCCCGTAAACAAATATTCATGCAGCTGATATGTGTATATTTTCTTAGGCTCTGCTGGACCACAGGGACCAACAGGACCCCGAGGAGAAACTGGAGAACCTGGACCATCTGGTGAGACGGGTCAAGCTGGACCAGCAGGTGCACGTGGAGAGCCAGGTTCCGCCGGTCCTTCAGGCCCTGCAGGCCCATCTGGACCTAGAGGAGAACCAGGTTCACCTGGCACACCAGGCGAACAAGGCTCTCAAGGTCCCACTGGTCAACCAGGACCCTCAGGACCATCTGGACAACCGGGATCCCCAGGACCCCAAGGTTCACGTGGTGAGCCTGGACAGAGGGGAGAGCCTGGGCCACGAGGTGAATCTGGTACAGCAGGATCTCCAGGAACACCTGGACGAGATGGTAAGTCAAAAGGATTTCCCTGACATTGAATTACATCCTTAAAAACTTACTATAATGATAAACTTTACTTTGTTGTGAATATACCAGTAACTTAAGTGAACAGAACAAACCTGCATGCATACATCCCCCACCAAAGTTTATCCAGCAGATAAGTTTGGCTTTGCATTAATGTTGATCACTCATATTGATTACATTGATCATACATAATATATCTTTATCCATCTCAGGTACACCTGGAGCCACTGGAGCACCAGGAGCCCGAGGAGAACCTGGACCATCTGGACCACAGGGACCTAGTGGAACACCTGGACAACGTGGTGAGCCAGGACAAGGCGGTCAGCCAGGCCGTCCTGGAGAAAGAGGACAACCAGGTCAGCCTGGACCAGCCGGACCTAGTGGACAAGCAGGCCCAAGTGGACCTAGAGGCGAGACTGGACTTTCAGGACCACGGGGTCAGAGGGGAGAACCTGGACAGAGGGGAGAACCTGGTGAGCAAGATACCACATAATATGGTAGCCTGGAAGGCCTGTGGCATTTCTAAATAGAGTACACTTATCTCTGCAGTCCTCTGAAATAATTATTAGTTAGGCCAACTGGTATAATTTTATGTAATGCGATCACAACCGGTGTTTACCAGGCTAGAAGATGGTGTATGATTTAAAACTCGACTAGGCACAGCTAGCAGTTTTGGGGAAAGATTTAGGTAAGTGTACCCAATTATTAGCAGAGTGGAACTTTACACTTGGATTTATTTTGCAGGGACACCTGGACAAAGTGGTCCCCAAGGACCAAGAGGTGAAACAGGTCAGCCAGGACCCGCTGGTGCGACAGGACAAGCTGGATCACCTGGTGGACCTGGGCCTTCAGGACCAACAGGGCAACGCGGTGAGCCTGGTACTAGAGGAGAACCTGGAGAACCAGGAACTGCTGGACCAACAGGGCAGAGGGGAGAACCAGGTAGCCAAGGATCAGCTGGTGAACCTGGACCAGCAGGACAAACTGGTGAGCCCGGGCCTGCTGGACCTGCTGGGCCCAGAGGTGAAAGTGGACCCAGAGGAGAACCAGGCACTGCTGGACCAGCTGGATCACCTGGCCAAAGAGGCGAATCTGGAGCACCAGGACCGAGGGGACCTGCTGGACCAGCTGGACCATCAGGACCTTCCGGACCAAGAGGGGAGCCTGGGCCTGCTGGAGAACCTGGACGAGATGGAAACCAAGGTGAGCAGTTTGTGTTGAATACTTGAATGCAGTTTTCATAATGTCATGGCAATTAGTGAATACCTTGCTGGTTAGAATTATGATACCAGGCCTATATACCAGCACAGGACGGATAAGGGTCAGCAGGATTTATATCCACCCAATGTAACAAACTGGTCAATAAGATCAATTCGTAAAAGCACATGTATTGCTTTAGAATTACCAGTAACTGAAATCTCAAAGGCATGAAAAAGGTTACTTAAAATTGCAGACATTTTAAAGTGAATAAAATTTAAATAAATTGATAAATGCATAAACCAGTGGGAAAACTTCAAGCTGTGTTTAATCTTATATCATTTGTTTTAAGGGTCTCCGGGTCAGAGAGGAGAGCCTGGACAGCGAGGTGAAACTGGACCTCAAGGATCTCCTGGAGGTCCTGGATCTGCAGGACCAAGAGGAGAGGCTGGTAGTCCTGGAACAGATGGTAGACCTGGTGACAGAGGGACACCTGGATTTACTGGAGCTACTGGACCTGTTGGACCATCAGGATCTCCTGGACCAAGTGGGCCTGCTGGACCACGGGGTGAGGCAGGACCTAGAGGAAGTGCAGGCCCCAGAGGAGAATCTGGAACACCTGGATCACCTGGCACACCTGGTGAAAGGGGAGAGCCTGGACAGCCTGGACCAAGTGGACAACCTGGACCAGCTGGACCTTCTGGTCAAAGAGGAGAACCAGGAGAACGAGGCGGCCCTGGAGAAAGAGGAGAACCAGGAGGACCAGGACCTTCTGGTAAAGACTCATATCCTTGAACATGTACCCAGTATACACATGTTAATCCCAAGGATTTTTGCATAATGAAGTGTTGCCAGTACATATGTTAATAATTGCAAATTATGAATATTGCCAAATAAAATGACTAAATGACTCGTATTGTTGTGCAGAAACAGAAAGTGTAGAATGTCACTTTATAATTCACCAAATGGTCTGGAAGTAAATTTTTGAATCAAATGCATTACCTAAAATGTTTGCTGAAATTTATGGAAGTTTCTTTGCTGCATACCTTCTAGGTATGGTTTCATTACATATGCAGCTTGTGGCGCAGGTTATACAAGATGTTATCTTGCCATTTTAGGACCTGCTGGGCCAGCCGGTCAGCCAGGTCCCAGAGGAGAGTCTGGATTGCCAGGACCATCTGGTCAAACGGGACCTACAGGCAGGCCTGGATCACGTGGTGAGCCTGGTCAGGCTGGACCATCCGGACAGCGTGGAGAACCTGGACAGAGGGGAGAACCTGGAACCCCAGGAGGCGCTGGTACACCAGGGCAGAGGGGAGAACCTGGCTCACCTGGACCTAGTGGACCTGCTGGACCATCAGGACCAAGAGGTGAACCTGGCTCGCGAGGAGAGCAAGGACCACGAGGAGAAACTGGATTGGCAGGACCATCTGGGCCACAAGGTCAAAGGGGTCAGCCAGGAGAGCCCGGTGAAGCTGGTGGACCAGGGCCTTCTGGACCAGCTGGACCACGAGGTGAACCCGGACAGCCTGGAGAACCAGGAGTGGGTAGGCCTGGTGAGAGAGGAGAACCTGGATCACCAGGAGCAGATGGTAGACCAGGTGAGAGAGGACAACCTGGATCCGCTGGACCTGCTGGAACACCTGGCTCACCTGGACAGAGAGGAGAGGCTGGTCCAGCTGGACCTGCTGGACCAAGAGGAGAGCCAGGAACACCTGGCACAGCAGGTAAGTTGCAGCTTTCTGCTGCTCAGCAGGATACAGTAAAATGTGAAAATACACGGCATTTTATTTTTATTATTTATTTTTATTTAAATGTTGCATTGTTTGGTGCTTTTAAGGGTAGAATATTTTTGTTTACTACCGGTTGTAAAATGTTTATTGATCATGGGGTACACAGTACTACACACAAATGAGTAACTTGAATTTTTATTGACATTTTTTGTCTAACAAATAATGCCTTAACAGTAATATCAGAAACAAAA
>JAAUYG010222954.1_pt1 | contig 10859 bp, 8 predicted proteins | sample 7278091 | NCBI WGS metagenome assembly JAAUYG01 (sample SAMN14350201, study PRJNA611818) | marine sediment metagenome | isolation source: surface marine sediment (0.6m) | place: French Polynesia: Moorea | collected 2018-08
GTGTAGGAGGAGTAGCGTTTTGAAATTTTGGCTCCCATAGGGTCCCATGTTAGCGAAAACGAAAAATATTCGTAAAAGATCCTTTTTTCTTTTTTTTTTTCAACAATTCAAAAAACGTCCGAGCGTATTGTCCAGGAGAAGCCACAACTAAAATTTAAAACGAAATCCATGCATAATGTTCAGAGATACTTGCGACACGGACGGAAGACGGACGGACGGACAAATTGAGATTTCATGAGCTCTGCCGACATAGTCAAGCAGAACCAAAATGCTCTAAAGATATGGTGGGTAAATACCTTTCCCCCAAATCCACTACGTGTTTTACTGACAGACGACGTATGCCTGCACCACGACAGTTCTGTTGATATGGTCAAGGAAAGCTAAATATTATTAACTTGACGGGTCAGATAATTAATATCCGAGATATATTCCGCCGGCAAATGGCTGCAAATGGTTTGCCTTCATCCGCTAAAGAAAAATTTCCTCCGTAAGATACATGCCAGTAGCACCGCAAGCCAAAATTTAAACCAGCATGCCACCGAGGCAGGCAGCACTAGTAGTAGTAGCTGGGCTAGCCCTATTAACCGCATAGTCAAATGTTAAAAGAATTGGCTAAAAGAACTGGCTTGCTTTTAACTACAGTGACTGCAGCTTTGAACAGTCATTTAATTTTCATATACTGCATGTAGTTTGGATGAGTTAACACATTCTACCCGAAATGTTATTTCTTTGGATGGTTAACACATGTAATGAAATACATGCGCTTGTCTTCATTTGTAATATTTGCATTTATATTTAATAGTCTAAAAACTTTGACAAAATATATCGCGATGATGGGTGGGTGGGTGAACGGAATTATCTGGGGCCAAAAGTTATCAGCTGTAACAGTGGCTAACCGGAAAACCATCTTCGCGCTAGTTATGTATGGTACATTGTTTGGGTTCACTACTTAAACTACCTTCAATGTGAACTGGTATAATGCTTTAAATACACTTTTGTACCTTTTCATTGATAAGGAAAGGATCTCAGACGTTCACAAAGCATATCTGTAATGCGCAGCATAAGAGTTCGTTCTGCCGCGACACTTCACCATCTTCTGTTTTCTGCTTTCTGATCGAGTAGTTCATTTTTACGGTATGTATGACATTAGCAGATTTCACATACAGACTGACCAAATACTGACTTCATGCAAAAAGCGTATTTATGCATAGGATGTGACATCGTAACTTGTATGCAGTGAAGGATATATATACAGATGCAATTGGCTACTGCACTAGGGGTCTCCACATGGGTAAAAAACGAAGCCACTTTAAAAGTTGTAGAAATCCGGCGTGGCCTTTTACAAAAACTGTAGAAAGTGACGTCAAATTCTTATAAAAGGTCACATGGGGACATAGGGAAAATATAAAAAGTGACGTGTGGCATGTAATTATTTGGACCCATATGGAGCCCTAGTAGGGATGGCTTTTAGAAAGGTAATTTAAAACGCACAGTATGGTCATAACGTCTGGCAGACTAGAAAAAAAGGCAAGCCTTTCTTCGCCTGTATTCCCCGTGTCTAAAAAAGCAGGCACAGCGTATTAGTTCTGCTCAGTCTGTTGTCTCCTATTTTAGAAAAAGAGAAAGAAAACACCCTGAAGATGTTCATAGGATACCTGGCACTTTAAAATGCAATTGTCTCAGAAAACTATCGCAGAGCGACAGCGTGATAGGTACCTGCGCGCCAAGCTAAACATTAAACGTCGCTGAGGAAGTATAATGTACTTGTTTCATTTCCCATTTCAATTCTTTTTACCGCCTTGTTCTAGTATCTTCTGGAATTACCTGACAATGCCAGCCTTCTGGGAGAGTAATCGGGGATTGACACAGATCTGTGTACCTGGCACCCTAGCGACTCTATTATTTAGTTAAATGCTAGGTACCGCGTAATTCATAAGTAAGTTCATAAGTATGCTTACTGAACAAGGTCTTAGACCTCTAAGTTCAGATCATTTAGAAATTATCTAAGATAGTTATCCTATCCAGTTCATGGTTAAGTTATCAGGGACTGGTTACAGCGGCAGTAAAGAGGGCTGTTTATGAAGTGAGAATCAATTCCTTTTTAAGTGATTAAGTGATGTAGCCTCTGCTATCTTGGCAGGCAGGGAGTTCCAAAGTGCAACAACTCTGTTTGTGAAGCAGTGTTAGCGAAGGTTCAGACGTGGTCTTTCATGGAAGATCTTTCGAGAATGGCCTCTAGTTTCAAAAGCAGTTGTAATGGACTCTTTTATTCTAAATAGGTTAGTACAGTCAGAGTCATATATTTGATGAATTATCTTGTAGGTCTCTATCATGTCACTTCGAGTCCGCCTGAAGGCCAGGGTAGGCAGTTGCAGCTTCCTGAGTCTTTCATGGTACGGGAAGTTTTTAAACTTGGTAACTGTTTATTGGCTCGTTTCTGGACATTATCCAAAGCAATAACAATCATGCTTCTGTTTGTATGGAGACCAGACGGATGAGGCATACTCCAGTTGACTTCTAAGGCTTTAAAGTAAGATGAAAGTGTTGTTATCCATATAATCAAAGGTTCGCCTAATAAGGCCAGCATTTCTAGTTGCCTTGTTGATTTTGCTGTTGATGTGGTCTTCAAATTCGAGGGTGCTGTCAAAAATTACCGTCCTAAATCATTTTCCTTAGAAATCAATGGGAGCGTTGTATGTGTACCTTTTTGTTGGAGAACATATTTAGCTGGTGTAGTTGTTCCAGTCGATCTCAGATAATCTCAAATATTAATAAATAATCTTAAGTAATCTCAAATAATTATCTATACTCATTATTGGTTGTATACACACATAAAGTAACTTGGTGCAATATCGGGGTAAGGTAAAGCTACGTAAATAACCAAACGACTGTCAGGCGATTGTAGTACATGTATTCACCAAGATATGTGCCCCGGGATATGGGTATAGGCGCCTAATAGCGTTTTCTTATGGGACGGCTGAATTAAAGAATTTCCTACATGCAAATGTTCTCAACTCCTTTGGCTTAGTGAACTGTGTGCGAACTGCCTTTTGCATTTTAAAGAAAACATACTGCTTGAAATTTCCATTGGATAAACCGAGAAGAGGACATTATGAAAGTCATAACGGCTCGATCAAGGCTCCTTAACAAACGTTGGTGAGTAATCGTTTCTGTATCATGATGTGGTCCCGTATGTCTTCCAGATACTGGACACTCGGCCTCAATCCTGTGGACATTTTTAGTGTCAAACGAACAGTGTGATAATGTTGTCCCACTAAAACTTGACTCTGCCAGGATACTGAGAGCCGCCGTCCGTGGGCTAAATTAGTTTTTTTTTCTCAAAGCGTTACACAATTCGCACGAAATTTTACATAACTGTCCACCGTATCTCGTATTACTGTAAGCCGACTGGTCACAAGTGACCAAATCATGGTCTGACAGATATTCCAGCAGCAAAAGACTTTGAATGAGTTCTTCCAGGAGTTTAGGATACTGCTTATCAATGATATGAAACTTCAATTTGTGTATAGTTTCCGGAAAAAAAAGCCCAAAAAAAAAACAACAAAAAAAACATTCAGGCAATTTAGTGTTCTGAGCTTCACTTTTTTTTCTGGTTTAATAGATCATGTAGATGGCGGAGGGCTTTTCAAATGCCATTTGTTTCCGTTAATTTGAGATTCATACTAGAGTGTTGGTGTGCTTTTGTTTACTTTATTTCGTAGAGCCCTACTGATAACTGGCCATGTGGATTAATAGTCCAGCCTGATAACAGTCGCGCTGATGCATTGCACATATTAGGTCACCATTTATCTAGGGGTGGCTACGTCCCTTTAGCCCACAACAAGGGCGTTGTATATTTTTTTAGGTATTAGGTCTGCAATTGTGCAACGCAGCATGGTTTATCACACACCCTTTGGGAAAATATCTTTAAATAGCGAGTGACCATGAATAATTTACAGATGAAACTACCCTCATGAGACATGACTGCATTGTACAATCGACTCCGAATGAGTCTTCGTTCAAGGTTTTTTTAATATAATTTCTAAATGTGATTACTTTGCTAGCACCGTTTCCACCTTTGTCATTAATAGCGTAAACAAAACCAGGATCACTCAATCCGCACTTTACAACACCTGACTTTTTGTGACTATCTCGTAGCGTGGATAAATTAACATCAAGAGTACTTCTACTTTTGCTGGTTTCACGAATGGGTTCCGAAACACGTTGCTCACACAGAAATTTAGCTGTTCCACATAGTGCACGGGGTTAGTGCACAAGGTTTCATCAATTTTATAGTCATGGTTGAGGCCACAGAGTAATACAAAATCCGTGCAAGCTGCTTCAATATTTCTGTCATGTCGCTGAAATAGTTATCATTTGCACTTTTATAGGTCGGCTATACATTTAGGAAACAAGAAAAGTTTTAGCACGTGTTGGTTTTACTTTAACCCAGCAAGCTTCGACGGATCAGACAGTATTTAGTGAAATGCATTCTTCATGAATTAGGGTGAACTTTACGTAAACGGCAACCCCATCTCCATGTCGTCATCCACGATCGTTCCTGTAGATAGGGTAACGGTTAAGGCTAACTGCGCATATGGTAGGTATTTTTGATGAAAAAATTTCCAATAACTTTATAGCTACATAATTCCTTGTTATCAAGGAAACCAGTCACCACCAAGAAAGCCCCCCTAATTTAACCCCACAGAAGGAAAATCTTCAACTGCTGGAAAATGCCAAAAACCTCTGGAAGGAAAAATCTCATCCTAAGTAAAAATCCCACCACCTGATGTAGCACCAGCACCAATTATCGTCATTAAGGAAATACAGTCATCGCCAACATAGATAATAAAGTTCCCCATACATTAAACCAAACCCAGAAGTCCTTAGTTTTTCCCTACACCGACTGTTAATATCTACTTGTGCCTGTGTATACACATGACCTTAATATGAGACTCACCTTATACCTTCCCATGTGTTTCCCATTCTCCACGGTCAGTGCCCCTTTTCCTTTACGATTCAGTTGACTGACCACGAATGTAGACCCTGTATGCAAAAAAAAAAAAAAAAAAAAATATGTACTTTGTATCTCAGGATCTTATTTCTCCACATAATCGACATATGCAAAGAACAAAAAAAAATACATAGTAAGTTAGTCCAGATCTTTTTTTATCCACAAAATCGACATACCCAGTGTAGCTATCCATTCTAGAAATTACGATGCAGCATCAACAAGTTACAACTCCACGTCTGCACATAAATTAGGACGTTTTGCGTGATTTTTATAATTGAAAGTTACGGGTTACTCACGTGGCTTCGGTTCCAGAATACAGAAGCTTAGAAAGATACTCTGTGTTCCGAACACTAAATCATCCCGCAAGATTAAAAGTCACAATGGAAAATACGAAAGCTGCCGCACAGCCGCCTCGAACATGTGAACGAGAATCTCAGTAGTCAAAAAAGAGCAAAAATGTGTAACTAAATTCCCACCGATGCAGCAGTTTGTGGTCAAATTTCTAAAGGAATCGCAAAAATTAGCAGGTCACCAAACAATCCAAAAAATCGAAAACGCCCGTCTTAAAAAAAAAAAACATCGAAAACGCCTGTCTTCAAAAAATCAAAATGCCCGTCTTCAAAAAATCAAAATTTCCGTCTTCAAAAAATTAAAAGGGGCGTCTTCATAAAAACAAAACGCCGGTCTTCAAAAAATCAAAAACACCGTCTTCAAAAAAGACAAAATGCCTGTCTTCAGAAAATGAAAAGGTCCGTCTGAAAAAAAAATTAAAACGCCGGTCTTCAAAAAATCCAAAATGCCGGTCTTAAAAAAACCCAAACGCCTGTTTTCAAAAAATCCAAAATGCCTCTCTTCAAAAAATCGAAAGGCCAGTCTTAAAAACTCAAAATGCCGGCCTTCAAAAAATCCAAAACGCGTGTCTTCCAAAAATCCAAAAAGCCAGTTTCATAAAATCCAGAAAGTCCGTCTTCAAAAACCCAAACGCCAGTCTTCAAAAATCCAAAAGGCCCGTCTTCAAAAAATCCAAAACGCCTATCTTCAAAAAGGCAAAACGCCGGTCTTCAAAAGTCCAAAGCGCTCATCTTCAAAAAGTCCAAAACGCCAGTCTTCAAAAGATCCAAAACGCCGGTTTTCAAAAAATCAAAAGTGCCGCTCTTCAAAAAATCCAAACAGCGGTCTTCAAATAAGCCCGTGTCCGGTTTCAAAATGGAATCTCCGCAAATCGTCCGGAGAGACTTCTAAAAATCGTCATATAAAATTGTGTAGGTTCTCTAAAAAGTGCCAGAACAAAATTAAACGTGACTAGAATTCTTCGCAAAAGAACGCTTTCATAAAATTACCGTTCGGCAAAAATACTCGGGGAAAAACGGTCGAAAAAGGACCACCTGAAAATATCAGTTGGGGTAGAGTCTTTAGAAAAAAGATCGTGTTCGCAAACTTTAGAGAAAAATCACAAATCGTGAACTTTGGTGTCAATTTATATCCTAATTTATCCAAACTAAATGTAAAATTTTGAAGATATCTACCAGAACTGTTGTAAAATTTATATCGTAATTGACATAAAATTGACATTTGGAAGATATGGTGGATAATTTTCATCCGTATATTCGACCATCTTGGTCTGTATAATTGGTAGCTTCTGGGTGGAGAGAAAAAAAAAACAATATCTTTCTCAACTAAGAAGAATTCATGTTGGTTGTTTTTACTATAGATATAGTTGCATTGCAGCAGCATTGCAGTAGGTCAAGTCTTCTCGTTTTCTGCTTTCTATCTTCGGCTATTCTTCGCGGCCATATTTTCCTCATTTAGACGTCGCTCAGCCCTCGAGTCGATCGTCGCCCATTAAAATATAAATCGCCCCACTCTAGTCTATCACACACCAGTCATTACTATACCCAACCCAACCCCTGCCTCGTCAATATTCCGCTACCAGTCCAGGTGGCCGTCAATCCATTGACACGTTATTCCTTAGCTAGTAGTCTTACCTCCCCCCCCCCCCCCCAACCTCTTGAATTGTCCATTATCTGCCAGACCTGTACAACGGTCAGTCCTATCAGTCAGATCCCTTACAGCTACTCGACCCCCTACCCCAATCCCCCACGTCTATCTTCAGTCTCTGTAAGCAGTCGCTCACAAACCACAATAGGGCTCCACATGGGTCCAGATAATTTATGCTATGTCACACGTCACTTTTTCTTTTTTCCCTATGTCACCATGTCACTTTTTATAAAACCTTGACGTCACTTTCTAAAGTTTTTTTTTTGTAAAAGGCTACGTCGGATTTCTACAACTTTGAAAGTGGCCGTGTCACACTTCGTTTTTTACCCATGTGAAGCCCTACAACTCGTCAATCAGACACCACAGGACGCCACAGCACTGTCACACAATGTTACCACATAAACACAAACACACTCTACACCACTCTACACTGCACCACATAAAATGTTTTCTAAAAATGCACCAAATGTATTTGTTACATAGATAACTACATTCAACTACATTAACTACAAAACTGCATTACTTTATTTCGCAAAAGTATCCTTTACATGTTAGAAATGGCAAAAATATACAATATTTCCGACATTGTGTTCTCACCAAACTGCCAAATCTACATACCTGTATACCTATTCCATTTTCGTGAACGTTACATATGAGATACAAGTATAATACAGATAAAACTACATTTCACAGGTTTTACACTTTTTGACACTTTACTATCCTAATCAAATGCAAACTACCCGAACTAAAACCGCAGATCAATCTCCTCTCACTACATTTCATAGGTCTTACACGTTTTGACACTTTACTATCCTAATCAAATGCAAAGATCAGTCTCCTCTCACAGCCACACTGACACGCCAGCCACAAACATACACGTACACACGAAACACTGACCTTAGCCTACTGTACAAACCTGACTGTGGGGGCAAACTAAGCTGCCTAATTGTCACGATGCCGCATTTTAACCAATCCCCCGGATAGGATAGGCTGATTTTTTTTAAATATGTAATTTTTGCTAAAAATATCAAAACAACAACTAAACTGCGGCTTCAAATGCCAGTTATGTTCCATCTGCTTACTTACGAAGAGCGAGTGTTTCTACGGTCAGAACGAGAACGTGCAGAAATTTTCACAAGACAATGTTAAGCTGAAACAGATTTCCGGCTCTGCTACAACTTAACAAGAAACAAATTTGTTGTGGCATACTTACAATGCCGCAGATGAGAAAATAACAAAGCTCACAATTTATCGTTTGCCCCACAGTAATGACATCATTTCCCATCGTATTGTCGTCTGCTGAATCTTTTCCAGTGACTTCTTTGGTATATTCTCTTCGTTCCAGATTGAGATGATCAGTTGAACATAGTAAAAACCTACCTTTTTCTGAAAAAAGAGATCGAGATTAGTAACATGTGGTTATCCCCCAGTGATCAATCTTTGCCCTTGACATGCCACCCAGGTTTCCCGTGGGCATGTCCAGACGGCAGAGCCTGGGTGACAGGTCGAGTTCGCAGGACTATTTAAACACCTGAAGAGACTATGGTCCCTTCCTTTAAGAACGGCTGAAGAGACTATGGTCTCTTTATTATAAACCCTACCAATCCTACCTATGTGTCTGGGGGTATAACCGTTAAACCTGCCTAATTCTTGAATCCCTACTCTCAGAGGAAGGTCTCTTCCGTTCCTACCAGGTCGAGCACCCGTGACCTGCGACCTAAATGCCTGACTGAAGATTTATCAAATACAAGAACATATCGATGTCATTTATCAACCATTTGCGAACATTACCGCCACCCAAAGAGGAATGAAAGAGCCTTAACGCAACCAAGGATACCCAAGCCTCTCCCAGACCCACCTGTTTGCTGGCTATGTGCACTCTGGATCCAGATGACACTTGTGATATGCAGATTCAATCCGATTCAATGTTGAAGCTTTGTTGCATTGCGATCCTGGTTGTCTGCGAGGCGAGTGTTGAAATTCCTCGTTTCCAAAGACTACCCTTGTGTATTCTGAAAGAACATTTCACAAACTTTTCGCAACAACATTTGGCTTCAATGAGCGATATTTTAATAACATCAAAATATTACCATATTAATGTTACCGTCCAATATGGGAAGAAAGATGGCATTATTTTGCCATCACCAAATCATCTATTGGCTACGTACACTGTGTACAGAAGCTAGCACAATTTACAGTCTGAAGAGCTATTTGAATTCTTACCTTTGCGTTTCCTGTACCGCTGCTTCTCGCAAGGTTGTTCCCTGGATGTTGCATCATTAGTTGGGCACATTTGTTCGTCCTGGTACTCATTCGCCTTAATTTCCTTTCCTCATGACGAACCAGGATCGACCTGGCTAATGCGTGCTAAATTAGCACAAACATGTCGGAATATGCCTTATCAATCACGGAAGCCAAACTGTATAACAGTTTTGTGTCGCATGTCGCGTTATGCCAACCTGGGACATCCATTTTGCTTTCGATGTACAGTCAGCAATAGGAGACAGTTCCAGTTATAAACTACAGGACATTTACAATGGAAATGTGACCTTCAAGTAAATTCCAATGGCATCCATGTGCATTTGTGAGCGCGGTGCATTTGGTCGAGCGGTAGAACACTCGACTTCAGACCACTGGGTCCCGGGTTCGAAACCCGGTGTATTCAAGTCTGGGGCCCTTTCACCCTTCGTCTCATTGCCCGGCGCCCGGTCCGTCGCTTATAAGACACTGGCTGTTAAGCAGCGGCGTTAAATAAACCAATTCACTCACTCACTCACTCACTCACTCACTCACTCACCCCTCGGTTGTGAGCGGGTGTTTTTATTCATCAGTACCATCGACTATGGCAAGTGTGAATTTGAGTCGTTTTCAAGCCGAGAACCAGCTCAAACGCGACCACCAGGGCGTCGGCTATGCATGCAGTGTTGCGTATACTCTAGAAAGGCAGGCGACTGAGGTGTCCATCGCAGCACATATGTTTGGGTTCTTTCTCTTTGTTACATATCACTTGATGGACAACTAAGTTTTCACCCGGAAAATGTACTGTTTGCACATGTGTTTGTACTTGTCAATAAACTACTACTACTACTACTACTACTACTACTACTACTACTACTACTACTACTACTACTACTACTACTATATGGCTATGTCCCACAATGTATGAAAATCGCTAAAGTCATACCTATTTTCAAATCTAAGGAGCACGATTTGCTAACAAATTACAGACCTATCTCTTTACTCCCTGCCCTGTCGAAAATACTAGAAAAAGTGATGCATAAACGGCTCTACTCTTTTCTAGAGAAAATAATGTATTATATAAACATCAGTATTTCTTCAGGAAGAAACGGTCTACAATAGATGCTTTATCTAAATTCGTCAAAGACACTTTAATTCCACGTGAAGACCAAGAATATACAGTTGCCTTATTTCTTGACCTCAGCAAAGCTTTTGATGCGATAGATCACAAAATTATGCTAGTGAAACTTCAAAATTATGGAATTCGGGGTACCGCATTTGAGTGGTTTGCTAGTTACTTAAGAAATTGTAAGCAGTATGTACATTACAATGGAATCTCTTCCAAACTCATAGATGTTTTATGTGGTGTTCCACAAGGATCCATCCTAGGACCATTGTTATTTATATTATACATTAATGATCTTCCAAATTCCATGAAAATCCTGAAAGTAATCATGTTTGCAGATGATGCTTCTGCATATGCTAATATGCATGACTTATCTGATCTCACGAAGGCAGTCAACAATGACTTGAAAATAATCTCCGACTGGTTCAAGACTAACAAACTCTCCTTAAATATATCTAAAACAAAGTCAATGTTATTTACAAA
>JAAUYG010010104.1_pt1 | contig 10858 bp, 9 predicted proteins | sample 7278091 | NCBI WGS metagenome assembly JAAUYG01 (sample SAMN14350201, study PRJNA611818) | marine sediment metagenome | isolation source: surface marine sediment (0.6m) | place: French Polynesia: Moorea | collected 2018-08
ACTGCTAGGCAGAGGCTGGCAGACAGTTGCAGCATGCTATTTTTAGCACTACTACCAGATTTTGCAGCGATCCTGAAAACGGCATATCTGCATTGGGCAAAGTTCACCATGTTTTACGCAAATTCTACCGGCACAAAACAAATAAATAAAGAGACTACATTAATATGAACCAAAAGTGTGATTTGTATCAGATGCCCGGGATCATATGCAAAATGATGCAGTCTGAGAGCAAATACACGTACGGAGCCGGGGCGACCCAGCCGTGAGAAGCAGACAAGATACGGGCGGGGCCCGGGGCGGGGGCGGACCCCGTTCGTGTAACGCGACAACTCTGGTTTCAATTTTCCCGCCCAAAATGCTACTTCCTGTGCGTTATAAATACGGTGTGGAGCAGATGTCTGCGCAGGTGCCCGGCTAGCTCAGTCGGTAGAGCATGAGACTCTTAATCTCAGGGTCGTGGGTTCGAGCCCCACGTTGGGCGAAAGTTTTTTTTTCTTTTTTTTTTTCGTTTTTTCATTTGCTTTTTCGCATTTTACAGTTACCAGTAAAGAAGATTAGTGAAACCCATCAACGCGATTAAATTATAGATTATATTCACGACTTTCCAACTTGTGCAGCACGATACCTTTATGAGTCATTGCCGCTAGTACGGTTAGCAATGCACCCCGGGGCTATGCCCCGGGGCAATGCAGTGAGGGGAATGGTTTGAAAACACTGTGCCGACTGTGGCTTATATACTTTCCCACTTTTCAAAATTAATCTTCAGATTCCCTTTATTAATATGAGCAGAAGAATCTAGAAAAACGCTCAAAACTTCAGGTTCTGCCGAGATTTGAACTCGGATCGCTGGATTCAGAGTCCAGAGTGCTAACCATTACACCACAGAACCGTTGGCGAAATCGGCGCCTCAAGCGTGGTTCTTCTGACAATATTTCTCTGTTCGAATGTTAAAAAAGTTTGGGTTTGAAGGCCTTTGAACACAACCTCGAGAACAACACCAAAGGATTTTAACAAGTCCATATGTGTCATATTATCATATGCAATGTATCCCATATAGCCCTGCTGATCAGTTTTTCCCATGCTGCACAGCTGGAGTATTTTCTTGGGTGTGTGGATCTAAGCACAGACCGCCGTCTAGTCGGAAGACAGTGACGGCAGTTAATTTTTATTTATTATTTTCATAGCAACATATAAGACATACATCAGTATCAGGGGGGTACAGGTTACTAAAAACAATATACACTCCCCCTACCAATAAACTTCATGGATTGTACACATTTTTTAAAACTCCGTTTAAGTAAATAATCATAAAGTTGATGTTTAATTTAGCCAGGCTAGTTTTACTTCATGCGTCCATTAAAGTTAAAAAGGGAGGGAAATCATGGAAACCAGTATATTAAACAGAAAACCCGAGACAAGATAATACCTAAGCCGGCCGGAGAAACTTGAAAGACTGGAAAAAAAAAAAAAAAAAAAAATAGGGAAGCAAATAATATGACTCTCAGAAAGAACGAAATAAAAAAGCAAGACAAAAAGAAGGTAAAAAAAAAAAGACCGCGTATAAAATGTTCTAAAGCACATTTAAATGTACCCGGGCCTAACCCGAATAATGAAATTCCTTAAATACCATTTATTTCGAATTTCTGGTCGTAATTTCAATTTCACTTTTAGTTTACAAGCCTTAAATTATGTGCCTGAGCCAAATGCACAGATGCATATGTTTGTCTTTTTACTAAATAACAAACAAACAAAAAAAAAGAAAAAAAAAAAGAAAAACAAGAAAAAAACGGGGGGGGGGGGCGACAGAAGATAATCTGTATTAGTGTTCTCGTGTATATGAAATATATAGAAAAGAAATATTTCTTACACAGAATTACAGTACTGTGTATATCGGCGCATATTCATAAATATTTAGCACATCGCTAATTCATTTTTAGCGAGTCATACTATTCCAGTTCATAACCTGACTTAATCCGAAACTTCCGATTGCTTAAGTATTTTAGACTTAAATATTTTCGAGGACATCAGTTATTGTCGCAATTTATGTATTTAGCATATTATTGCTTTTTCCCAGTAAATGTAAAAATATACCCCTTGGTTTTCCCGCGGTCTACAGATACACCTTCTGGACACTAACCTAGCTATATAGGTTCGTTAAATTCTAATTTGAACGTTAAATCCCACTTGAGTTTTGTAAAATCCTACTGGCTAAATGCATCAAGAAATCTATATAGGTCACAGACGATTTTCTTTTCATGCATCTAGATGCCGGGGCTTGACTGAACTTTCTTTTTTCCTTTTTCAAATAGTAGTCGATCAGGATATGCCGGATTTCTCGGTATACAGTACGTAGCTATAGCAGTTTACACTATATAGCAGCTTCTTTATACAGGGTCTGTCAAATCATCCCCGCTTCATTTGAGTTTTAATTTCCCGAAATCTATATATCTGCAGTCTATATCTAGCCGAACCCTATACATGTGTATACGTTGCAGCTGACGTCAAACCCTATGGGGATTTCCCTGTCAGAGGGAAGGTTACGTGTCCATTTAGTTGTGAGCGGCGGTGACGTGGTCGCTACGTCAAATGACGGCATAGCGGACGGAATGTGGGCCAAAGTTCAGCTTGCTCTCAGCAGAAATCAGCTTACTCTAACAGGTGAGAAGAAAATATTAAATTTTGATGTGTACATGTGTAAGTTTGGGTCGGATCCGCCAACGTAGCCTGATCTATTTTAGAATCCTGCCTCGGAAGTGAGGCGGACGTACCGTCGTGGATTTAATTAAGTTAAACATGATTAATGCGTTCGCTCGATCACAATTGAAAAGATGCAGTTTTCTTTATAGAAAATGATTTCATTTTAGAATTACGACTTTAGCCACGGCATACTTTTGCCTGGGGCAGGTTTCTGTAAAAAAAAAAAAATATATAGCCCCAACTGAAATGTATAGACATGGGAAACGCATGTATAGACATGGGAACTGCCCTGTATATTTCCTTAAAGGGGTTGTGTTTAGCCTCGCAAGAATAGGTACCCCGCTTTGGTTCCTTTTCAAAACATTGCCACAGGTTGCCTGAAAGGTAAAGGAAAGCTTTAAGTAAGAAAGCTACTTAAGCTAGGAGTCGAGTCGGCAAGCTACCCCTTTAACTTAATGCCCCCCCCCCCCACCTCCCTCCCCCAACCCTTTTGCATACCTTGTTAGCATACGACACGCAAAAAGAAACATTTTTTTTTCATTTTAACGGTTCGTTGTGCGTTTTGTTATGTTGCTTCATGTATCGGGCCGCCAGTGAAAAGCAGCTGGATGAAAAAATAATAATAAAAAATAATAAGAAAGAAAGAAAAAAAAAAGGAAGAAAGAAATGAACAAACAAATAAAGAAACACAAGAAGCAAATAGATAAAAATAAATAAAAAAGTGACGATGACCACTCGCACAAGTCTCCAAATCGTCGCGTGAGTGAGTGATATCAAAGTTTAACGGCACATGACACCAAAAGGGTCATACCGTGCCGAAACAGGTGATAATGATTGCAACGTCAATTCAAGTCGCTACAGTCTAAGAACTGCACTGTGTGATCCTCGAGCATTCGCTATCAGGCCAAGTCTGAACAAAATGTCCGACAAGACCCAATACCCAGGGTGCGCCACAGGGAGGCTGCTCTCTGCACCCCACCCCTCTAAATCGTCGCAGTAAATCGCGTTAATCAGAAACTGTTCATATAAAATACTTTCCGTGTCAGAGTAGACTGTAAATTTCGTTTTCACGTCTGTTGCAGTTGAAAAGGACGGCTCTGTCATCCAGTCTCAGACGGTGGATATAGCCGGTGCTATACGTGTCCAGATGCCGCTGTTTCTGGGTAAACTCCACGAAGACCAAGTGGCTGGGATCTGGAGGAATAGACCAGAACCTATAGTCAGCTTCGACAGGTAGACAGTCACATAGAAATATAGATTAAATCACAAAGAGACAAAATGCCGCCATGCATCTACTTTTATGCAAACCTCTACGTCCCTAGTTGTACTTCGACATCAACTCGACTTTCTTGCTGTAACGTGTTTCATCTGTGTGTTAAATGTATGTTTAATTTGAGAATTATGCCTGTTTGTTGAGCATTTGTTGCTAAATGTTCATCTTCTTATCTGTGATAGTCACCTAAAGTCAGTTTACATAACTCTGTTGAATAAACCAGGTTAAAGCCTGGAGTTGAGTTTTTTACCATTTGTGTAAGATGGTGGCATCTGGGGGTGCAACGTAGACTGTTGGCGGGAAAATTTTAAACTAATCAAAATAATTTCCACACAAGGAATCTCAGCGAATCTATTATGTATATAAAAATGCAGATATTCCCGCAAATTTGTAATTCCACAGAAGAAGTCTTACAGAGCTGTTCTCGACTTGGTCAAAGATTCACTCAAATGATTGAGTTGCAATATGCGCATATAATGAAAAGAGAATAGGGGAGTGGGTGAATCACCGTGTTTAGTTTGACATAAGAAAATTCAATATACTCGGGGACTGAACCCCGGCCTCCCGTGCCCGAAGGGTACCTTACCGACGTGCTGATTACTAGAAATTACTTAGACGATATACTGACCGGAAATTAGTACGTAGGGTCTGTCGTTTTTCAGTTTTGAAGGTTGCCTTCAGAACATAACAGTGAACGGCGGTGACGTCAACATGACGTCATCGTCCCCGTCGAGCATCGGTAACGACCCACCGCTAGCCGCAGCTGGCTGCAGCCGAGAACGCGGTTGCCATGTCAACCCGTGCCTCCATGCCGGCGTCTGCCTGGCGGACTGGGCCAACGTGACGTGTGTGTGCGCAGACGATTACCAGGGAGATAACTGTCAACAAGGTAACCGTACGAGCACGGCTACTATGGTAATGTATCTCTAATAAAAGTGACTCTTGCTAGGGCTTGAACCAACAACAACGTAACGTGCGTTTGTATAACGCAAAATTATGAGTATTACAAACGGCAACGTGATTTGCGTCGGAAAGTTTCTTCCTTTAATTGTAAAACTCCACTTTAAAACTTCATTGCCGATACTTATTGCTGAATGGTGTCGGCGTGTTTACTCTGTGGTAAGGGCAGCTGTTTTGTAGCTATCTGGATTATCACCAAGCGACAGGACTTTCAAGGTATTAATTGACTTAACTAAACCTCACCCCAGCCTTTTCTCTTGAAGCATTCGATTTTCAGAAAAAAATCATATTATGGTGGGTGTGCGTGATCCGATATTTTTGCTCAAGGATAAGAGATAGCAGAAAATTTCTGAGAGATATACATGTGTTTACTACTAGACACTAAGAGGAAGTCATATAAATTGAGTCCAACTGGATCATTATAACATTGAGTGACATTGAAAGTCAAGTTCAAATTCGTTCAAAGTTTGAAAGCTTATCTATCTTGTAACGGATTTTGGGCATGCAATAGTATTAGACACTAATAGGAAGTCATGTATGGGAAGTCCAACGCCATTAGATGTGACATGGAGTGCCACTACACGGTCAAATCTAAGGTCACGCAGATTTGAAAGCCATTTGTGTCGTAAGGAGCTAAGATAAGCCAGATGGCACTGTCAAACACTAACAGGAAGTCATACATGAATGCCCAAATATATCATATATTTGATCTAGAGTAACCTTGAAAGGTCAAGTTCAAGGTCACTCATGTTTCAGACTCTTATATCTCAAAAAAGGAGTTAGAGTTAGGGCATGCATATGTTACTGTAGGACGTCTTGCACTAATGGGAAGTCATATGGGGAGTCCAAATGTACCCTTAGTTTGACATTATTATCAAATGTATCTTTTATACCCCTTTTCCTCAGTTTCTGCTTCCACCTACAATGGAGACACGAGTTATGTGGAGTTGGAGGTAGACACGGCAGTCGTGCCGTTCGGCGACTCCGGATCTTTCCAGTTCCGGTCGCGAGCAGTCCAGGGGCGCCTTCTGCTACTCCAGCTGATGAACACAGAAGGCGGGCCCTCTGATAGCCTGGAGTTTCAGCTGTTCGAGAGGAGGCTGCAAGTGACTCTGAGGGCGACACAGAGTATGCCACAATCTTATGTCTCGGAAGAAACTTAAGTACAATAATCGCCTTGGTTACCACGGACTTTTACTTAAGATTTTTCTGCACACGGGCTCCTGTATATCTGACGTCATTACGTTTATTATAAAAGTCTTGAAGTGAACTTTAGCAAACCATAAATCTCTTTTTTGTTGTTCTTAAGTTGGGCTTTAAATTTAAAGACTTTTCGAGAACTGACCTCCAACCAAGAAGTCTACATGGAAATTTGATTTGATTTGGATAATGTGGAACGGTAGGGTGGTATTTAGGGTGGCTCCTCTTAGCTTTATTTACTGCTTCGGTTACATATATTGTTCCCTCTCCCAAACACCACTAGCTCTGGGTTACCGTGTGTCCAAAATTCTGAACTTCTTAGGACGAGTGATCACATAAGAGGACCATATATCCTCTATTTTATTCCCACAAAGCACGCAGCCAGACGTTTGATGACGTCATAGCTGACGGAAGCTGGCAGGCGGTGGAGTGGCGTCAGAACACGACGATGATGACAGTAACAGCCAATACCAGCACCGTCTACCTGGATCTACGTCTGGATGTCCACAACCCATCCAGACGGGACAGCATCCTGCTGTACCTGGGCGCCAGACCTTATGCTCCAGGTTGGAGGGGAACTTCAGGGGATTCCCATATTTAGATATCGATATTTCGAATTAAACATGTAGTCCTACTTCGTCACTTGTGCTCCTGATATACCTACGTACAGCTGTCGTATCGTTTTGGTAGCTTACCATTAGATCTAACTGACAATCCGTGTCACTGCCTAGCTGTCACTCCAGAATGCCAAAAGACTTATGTAGCTTTGACAAGCACTAAATTTTCTTATTGTGTTATTCTGTTTGAATCATAACTTATGTACTTCCTTTTCCTGTTTAGGGTCTATTGATACTATGATCGGGTATTTCAAAGGCTGTCTTCGAGACATCCAATTGAACAACAACAGAGTCCATTTCCTGGATCCTGACGAGCCTCAGGCCGGGATCAGCGTGACCCGCGTTGCCGTGGTTACCGGCTGTATCCCTGACAACGTGTGTGACGTCAACCCGTGTCCTGCCAACGCGTACTGCCTGGATGTGTGGAACGCGTACGAGTGTCCGTGTCTGGCAGGATGGCAAGGGGAGGGGTGTACTCAGAGTGTGGATGATTGCTCAAACCACCGCTGTGTCAACGGGGCCACGTGCTTGGATATATTCCAGGTACTGCTGTGCTGGGTCGATCATTTTTTATCAGGAATTATTAAGGGATAGATGAATGCTGGAACACAACCACGTTTTTTTGATGATCGATTTAAAAAAAAATTGTAATGGTTATGTGTAAATAAAGTGCAGTTTTTTGAATCATTTGGCGATTCAGAATAATCGCTTCTATGGGTTTTCCGAAGATACAAATGGCAACAGTGCAGACGTGTCTGGGGTATCAGAGACGTGTGTCTGTTTTATCACAGACATTCTCCAGTTGAATGACAGCTGGAGTTCCGCTTCAATTCCTAGGGTTTCATATGTGTGTGTTTGTGGTCTTTTTGTTTGAGTTGAAACTAATCTACGTGATACAGGACACCCTTTTTTCGTTTGTATGTGGTTTCTTCTTCTTCTTCTTCTTCTTCTTCTTCTTCTTCTTCTTCTTCTTCTTCTTCTTCTTCTTTTGAGTCCGTAACCTTAGTCTACATTATAAGTGACGCCCTTTTTTCGATAATCTGTAAGTTGTAACATTTTAGCCGACTATTTCCAGGATTACCTGTGCCAGTGTGCCCCTGGTTTCACCGGCCGGTACTGCGGTCAGGTGATCTTTCCCTGTCAGTCCAGTCCCTGTGTGGCAGACAACTCACTGGGCTGTGCGGACCAATTTCCCGATGACTACATGTGTAGCTGTGTGCCCGGCTGGACGGGCAAAAACTGCGAGACTAATATAGACGACTGTCTGGGACAGCCCTGTCTTAATTCTGGATCCTGTCAGGATCTGCTCAATGGCTTCAATTGTACGTGTCTTCCGGATTACTACGGCGAGCAGTGCCAGTTCCGGTCTGTGTGCGCCTCTGGACCGTGTCGCAACGGCGGCACGTGCCTGCCCAGCGACGACAATTTGAATTTTACGTGCGTCTGCTCACCTTTCTACACGGGCCGACAGTGCCAGTCGTTCAACTCCTGCTTCAACAGCAACTGTCGCAACAACGGGAGCTGTGTACCTGATGGGGACTCCTTCCGCTGCCAATGTCTGGAAGGTTTCCATGGATCCACATGTGAGTTCGTGGATTCCTGCTTTCCGGAACCCTGCTTGAACGGCGGGAGTTGCAGCCGCGTGGCAGACGATTATATCTGCGAGTGTAACATTCACTTCTCAGGCAGGAACTGCGAGACTCAGATCGACCAATGTGAGACGAACCAATGCCTGAACGGCGGGATCTGTTTCTATAACATGACCGACCCTAACCGGTCTTTCCAGTGTGAGTGCCTGGAGGGTTATGCAGGTAACTACTGCGAGGTTGACATTGATGAGTGCGCCTCCAATCCCTGCCAGAACGGGGCCACCTGTACGGACAGTAACGATCTCCCACCGTTTATGTTTAGCCCGGGTTACACCTGTAATTGTATGATCGGCTTCACCGGAACTCACTGCGAAACCAATGTGAACGAATGTGACAGCGAACCTTGCCAGAACGGGGGAACGTGTACGGACGGTATCAACGGCTATGACTGTAGCTGTCCGTTTGGCGTCCAGGGTCGGAGGTGCGAGCTGGATATCCGCGGCTGTGCGTCCGATCCGTGTCAGAACGGGGCTGGATGCGTCCAGCTTGGCGGGCCTGAGAGGAACTACGTCTGTGAGTGCGTGGCCGGGTTTACTGGGACCCTCTGCGAGGCTAATATTGATGACTGTATAGGGAACGAGTGTCAGAACGAAGCTCAGTGTGTAGACGGTATAGGGAACTATACCTGTGTCTGTTTGGCGGGTTACAGTGGGAGATACTGTGAGAACCTGGCGGACGCTTGTTACAGCCAGCCCTGTCTACACGGCGGCCAGTGTACCTATGACGGTACCTGTGATTGTATAGATGTAGTCATCAGATGTGGTTGGTACAACGAAACCTGCCAGAGGGAGCAGTGTCTGCTGAGACCCTCCCAGTGTCAACTGAGACCTCTCCCCTACCGCTGTAACTGTACAGGGACCGGCTACCAGGGGCTCCTGTGCGACGAGGACGTAGACGAGTGTGGGGAAGGGCTAGTCGACTGTCAGAACGGGGCGACCTGTATTAACTGGAACGGGACGTTTTTCTGTGACTGTACTGATACCGGCTACAGTGGGGAGTTCTGTACACTGGATATCAACGAGTGCCAGCTACTGGGACCCGAGCCTTGCTTTAATGGAGGTAATTACACAGTAACCAAGGAAACTTTACAGTAACCAGGGAAAGGTGCAGTAACCAAGGAAACTTTACAGTAACCAGGGAAATGTGCAGTAACCAAGGAAACGTGCAGTAACCAGGGAAATGTGCAGTCACCAGGGAAATGTGCAGTAATCAGGGAAATGTGCAGTAACCAGGCAAATGTGCAGTAACCAAGGAAACTTTCCAGTTTTTTATTTTCATGTAGAACAACCATATAAAAGTGTATAGTAGCCATGGGAACAAGCGATATAGATAGAAATACTAGTAAGCAATCACTGGAAGATTTAGAGCACCTAGACCAACAATTTTTCAAACACGTTTTTTTTTGTTTCATTCGTGGGTATATACGACAGTAACACTTGGGTCCTTAAAGTTGTCTTGGGTTACTAAATGCCATTACTAATTACTTTAGTTCATGGTAATAGCGTTTGGTTCACAGCTTCGGCCATTCAATATTTCTTTTTTTTTTTCGATACTAGTACCAATTAACATGATTAACTAAGCTAAATGTGTCAGTGCCTCATGTCATCTGTCTCCCCCAGGTACGTGTGTAAACGAGGAAGGATCCTACGGATGCCAGTGTATGCCAGGCTGGGAAGGCAGCGACTGCGGCCAGAGAACCGACTTCTGTCAACCACAGCCATGCCAGAACGGGGGCACCTGTATTGCGGGTCTCACCAATTACACGTGTAACTGTAACGGCACTGGTTACCAAGGCGACACGTGCGAGCAGACGATAGATGAGTGCCTCCCTGACGGTAGCGTGCAGTGTCTGAATGCCGAGGTCTGCCTCGGCACGCCGGCCGGGTACAAATGTGCATGCCCGGAGACACATTCTGGTTGGTACAAAGGGTCTGGGTTAGATATCAAATGGATATGCATATATCATATGCATTATCCAACCAGATAAACTAGACAATGTATAATATTTCATGCTGTGTAACATTTTGATTCATAAAATATAAAGAGGTTATTATAATAATTGAAAACAGCTGGTCAACACAATTACCAAGGTCAAGTCCATCGAATATTAGCCACGTTGGTCAATTTTCCTCCCTCTATCCGTCCTGTATTTTCAGGCCCGGATCCAGACTGAAATCTGACTGGTTTACAACCTTTGTTTTCATACCACATTTATATGAAAATGAAACACAAAAAGACAGCCAGGTACCAAAGCCACGGTGGCTAATACATCACGACATTCTTTTGTTTAGTTCTGACTAAATGGTTTAGTTATAACTAAATACTATTTAGTTATTTAGTTACTTTTTAGTTATTTAAATAATTTAGTTAATTATTAACTGAATAAATTATTTAGTTATAACTAAATAACTATTAACTAATGACTATTCAGTTGTGAATAAATAGTTATTTACTAACACCTA
>JAAUYG010056296.1_pt1 | contig 10858 bp, 12 predicted proteins | sample 7278091 | NCBI WGS metagenome assembly JAAUYG01 (sample SAMN14350201, study PRJNA611818) | marine sediment metagenome | isolation source: surface marine sediment (0.6m) | place: French Polynesia: Moorea | collected 2018-08
GGTAGTAGTAGTAGTTATGTGGTAGTAGTAGTAGTAGTAGTAGTAGTAGTAGTAGTAGTAGTAGTAGTAGTAGTAGTAGTAGTAGTAGTAGTAGTAGTAGTAGTAGTTTTGGTGAATGCTGCGTCATCATATCAGTAATATTCAGTACATATCAATATATAATTATGTTCCAGTTGTGAGGGAGATCTGATTGGTTCTCGTAAAGGCGGAGAAAATGCCGTCTTTGCCTTGGAGAATCATTCAATCGGCCTGTGTGGCGGCCTTAGTTATATTCTTTAACGTGGTGGGAGTGAACATCCTGAAAATCCTGCCTTCAAACATACGCCGCAAAGCTGCAGCACGATGGCACAAGATGGCTCACTTTGATCCTGATGGTACTACCTCCCCGGATGATTTGCTTAATTCCTTTGGCAAGGTGAGTCACTGCTGGATAATTCTCTGCCGCCTCCTTGGAGAGGCCTGGCACGGCTACGTGACAGAAGGGGAGATTGCCCCAAACCTCCGCCTGTTCCAACTCGACGACAGCGGAGTCCGTGAATGCCGACTGCTTGATTTCATACGAGAGGGGCGTCACCTGGTGTTGAATATTGGCAGCTGCAGCTGAGGGCCATTTATGTACAAGCTGGAGGATTTCCGGAAGCTTGTGAAAGAATATGGTCAAAGAGTTGACTTTGTTGTCATTTACACTCAAGAAGCCCACCCAGTGGATGGGTTGTCACTCAAAAACAACCGATATTCCATCAACCATCATCGCAACCTAAGCGATCGCTTAGATGCTGCGAAAATGCTCCACCAGCTGAGATTGCCTTGTCCTTTGTTGGTAGATCCCGTTTCAGACGAGGCTGCGCGTTCTTTCCGAGGGATGCCAGAAAGACTTGTGGTATTATCGGACGGTGGCAAAGTTGTATACGCTGGACACAGAGGACCAATCGGTTACAATGTGAATGAAGTCAGAGAACTTCTTAAAAAAGTCTAGTCGTAAACCGACATGATATGATCAAGGCTGGTCGTCCAAGATGCATAAAAAGATGTGTAGCACAAACAACATGCACAAACAAAAATAACGAAACAGGATTGAATTTTCTATTTTGTAGCTGTGATTCTCTGTTAGAATCGGTTGCGTAATAGTCTATTGACTAGCAGGCTTGCTACTGCAGTCATGCGTTATAAATAGTGCTCTATACTAGCGCCTGGGCAAAATCCAGCAAGTGTACTTATTGCATTTTCTGGTGTTTGTTTATACTTCAGTCAGGAGCCATTACATTATAATTAACTGCAGTCACAAAAGGCCCGGTCATGTCTGTGAACTCGCATTGCACGCCGAAATGTAACCCTGTATACCGTTGTATAAATCTATGTGTGCCGTGAACAAAAGTGGTTAAGAAAGCAAAAAAAAAAATAAAATAAAAATACACTGGTTTGCGGATCCAGGGTCCACAATTGTAACATCATCTCCGAGTCATCGTTCATTATATGTTCGTGTGTCGCAGTGGCTTGGTATGACGTTCTTTCCTCTAAACAGTTATTGAAACTGGAGCAAAGAACCGAAATATTTAGCGCCGGCAGCAAGAACATACATGTAAGACGTGTAACGAAACTAGCTTGTTTGTTACAATCGTGTATCCTACATATACTAATAGCTCACACCGTGTAATGTACTAATATTTGGAATAAAAAATGTCACTCGTTTGGTTTTTGTGACCAATACTTCTCCATCTTCGTGTTGTGATATCATTTCACTGCTAAGTTTTTTTTTCACAGTTTTGTTTAGTTGTAAAGTAAGATTGATAAATGACCCGTTCCCCCTGAAATCATTTCTGGATGCTGTCTTATAATTATAAATCATACCATACGGGGTTTTTTTTTTCGTTGACTCCTTGGTGTTGTTACATTTTAAAGCGTTTAAAAGAAACAGATGTGCTGCATTTTGCTTGTCATATTTTCACCAGGCCTACAGTTAATGAATGGCAACTGTAGTAAGCTATGTAATGGCACACTGACTTCATTAACGTAGTGATTAAGGCATCATCGAGTCAATCTGCGTCATACCTAAGACGTTCGATTGCATGGGCTAAATGATTTCGCACGCCGAATTAAAGCACGAACCCCTACAGTTTGACTGCCGCTCAATGCTACAGCGATGTGTATCATCGAGTGGAAAGTCAACTTCAGTTTGCGCTTCAAAAAGAAACACCAGTTATGAAATATCTGGATTCCCTTTGAGGCTCTGCACTGATTTCTGATTTCTGCACTGATTTCAGTTTTTGTTATTTTATATTTTGATAAGCAGTACTATATTATTCATGGTATGACCAAACCCATCACTGTGACATTCAGTAAACTAAGACTACATATGCCGTACATAATGATGACACAGATCATGCAGATAGAAGAGCAATACTATACATAATAGCTGGCTCCCATCTCAACTATCAACGTCCATGTGTGTTGCCTTAAGGCTTGTTGGAGCCACATATACGGGCAAACCTAAGTCCATTCTGGGCCCTTCCATTCTTCCATCACCCTAAAGAACAAGTTATTTCTACGCTAGTGACGATAAATCTGATCGACCATGAATCCTGACTAAGTCTGCTTTATTCAGAATTGCAGGCCTATTTTATAAAAGCTGAGCAGGTCGAATTGGTGTCGTCAAATGACACAAACATCCAGCCAATGACGGGGCATGTTATGGGGGGGGGGTCAGGATTAAAGTCGGCTTCCAACCTCTCAACATCATATCACCGACTACAAGTTGGATTACGTGGTGTATACAGGTGTAGGTTTGATAAGAGAACTTAGACCTGTCTTGTTTGGGCCGAACGATCTTCGTCCAGCAATCTTGGGGTGCCAACCACCGACCCAATTCCGCCACGTTTGAGCAGAAAAGAATCACTCTGACGATTATTATACTGACGCTGCGCCGGCCAGTCGATTGCCTAACTCATTGGTACCAAGCACCAGGCTGAAAGGCACAAACCTCCCAGTTTTTTTTTCGTCTTTGGTGTGGCGCGGTCGCGGATCGACCCCCGGCCTCCCGTACCCCAAGCGGACTCTCTAATTATAGCCGCAGGGCCTGTTGAGACGGCAGCATTGCTCAGATTACCATTTCAGGGAACACCAACGCTTCCCTCCCAGAAACATGGGAGATCTGGAAAAAAAAACTGGGGAAACATCTATTTCACGTCCAGTTAAAACCTCAACTGCATAAAAATCGAACTCATTAATAACTCGAATTAGGTCTCAGAACTCGAACCATTGAAGAGTCCGTCTTTAAATTGCTTTCGACCATTAAACTGGAGTGTACCATTGGTCAGTGACCGGGGTCACTTACTCATGACTTACACAAACAAGGACATAAATAACTTGATGTTCTAGAAATACGGTTTCATCTGACAATGCCTTGACAGTGTTCGGCGGGCCGTTTCCATATGTTACCTAATCCACCTAATCTATGGTGTCATCAGAACTCCCTACAGTGGCGTTGTTAGATGCGGCGCAACATGACTCACAAGGACATTTGGATTATCGGGAGAACCGACTCCCGGCCATTAGGGCTAGTTTAACAAACACGCACATTCATCTGCCCCATAATGGAATAGAATGATGGGACAGATTAATATAAGTTGGGACAGATTAATATAAGAACTTTATAATATCGCGCCATGTTAAATTTGCAGCAATGCGGGTGTTTTGTTAGGGCATCGACCGAAGTGGCCACCGTTGTATACTAACAGTATGCGTTATATTACAGCTGTCGTACAGTCAAGATTTTTTTTGTGAATGACATATGTTTCTGGGTGAATTAAATCGCTCTTTTACAGAAGATCCTATTTTAGTTTTATGCAAAATACCAGATTACATGTTGGAAAGAAATTCAAACGTGATACAGTTACTTTTATTTATCGTAAAAAAATTATTTTTCGACAGTCACTGTTGTAAATATTATGAATAACATTTAGTGCATGGCTGAGTGACGTCTTTACAGCCTCAATGCTGTTATAGGCCATGCTTCTACGTCAATCAAACAAAAGAGTATCGTCTTTGGTCAAACGGTGCAAAAATGATGATTGAATCAATCAAACAGTCAATGTAAATAAATATCGGTACCTCTTCAGACCCGCCATACTGTAGTTGGCACTAAAGCCATATTGACGCTTAATCCGCTACTCTAGATCAAGCATTTCAAATCTTTTCAGTACCTTTTTTGGCAAACGTCGCCTGCAATTGCCAACATTGTATACAAAAGATCTGGCCTTTCATTGCGTTCAATAGAATGGCCTCCGCGGTAAACCCTTACACTGGACACCGGTTCCAGCTCTTAGCGCCACACGTATACGTCTGGTAGAACGGGTGCAAAAGGGTTCAACGAAAACACATAGCGCTTACTGCGACGTATATCAAAAGTTCAGTGGCATCAATATGAGTGAAGTCAACGTTGAACGTGAGCTTATATACTTCTCAATATTGTGGAAACAGGGATAAAACTTTTCCTGTTTCAAAGCAGCAAACCAAAACAGAAGTGTGAAAAAACAACAACATTGCAATAAAATACTTGACAAAATCGCGCAGCTACGGATAAGAACAAAAAAAGTCTGAGATGATATAACAGAACTTCAGATAGAAGTATCAGCGTCTGCAATTAGAAGTAACCAAAGCAGGACGATGGTTAGTCTGAGAAACCACACAGACTAAAAACAAAAGCTGTGATTATTCAGTTGTTAGCTTTGTTGATTTGGAGAAACTGTATTATAATAAATACAGTACAGAAAGATTGTCTACCAGCAAAGGCTGGCGCGATGTCTCGTTCTGTGGTTATTCAACAGCCTGGGCGCTACGGACACAGCCTAGGCAGCAATGGCGGGGTGTATGCTACAGGCCACCCCAGATCTCCTTCTCAAGATTTCGGCTACGGGCGGGGGAACTCTGGATACGGCTCTCCTGGATACAGCAAAGATGATCCAGAAGACCATTCCCTGAGAGACATGGACGGGAAGCAGATGACGGTTCTGTCACATGATTACCGCCTGGATCAGGAGTTGGAGGATCTGCTGAAGTCGGAGATCGTCTACATCCAACAGCAGATGCCCATCGATCTGAAAGGTTAAATGGGTGTAAAAAAGAACAATAATTAATTCGCCCTTTGTGTGTACCATTACCCTATTTTTAAAATTTATTTACTTAGGAATCGGAATCTCAATCGAAAGTTCACCTGATATTTGAATGTCCTTCTGACAGAAGCCTTATCAATAATGGATAGGTTTAAACACGTTGTTTGGTTCCAGAATTATTATGTATCTGCACTTAATGAGTACTAGTTAAATAACTCTCTCTCTCTCTCTCTCTCTCTCTCTCTCTCTCTCTCTCTCTCTCATATGTGAAGCTTGGATGTGCAAGAGATTTCTTTGGTTTTAAGTTGTTTCTATTGGTTTATTGGAAAGTTCAAAATCAAAGCCACCCATATTGTAGGCACTTATACTTCAGAGAAAGGTCCCTGGGTTACGTCTAGGGTATATGTTGTTCTCGGACACTAATGGAAAAACGTGGAAACTTCAAATGCCCCGTTCACAGGACAATGGGTGACCTTGGAAAATGCGAAATTCAAGGTCATCCTTTTTGTTGTAGGGGTATATACAGTATGCATGGTAGATGGCCACATGTCGTTTGGTAGAAAAATGGAACCAATAAAGTAGTAAGGGCCGGTATGATCAAATGAATAGAAAGGTGTTTCGGTTGTTTGTGTCACGTACTCTACGTCATATGTGTAATCTATTAGCAGTAATTGCATATGACGTGTATATTTTAAATTTATTTGTAGCTGGCTGTGGCGCTGGAAACACCTACCACGTGAAGAACAAGCAGGGGAATAAATTGTTCTATGTTGTCGAAGGTATGTATAATATATTGATGGTAGCCAGATACCGACACGTGTTTCTCTGACATCACCTGGTGATAAAAGAGTTGTAGTCTTGGCTCTATAGTAAATAAACACCTTGGAATCTGCAAAATGATGTTACAAATCAAATTCAATTTGAGGCAACATAATAGATTCTAATAGGTTACGGAAGTAATCCAGCCAAGGGTGTTGCTGAAAGCCAGGAATTGATCCCCAGCCCCATCAGGCCCACCAACGGCAAAATGAGACCGATTCTCATGTCTTGGACATATATTACTAGTATCTAAAGGTCGAACGCTGACGAAAAGACGTTCCATTGACTCACTCAATGAAGAGGAGACATGATAACTCTACATATACCATAAACCTATATGTGGCCAGTGGCGTATTTAATGTTGTTGACGAACCTGGTTTTATGTAAACGCAGACGAGAATTGTTTCTGTCGCTGGTTCTGTGGCCCTCACCGTATGCTGCACCTGACGTTTTACAACCGCCGGGACGAGCCTGTGTTACACCTGGACCGGGCCTGCTGCCGCTGTGACTGGTGGTGCTGTGCCAACTGCTGCTGCTGCCAGCACTACGTCAGGATACGGGACGCCAGGGGCGAGATTATTGGCACTGTCAGGCAGAAGTAGGTATAGGGGTGTACATTGTGGCTGGAAGGAAGGAAAGGGTATAGAAGGGGACGAGAGAGAGAGAGAGTACATGTAAAGGATGGGGTAGCGAGGAACAGAGCATGAGGAAGGGATGGGGGAGGGGAGGCGAAAGAGCCGACATAGGACAGAGTTACAGAGTGAACGGTGAGGCAAGTGATTCAAAGGACACCGACCTTACACGCGGATTGGTTACCGTCGGGTTTACTTCATTTTTGCATCACGCCCTGCAATCAATTCACCATACACATGTATATATATGAACATCACTTTAAACATGTACACATTCATCATTTACCTTCGAAGTTTTCGTTCGTATACACAGAGAAGTGCATGTACTTGCTTGGTCAATACTGAAAGTGTAGCCATAGTTAAAACAGTCATGCTATCCCCATTTGATCTCTTTCAGATGTCACGTGTTCCATTTGAAAATGGATGTCAGAGACCCAGACGACAACGTGGTGTGCCGTATCAAAGGCCCGTGTTGTCCCTGCCGTTGCTGTACCCAGATGAACTTTGATGTAAGGGAGTTTTACCCAACACGTGTATTCAAGCAATCAATCAATCAATCAATCAATCTATTATTCAATCAATCAATCAATCAATTAATCAACCAATCAATCAAGCTTTATTGGCTAAAACAATAGTCTTACCAAATCCTAGACATTGTACCCCTAAAACTACCATTATCTTTTCTACACTTTGCTACCGTGCTACTTTTCACAATCATGGCTCATTCAAGTCATACGATACAAAATGAAACAGTTGGTATGAGGCAAGAGATCAGGCTTTGAGGAAGAAACTGATTTTGCAACTTTGCAGTTAATTAGTCCTGCTGTGTTTAGCGTCTCGCTTCACATATATCTTGTATGTACTTTACTATAGCGGAGTTTGTTTCATCTGTTCTGGCTTCAACATTTAGTAGTATCGATATTTTACCACCTTGACTTAAGCCGTATTCAGGCAGAGGTTTTAGTGAGCCTTCATTAGCTCTTTCATTGTGAAATCTTATCTTCCATAGCATGCAGACAGCATGTCCAGATCACACAAATTGTGGAGTGTACGAACGCATTTGTTTCTCAATCTAACTGTGAATTATCTGACGAGATAAAAATTATTGTGGCTATTACTACGTATAATACAACAAGAGGTCCATGGACCTGGATGTTCCGCATGAACCAAAGAAATGCAACATGCAACATGTCTGGTGTGTTAGAGGAGTTGCATCAGTTACACCAAGGAGGAAATATTGACATAAGTAGTTAACCTCTTTGGTTACACTCTAAGATGTGCGGTTTCCGATTTGCAAGCCTATCTTCAAAAGACTATACCAATCTTGAAACTGTACTATTCAAAATGGCCTATTGTAGGTAATGACCCAGCTTTTGATTTATAAATATATCCAAGGGGAAAATATTGTCAAGACATACTTTTAAAATTTTAATTTAAATTACACTATGCGGTATGTTGCAGCAAGGAATGATTTTGTTGATTGCTTTAGTAAGTTTAAACAAAATATCGATTAAACCAACCCCCTCTCCCCGCCCAAGTGTTAAAGAAAATAGTGAAGAAAATTCATTACTTCATAGATATACCTTTTGACAAAATCGTCTAGTAAAGTTACATGGTAGTAAGAAAGCTTCGTTCGTTTCTGTACATCGTTTTCCAAAAAAAGGGAATCTATTAGCGGACGAACGGTGGCATTCGGTAGACAGTCGGGCAAGGAATCGTCAGTTTTCCATTGGCTCTGCTGACAGAGTCGACCCATTCTGACGCCGTATATTCGCGTTAATCAGCCACAACATGCTATGCATACTGCATGTATGTGTTATGATATGTATTCTCCGTGCTCTGCATAGGGAGGCTGTGGCTTACCACGATATTGGTTCGTCTTGCACATGTTACCTTGCCAAACCTAGTAGTGCGAGTCACTGATCACTAGAGAATCTCTAATAGGCCTTGTGGTAAGCAAATCCACAACCAAGCCTACGTTTTGTGATTTTATTTTTTGGGTTTATTCATAATGGTCACAGACTGAGCTCACATCGAACCATGCTTAGATTTAGGATGGTCAATTATCGTACCTTGGCATTTGTTTAGGTGGTGAGCAAGAACGGAGATCGGGCTCTGGGCTACATCTATAAACGTTTTGGGGGCTTCCAGGAACTTGTGAACATGGATCACGAAAACTTTGAACTGTACTGTAAGTAATACATAGGTTTATATTTAAACAGTTCCAATGTGTGTCCCCATGGCTCCAGTAGGTAGTACAGTGAAACCTGGGAATTAGGGACACCCAAGGGACTGTGAAAAACTGTCCTGAATTCTGAGGTGGTCTTATTTCTCAGGTCTGTTTCTATGTCTTGAATAGGCCGAAGGAATGGAGTAGCTGTCCTTAATTCCCAGGTTGTCCCTATTTCTCAGGTGGTCTTAAAGACAGGTTTCACTGTATTTGACCTGAGATTTGTATAGCAAGGTTCAGCTTTAGGTGTTTTCTTTAGATCAATGTCATCAGATCATACCACATATGGACTTAACTATGCCAAAACGCATCGAGTATGTAACAGTTTTTTCCTTGTTTGAAATTAGGAGTGAAGACCCATGTACTGTCTTTGTATAGAATAACTACGTGTATAAAATACAACAAATAAACAGTGTTACTCTCTGAAAAAAGACCCCCCCCTCCCCGTTAATTTCATTCAATTCTCACAAAAATACATGGCGAAAAATAATGTTTCAGTCCCAAAAGGTATGACTGCTGCACAAAAGGCGACGTTGCTTGGAGCTGCCTTCCTCGTGGTAAGCACTGGATCTCTGCTGATCTTTAAACATAAATTGGAAATCTTTGTGTAATCGGCCTTAACGGACACTTAATTAGTACACTGGAGTACTTTCAGTGTTTGAACACATAGCTTAATTGGTGTTAACGGACACTTAATACACTGGAGTACTATCAATGTTTGGTATCAATGTTTGGCTATCAATACTTTGGTTCCTTATTAAATACACATTGTATAGAATGTGGGAATATTTCTTCGTATCGTGTTCGCATACCTATAGTTGGTCAGGTTGTGTACAGGACGTAGTCAGGCTAGCATCCCCAATCCTTCAAGCTATTATTTATTCTATTATTCCCGCAAGCGCCATCTTCTGCCTGGAATTCATTTCCTTGCCTCAGAATAGTGGATCTTCAAAAGATCACTTATTGGATGACAAAAAGTAACACATGGCTTGATTGTTTCAGAATTAAGACCACCTCAGTATTAAGACTACTTTGGTCTCGATGGTGGGTGGTCGAGTTTTACTATAATTGCGGTCCGAGTAACCGAGGGGTTTCGGACTGATTTTGTCTATTGTGATGTGATCGTTTTTGTCATCTTGGTATGCTATTTGTACAAGACACCCTGCTTTTATACGATGTTTGTTTGTTTGTTTTTTCTCTCTTTCAGAATTTCATGTACTTTGAAGTGTCGTAACCGTGGACGATATGGGCCTGCGCCTTATATTCATGATGTAAACAGGTCTTGATGTATAAATGTCTGAATATTGGCCAGAGGATCTCTGCACTAGAAAACGGAGAGTAGTAAAATTTGGACATGAAGAAATAAACTTAATTATTTACCGAGTGGAATAACTATCGAAACTATCGACTTAAAACTGATGGAAAACAATGGGAAAAAATGGGTTTTAAAACATATTGAAAACCGCAGCCGCACGTGCCAAGCATGGTTTACCAAGTTTTGAGTGGAGTCTGCAGTTACATGTATTGCCCTGATCGCAGTGGCAAGATGTATATATGTGCAACTTTGTGTTTCTTCATTATATCGCATTTTTATTTTGATACTACAGTTTGAAAATAAATCACTAGTACTGATTTGTGAATATAAGAGCACACAAATGACAATATATATTATAAACTCATTGAATTCCAGATACGAATCTATAAACAGATTCAGTTTGTATTTTGAATGAACAAAGTCTAACATTTTGTTTTCTGTTACGATAACGGAATGACAACGTGCCTCTTCCCTCTGTCTCATGCCCTCCATGCATGCTCTATGTACCCTCTTACCCCATGCAGAACTCCCTGACTGTTTTCGCCATGCGTAGATGCGTATGTCTTGCGACTATCACGGTGTATTTAGATCTGCATGCAAATGCAGATCTATTGTTTTTGCTGTTTTATTCTTTTTATTTTTTTTTTTTTTTATTTATTTATTTATTTTTTGTTTTTTTTTTTTTTGTTTTAGTGTGTGAGAGAGAGAGAGAGAGAGAGAGAGAGAGAGAGAGAGAGAGAGAGAGAGAGGAGAC
>JAAUYG010216589.1_pt1 | contig 10857 bp, 7 predicted proteins | sample 7278091 | NCBI WGS metagenome assembly JAAUYG01 (sample SAMN14350201, study PRJNA611818) | marine sediment metagenome | isolation source: surface marine sediment (0.6m) | place: French Polynesia: Moorea | collected 2018-08
ATGTTTGGAAGGTACATTTATATCCCGATTCCTTGAGTTTGGTTTGGGGTCATGCGTGCACTTTGCAAAATTTCTAATTTTACAATTTTTAAAACTCTCTGCTCTTTTCCCAATTTTCATCTGATTCATCCAAACTTTATCCAAGGTGTCATAATCATACAGGTGGTCACTTTTTTGGCGATCGGCCAAAAATTATGGCAATTTGAAATATTCCTTTTAAAGCAGGACCATATGCTGCTATAATTTTCAAATTGCTATTTCTCCCACAGTTTACATTGGAGCCCATCCGAACTTTATGACAACATTGGTTACCATGGTAAATATAAATGCCTGTTAGAATATGAGAAAGTTGATATCTAGTACCTACGATAACATATTCTATTTAAACGTTTTCAAAACATTCTTGTGTACTGGGTCTTCAGTTCAAGCAGAGCGTCAAGGCCCCTGGGCCTCTTGATCCAAATATGAAAGTACCAGCCAATGATTTTGAGACTCAATGCATGTGGTATTCTTTTTAACATTTACTTCCTCCAAATAGAGCGAACAGTTGCTCTACACCAAAATCACCTTGAGTGTGTGTTATAACTTATGGAAGTAATATTCCAAACACGAAAGCCATGAAAATTTGTCACTGCTATAGCCGAATATAGTGTAGACTGGAAGGTGGTGGAATAAAAAAAGCATTTTGTCCGTTGGACGGAATGCGTATAATGATAAATATAGATAGGTGGATATATGTTAGGGTGTTTGTACAGAGTTCATACACAATACCAGGGCTGTTTGATTTAAATCAACCTAAATCAGCCCTTCGCGGTTGATGTAAATCAAGTGATTTAATCAACGATTAAATCATGATTTAAATCAAGTCAAGGAAATAAAACAATTGCATGATTTTGATTTTATTTTTGTTTACAGTTTGTAACTTCATTGACCTGTTCATCTTTGTACTGCTGTATCAAATCAATAACTTCATTAATACAATATACTAGCATATATAGATCAAAGAATAAGTCCGACCTCCTTTTCTCTGATAATTGATCCCATGCTTTCAAGTATTAAATATTGGTTACAAGGCACACAAAGTTCACCATAGAATAATTCCTCAGACAAATTACCTATTGAAACTACTGGGCACAGGAGCAAGGGCACAGGATGTGACACAATTGAAAAGGGGGATTAAGTTGGCTGGCTGGCTGATTATATATTCATGTATATAGGGCACTGGACACTGCCAAGGGATTTACAAAGGGTTGGTGATGTGGAAGGTGTTTGATATTATCACTGGAGTGTAGTGTCGGTTATGCTATAGTTGCAACAGCTGTGCTTTCTGGATCCACTCCCCTAAGCCCAATCTCCTGTTTGCCTATATAACACGCATAAGTATCCCCTAAGGGGACATGGCGACAAAAAAAATTGAAAACTTGTTACGTGCGCACCTATTAACCCCCTACCATTCGTAGTCGCTATATGGATACACTTAACGCCGATGGTTGTTGGCAGCGAAGGGGCTTACGGGGTTAATAGGGTGTGTGTATATGGGGTGGGGGATACGCTAACGTTGAAGGAGAGGGCTAGGTATATCATCAGGTAGAGCAACGAAGAAGAAATAAATTCTAATTTTTGACGTACAAGTTAAGAGTACATTATCCCCAAGTGCAACATGTAGAAAGGATCCTTCTAACAAAGCATACACTAATCACCGCATATAACAAGTAAACCGTGAGAGATAGATAGGTGTTTACTGTTAGACACTAATTGGAAGACAACTGCAAAATTACATTGACATTGAGTGATATTAAAAAGTCAAAATCAGGGTTATTCATATTTCGCAGGCTTATAGTTGTTTGCAAAGGAGCCGACTTAGGCTATGTGTTACTATCAAACCGAAATAGTAAATCATGTATTCGTAATCCAACTCCATCAATAGATTGACCCCAAGTGACCTTGAAAGATCAACGTCAAAGCCATTTACATTTTGAGTGACAGGAAATCTGTATCTTATGCATATATTTGCCAAAATACCATATAGTTCATTCAAAAAGAAGAGTGCTATGCAAAGGGAGCAAAAGTTGCAAGGGTAAAACTCGTCACAAAATTCTGATGTACTTGAGGACAAGAGAGTAGAACTGGAATCTATTAGAGCAGCAAAGATTAAGGCCTCTATAGTGAGGACTAAATTAAGAGATTATGAATATGGTGATAAGCTATCAAAATATTTTTTTTCACTGGAAAAAAGGAGATATGCTGATAAACTAATAATGCGAATTGTTGAAAATAATGTAGAAATAACAGAAGGGAAAGGGATCCTAGCCAAGTTCGGAAGATTTTATTCAGAACTACAGTGAAACCTGTCTTTAAAACCACCTGAGAAATAGGGACAACCTGGGAATTAAGGACAGCTACTTCAGTCCTTAGGCCTATCCAGTACATAGAAATGGACCTGAGAAATGAGACCACCTCAGAATTCAGGACAGTTTTTGACAGTCCCTTGGGTGTCCCTAATTCCCAGGTTTCACTGTACATTCTGGAAAAAATGAGACCACCCAGCAAAATTATATGCCGGATTTTTAAATGAGACCAATATTGAGAAATTGGATGAAGAAAGTAAAGGCAGTTGTGAGGGCCTAATACACATGTCACAGGTTAAGACGATAATTAGAGATATGGCACATACTAAAAGTCTTGGCAGCGATGGATTTCCAGTGGAATTTTACAATTTTTTTTTTTGGAATGAGATAGGAAAATTCTCTTAATTAGAATTGTAATAGGTTAGCTTCTTCCACCCTCCGTACAGTATTATTACGACTATTAGTCTTTTCCCGGCGGACAATGTGGGAAAGCCCCTTTCCCGTACCGTCCGACGGTCTTTACTGCTAGTAAATCCATCCTGTAGTTCTAAAGTTATCAATGGTTTACGCATCTCATGTCTGTAGGTTTGATGGCCCAGATCCAGTAATTTAGGATCTGGGAGTTGTGGAATAACCCACTAGTTTATATCGATAATGGTTTCCTTGGCAATGGCTCTCGTGTTAACGTGCGTTCTGATCAAACGCTTCTTTGGGCTTTTCGTTTTGGATTTGAAAGGAGCAACACATGAAAAAAACATTCGAAGAGCCACTTTGTTATAGGATTTAGCAGCAAGGTCGATTCTCTACGAATTATTTCGTAGCGAAGCTGGTTTTCACCGTCTGTGGAATATTTAGAGGTAGTTTTATTTCGTAATTCGGTAGATTATTAAATCTACAAGTTTTTCCTTCGAAACTTTCAACCAAGAACAACCTGTAACTCACCTATCTGCGTGAGAGGAAAGTGTTCTCGCGTTGTAGAGCTAAGGATTAGCTCAAAGTAGGTGTATTTTTATATGTAAATATTTGCCAGTGTCTAAGTTATTGCCTATTCATCGTTTCTCGTGTCTGTCATTCTATGTAACACTATGTAACTTATTCCAAAGCATGGTACGATCGCCTCTAGCCTTAAGCCTTCCTCTGGTATAATATTTATGTATGTTAATGCAACTTAACGCTCCTAAAGCGCTTGGGCTACACTCTGTAGTCCAATGTTACGATCGTCCAGCTGTAAGCTGACGATCGTCTCTGTCCTTAAGCCTTCCTCTTGTGTAATTTTTATGTAACTTAATGTAACTTAACGCTCCTAAAGTGTTTGGGCTACACTCTGTAGTCCAATAGTCTTCTAGTAACATCTCTTGTAACTTATTCTTCGTTGTAAACTACACTGTGATATCATGTCCTTGTCACAAGTTGTGTATTGTACTCACCTCCGGGTGAGTTTGTGTTGAAGGAATAAATGAGCCTAGTCTTACTGGGAGCCAATTGTTCGGACTCTTTTCTTTCAACAGGTATGCCCGGTAACCAACCGTAAGGGATCAGGTGCCTCCTGGCTGCCGTAATCCCCACTTAGGCTCTTCCTAGCTCCATTAGTCCAACGGAAGAGCCGTCTACCATTTAGGTTAAGGTTACTTCTTGTGCCACACCATTTGCTGCAGCTTGCACGGGTCACTACACTTCTAAACAGTTGCGGATCCCTATTTAGTAGTGACGGGCACCTGGTACCATGTACCAACTGCCAATAAAGTGGCGACCGGGTGGTGCTTGTTTTGCCGGTGTCAAGTAAAATCCCCTAAACTCTCTACATATAGAGCCAGCACCAACACCCCAACACACCAGTGACACCACAGGTTCCGTTTCTGGGAGCTCGTTCGGGATAGCAAGTGTCTATCCGTGACTTGCCATGCTGCTTGCAGCACATTTTTGGGAGTATGGTCCAGACCAGAAACCAACAAGGCAGAGCCTTGTCTCCTGCCAACCCCCGTCGTCCAACGACCACCACTGGCAGCCTTGTGCTTGCTGTTTCATGCAGCAACGTGACTCTGAGTGTCACAGCTGCAGGTGACACAGTCACCACTGGCAGCGTTCTCTCTCCCATGAGTGACGGTGCCACCTGAAGGACAAGGGTTACCAGCTATGATGCTGGAACCAGTCCAATTGGCCAACCGGCATTAGAAAGTGCCAGTGCCAACCCAGTCCACTCTCATGGCCGGGATCCTTCAGTCACTGGGCTGGGCGGGTGTTTTGGAACCGGTGCCTACTTTGGGGCCATTGACCGGGCAACAATGTTGCCACCTCCACTGAGGCCTAACTTCCTGGGAGAATATGGGAGAATAATTTGCCTATCAGGACTCGAGATCCTTCTCGAGATTCGTCGCAGGACAGTAGGTCAGCCAAAGACCAGACTACCACCACCCAGACTTTAAACTAGGTGGGGGTTGCCCAGAGGGCACTACCAGTAACCCTACTGCGGAAACCAGAGATCCTGGATCTTGTGTCGAGGGCTCTCAGGAACGGCCCGGTCGAGAGACTGAGCTGGACCCAGCTAGGACAGATAAGCAAGAAACCACCAGGCCAGAATCATCTGTGCCTATGAGCACCAATTCTCTGCAGAGAATCTGCTCCCTGTCACGATCCAGAGATCGGACTACCAACCTCAAAAGGCAGACCTGGACAGTGGCATCTGATTCGGATCTGCCTAGTGATGTCAGTGTAGAGACAGCCAGCCATCCGGGATGCTGGTTAATACCAATCACAGTGGAGGGTATAAGGACACTAGCCCTAATTGATACAGGTGCATCAGTGTCAGTGATGGACCGACCTTGGTATCAGAAAGTACAACTGGTTAGCTGTCTGCATCTTCAAATGCAGGAAACTCCGTGACTCAAAGGAGCTGGCAGTAACCTGGTTCGCACCTTAGGCCATGCTGAGGTAGGGGTAGGGATCGGGAATGGCGTGTACAAGGCCACAGTTGTTGTCAGTGCTAGGAGAGAAAGGCCCCACTTTATTATTAGAGCCGATTTCTTGGCAGCACACAACTGTGATCTGTCGTTACGTCAAAAGCTCTTTACTATTGGAGGGCAAGAAATACAGTGCATCCCTGAGAGTATTAGAGCTAACCACGCCAAGCTAAAGGTTGCTAGGTGCATACAACTGCCTCCACAGACTGAAGTGTTGGTTAGTTGCAATTGCAAGGCTACCCAAGGCATCAAATACTTTGGAATGCTGCACGCAGTGGCATAGCCTGCTGACAATAGTTGGCGGTATTCTGAAGATGGTCTAGTAATTAGATCATCCCTCACTGCACCTGACTCTGGAACTCACTACTTACCAGTGATGAATTTGTCAGATGGACCACATACTCTGTACAAAGGGGCCCAGATCGGGGAGGTGTATCCAGTCACCTCTCTGAAACGAGCCCACGAAATGCTCCCGGTAGACCCTCAGGTATCCGGTTGGGACTCCTATTCGGATGATGGGGGAGTTATTGGATGTATGAAGGACCATTAAAACCAGTGTAGGCACAGGGAATAAATTCCCACTCCGCAATGAGCAAATGGATGCGTGCCTAGATCCAAAAGAACCACCAGAGCATCTGCAACTGCTCATGGAGTGGATAGCAGAGGATATTACCCTCGGACAGTGGTAGGAACTGGCAGCGTCCATCTACGAATACAGAAATGTGTTTAGTAGTGGGCCAGCCGACATGGGGCGAACTGACCTAGTGACTCATTCAATTGATACTGGGGAACACCACCCAATACGCTTGCCCCCCAGGCGTCTTCCCATCAGTAAGCTAGATGTGGAACAAGCTGAAGTCCAAAAGATGTTGGATGGAGGCGTTATCGAGTCATGCCAGAGTATCTGGGTCAGCCAGTTGTTCTGGTTACCAAAAGAGATAGCTCCACACATTTTTGCGTGGATTATCAGAAGGTAAACGAGGTAACCCGCAAAGACGCCTATCCATTACCCCGGATAAATGACACTCTTGATGCCCTTATAGGCTCACAATACTTTAGTACCTTGGACTTATACTCCGGGTACTGGCAGGTCAAAATGGATTCCGCCGACACTGATAAGACCCCGTTCATTACACAACAAGGGCTGTTTCGGTTCACAGTAATGCTGTTCGGCTTGTGTAACCGACAACCTTTGAACGACGCATGGAGTTAGTTCTATCTGGATTTAACTGGAAGATTTGCCTAATCTACCTGGACGACATTATTGTCTATGGTGGAAACTTTAATGATTCACTGGACAGACTAAACATTGCTGGCAACGGATTAGAGAGGCCAACCTGAAGTTAAAACCTTCAAAATGCTGCCTAATGCGTGACCGAGTGCCTTTTCTAGGGCATTACGTGTCCAGAGAAGGGGTAGAAGTAGACCCCATGAAAAGTGCCGCTGTGCAGGATTGGCCGACTCCTCACATGGTCAAGGATGCTCGTGCCTTCTTGGGATTGGCATCATATTACTGCCGTTATATCCCTAACTTTGCTTCACTGGCCACAACCTTAATTGGCTTGACAAAGAAAGATGTCGAGGTTATTTGGGATGATGGCTGTCAGCAAGCCTTCCAATCTCTTAAGAAGGCTTTAGTGCAGTCCCCTGTGTTGGCATATGCAACTAGAGAGGGACATTTCGTCCTGTATATGGATGCCAGCGATACAGGAATGGGTGCTGTATTGGAGCAGGAGCAGGAGGAGGGCGGCCATGTAGTCAAACGAGTGATTGCATATGCATCCAAAACGCTCAACACAAGCCAGAGGAGGTATTGCGCCATTAACAAAGAACTGTTGGCTGTTGTAACAGCCATCGAGCTTTTCAAGTACTACTTGACAGGCAGACATTTTACTGTGGTGACTGGCCATGCTACTCTCACCTGACTCCATAACTTTAGGGAGCCTGAGGGCATTGTAGCCCCCTGGATCACTCGGCTACAGCCGCTTGATTTCAAAATAATGCACCGGCCCAGCAAGCATCATAGCCATGCCGATGCAGAACATCAAGGCCTTGCAAATGTGCCCCACTCCTCCACCAGAACGACAACAGAGCAAGGGCTTTGAACAAAGAGCCTTGATAGCTGAGGGAGAGGAAGGTTGGCCCTTTCCCGATGGCCTAGATGACACAAGTGACTGGGAACTGGACATTGTCGATCCTGATTACCGGGTCCGGGCCACTGACGAGTCTAAGCTGGCCAGCCCTGCTTTGCAGGCCCTAACAGACTTGTCTGACGTGGAGCTTGCCAATGAACAAGAGCAAGATCTCAACTCAAGGCTGATAAAGGACATGATCCGGAACAGCCCTGAAAGGCCGTCATGGGAACATGTGTGTGCTGGAAACGCTGTGGTCAAAGCCTTTTGGTCTCAGCATAACAACTTGAAGATATGGGCGGGCACTTTTACTGAAGCACCATAAGAATCAACACATATTTGATGACTGGCAAATCATCAGGCTACCAATGGTTCGTACCCGTATCTGTCAAGCCTGCCATCATCACAAATTAGTGGCACATCAGGGTGTAGTCCACACTCTAGGTCTAGTAAAGAGGCAGTTCTATTGGCCTAATATGCAGGAGGACGTTGAAGCTTGGTGTCAACGCTGTGCTGTGTGCACCAGGTGCAAAGCAGCTGTTCATGGACATCGCTACCTGCAACAACCCACATACGGGGCTCAGTGGACCCTATGGCTCGAGTCTCAGTGGACCCTATGGGCCCTTTTAAAAGGAATTAGATGGCAATGAGCATGTTGCCATAATGCAAGACCATTTCACTAAGTGGCTGGAGGGTCGAGCAATTTGTGGCAAGGAGGCCGTAATGTGAGCCGATGCCATACTTCAGGAATGGATCCTGAAACACGGTGCTCCAATCTCACTTTACAGTGACTGGGACAAAGAATTTACTGCAGCGCTTCATCAGGAAGTCTGTGATATGCTGCAAATGGCTAAGACATACTCTACAGCGTACTGGCCACAAGCCAATGGCATGGTGGAATGCTGCAACAGGACGCTCCTGGCAATGCTACGCGCAGTAGTGTCTGAGCAACAGGACCTTCCCGCTGTGCTCAGTGCATATTGCTCAACCCCTCATAGCAGTACTGGACTTAGTCCATGCCGCATGGTTTACAGGTTAGAAATGACCATGACAATGTATTTAGTGGTTGATGAGGTCGGCCAACAATGGCCTAATGTCCACTGCCCATTGAGTATGCGGAGTGGTTGAGAGGCTCCATACGGCATGCCTTAAGAGACCCTTAAGAAAGCCGCAAAAAGGCAGAAGAAAGGCTATGGCGAAGCCAGTTGAAACGTTTGTTTTCAACGTGGAGATTGGGTTTAGCATGGTGTCAGTGGCCCATAATCACTTTTACACTGTCACCCGGTTTTACACTGTATGGTTCTTATAGTCTCACATCTGTATGTGTATTCCCGTTTTATGAATGGTGACCCGCTTTGTGTAACCCTGTTTAACAAGTGTATCTTATGGCGATGAGGGTTGGGTTTTCATTAGTGTTAGAGTGTTAGACGTAGAGCCTTGTGCGGGAGGGTAATGAGTGTGTCTGTCTCGTTTTCCGGGTTGCACGAGTCTGAACAATTTTAGGTGTGTTGTAGCTGTAGGTTTTGTGTATTGGTAATTACAGCAGGTACCGTGCAGTAGGGTGTTTTTACACCCCGGTCGCCCAGTACTCCTTAGCCCGGCTCTGTGTAAAGACATTGTAACGTCTGTGTCTCTTTTCTACACTATTGTATGCATTTCTAATAGTGCCGCCCAGTGTGTTTACTTTACGACCAGTATTATATTACCAAAAATGTTGGTGTTTTCTACATTTTCTCTACGACTTGTCTAATCTCCGGTAGTGCCAAAGTACAGTCAGTATTACTCTACAGACTTATAGTTCTGGTACTACGTGTTTTAATAGTGTTTGTCTGAGTGTTCTAAATACTCACCAGGCTTTGTCAGTGTGTTAAAGGGGAAAGTATATACATATTATTTGTCCTCTGTTGCTGTGTGTCCTACCTAATGTCGGGCCATGGACTCCTACTGGGTCCGAAGCCTTCCGACAGCAGGTACGGGGGACCGGGTATCAAATACCAGGTGCTGGGTGAACGGGAGTCAGATTTTTACTGGGTTTTCAAAATTTGGGTCATGGATGTATGTGTTAACTAAGGTTTACTTCCAAGTGTAAATGGTTCAAGTATAGTATCAGTGTGTCTCGGCAGTATTAGTAATCCCTGTCTAAATCAGTCCTATTGGTGGACACTTTTAGCTGACTTTTAGTGTATTTTTAACTTGTCCGGTGGTGGACTTTGGAGTTTGTAAATGGTCTCCTGTACCGGATGGCCATCTCTACTTTTGACAGCAAAATGTTAAGAAGGGGGAAATATATAATATGTTAACCTCTTTTCTGCCCGCTGTACAGTATTATTACGACTATTAGTCGTTTCCCGGCTGACGGTGTGGGAAAGCTCCTTTCTCGTACCAGACGACGGTCTTTACAGTGAGTAAATCCGTCCTGTAGTTCTACAGTTATCAATGTTTTACGCATCTCAGGTCTGTAGGTTTGGCAGCCCAGATCCAGTAATTTAGGATCTGGGATTTGTGGAATAATCCACTAGTTTATATCAATCATGGTTTCCTTAGCAACGGCTTTCGCATTAACGTGTGTTTTGATCAAACGCTTCTTTGGGCTTTTCGTCTTGGATTTCAAAGGAGGTGCTTTCTGTGTGTCTGTCTCATTTTCCCGGTTACACGAGTCCGAGCAGTTTTAGGTGCACCTAAAAGTGCACCTTTTAGGTACACCTGTAAACCATTCGGGGAACCACTTTCTTATAGGATTTAGCGGCAAGGTCGCTTCTCTACGAATTATTTCGTAGCGAAGCTAGTGTTCAGTGTGTGGAACATTTAGAGCTAGTTTTATTTCGTAATTCGGTAGATTATTAAATCTACAAGCTTTTCGTTTGAGCCTTTCAACCAGAAACAACCTGTAACTCACCTATCTGCGTGTTCTCACGTTGTAGAGCTAAGGATTAGCTCAAAGTAGGTGTATTTTTATATGTAAATATTTGCTAGTGTCTAATTTATTGCCTATTCGTAGTTTCCCGTGTCTGTCACTCTATGTAACACTATGTAACTTATTCGAAAGCATGGTACGATCGTCTCTAGCCTTAAGCCTTCCTCTGGTATAATATTTATGTATGTTAATGCAACTTAACGCCCCTAAAGCGCTTGGGCTACACTCTGTAGTCCAATAGTCTTCTAGTAACTTATCTTATAACTTATTCTGAATGAAGAGAATGAAGTATCTTGTCTCTAAGGGTATGTAAGTTTAGAGAAAATTTCAAAGACAAGTGGGATATGTTACAGACAATGTTTTTATATTGTTTCTGAAGGGTAGTCAGTTGAAAATATATTGTTTTAAGAGCCTAAGTTTGAAAGCAGGTTCAGAATTTTTTTTTGACTGTTTTTGGCTATGGTGAGATTTGTGCGATGTATTTTGAACATGTATACACATGTGTA
>JAAUYG010089681.1_pt1 | contig 10856 bp, 8 predicted proteins | sample 7278091 | NCBI WGS metagenome assembly JAAUYG01 (sample SAMN14350201, study PRJNA611818) | marine sediment metagenome | isolation source: surface marine sediment (0.6m) | place: French Polynesia: Moorea | collected 2018-08
CCACTTCATGCCCAAGTCATTCAACTTCTGAATCTTGTCCTGGACAACATTTCCTACCTTCGCTTGCCACCGCAAACCACACAAATACTTCCCACAACCATTCTTTCTCTCTCCTTATGAACACATTATGGAATGTTTTGAATGTTCAGATTGTTTTCTTAACTATACAATTCAACGTACTCAATACTTTTTCAATACTTAGGTATCTAATTTTGCACCATGCCACACGCTAAACTCGTCTAATATCAACCCCTGAGTAATTAGTACGCACGTGAGACCCGTTTGTTGCATTGTGGGTAACGACGAACCCACATACTGGGAATTTTTTCACATACGAAGTCCCAAAGTAAGGTATGCAGTTATTAAATCATAATCCATATCTACCTACAAATAGCACTATGTCAATAGAATTTACTAAAAGATATCACTTAGGTCGACGAGCGAACCATCTAGTTTTTTTTTTCTTGCAGTTTCATCTGTGATAAACCGGCAATTTCGGGGGGACATCATTACATATCCCACTATATAGCGGTACACATGCACATTTTGATCAAAGCACTTAAGGCGTCGTCTATACTGAGAGGCGAAGGAAGAGCGATATATTACAGTTGGACAAGTGTGGTGACCAAATTAATGGTCCAACCAACGTTCTTATTTCTTTGTGCTTTCAGTCTATTACCTTGACTCCATGACTCTGGCCATGGAATACAACTATAAGGAGACCTTCCTTCCAAATCACCGTATTCACGCCTCAGAAACACTAGTGGATGCTAGATAAGGCGGTATGGTTTGTTCAAGCGTTCTCTGTGTCAATTTGAGCACCTGTCGACGACCCACATTGATATTTCCCTTCGACATCCTGGTAGCCCGATACTACTGCGTCGATAGAAATCGATATTTTGACGATTACAGGCACTCGTCTGGAAAAATCTGGTCCTAGATGTTTTAATGCTACCTGTCACCTCCTGCAGGTACAAAAAAAAATTAATTACTATGCGTTCGTAAGGCATTAGCTCCCAACCTTCTGTCACTTTCCCCTCATTGTTACTTCTTTTTTTCCAGAGTAAGACAGAAAAGCCATCATCGGTAAATCACCAAGAAAGACAGCCGGGACAGCTGAAAACCCCACCCGCGGAACATATGTAATTTTGTGTACCTGCAGAAATGTTCGTTGGTATAATGAAGCTATTAAGACAATAGGATAAATTGTGTGACTAACCTAGAAAAAAATCTAATGGCACGATTGAACTCTGCATGTATGATTTCCTATCTAATTTAATGTTTAAGAGCAAAATGTGTTCCGGTCTGTGATATAGGGGCTTCAAATATTATGAATGACCTTGAACGTCACATTCAAGATCAATGCCAAATATGACGTTGCGACTGTGATCACCTGCAAGAGTGTTCCTCCGTGTCATGTCTTAAATATTAGGGTTTGAAATATGAGTGACCTTGAACTTGACCTTTTAAAGTCACACAAGATCACCATGTAAGGACATATTTGGGCTCCAAATATAGGACTTCCTTTTAGTCTTTAGCAAGATATATGGTCCAACTTCTTTATGGCATATGAAAATTTAAAATCTGAGTGGCCTTGATTTTGACCTTCAAGGTTATTCAAGGTTAAATCCAATGACAGATTTACGTCATAGATATGACTTCCTATTAGTGTTCAACAGTAACATTACCAATTCATTTCCTTTATGAGAGAAGCGCTCAAAATCTGATCTGTTTTAGCCATTTGAAGATCAACCAACTCTTATATCGTTAGGTCAAAATTTCGAAAATTTTCGATTGATTGGTTTATTACTTTTTGAGACAATTGGTCACAGACAGACACACATAAGCATCGCAATAAACTCCGACCAGCAAAACTCTCGCGGGATTTTATGGAACTTAATTATGCCTGTATGTGAAAAAAGGTCAAAAGAAATTAATTAGAAAAAACTCCATTGTTCCCTCTCAATTCAGGCTCCCAGAACATTGTCTGTAGGTGGATTTGGTTAGATGGAAATAGTCTTGCAACAACTGTCTCTGTCTGAACATCTGGGACTGTATAGAAAACATTTCCCAGCAATAACAGTAATAACGCAGGCATAAGTAAATGCGGCGTGAAAAGTAGATCTCCCTTTTGTGGGAGTCCTCACTATTCATACTGTAAGGCTCTGCTAATGGAGTGTCCACAAAAGAATGTTCGGAGAGGCTCCTGGCCTTGTTCAATCACGTATCTGGCAATCCTCGCAAGCGAAAGGAAGTGCGTCCCTTTAAAACGAAGCTGTTCTTACCAAAAAAAAGAGGTTTAATAGCCTGGATCCGTATGTAAACAACAATATTTCATGAATATACTTTATTATGGCCGCCAGTAAATGACCTGTGAAGAATGAAAAATAATTCGTCACTTATGATGAATTACTACTTTGTGCGGAGGAATTAATATACATATATGTTTGCGCTGTATTTGCATAAATAAACTTATGTGTTACTTCCAATGACTACGTATCGAGTTCCATGCAACATTTCATGGACTTCTAAGAAGTGTTTTAAAAGGTTTAAGCGTATCATTTTGCCTTTTTAATCCACATTGTTCACATTTTTGTATATCAGTTTATTCACGGCTTTTCAACCATTGCATCTGGTCATGCTTATTTATAATGCATGAACGCGTATAATGGAATAATATATTATAATGTGCTTGGCACCAAGCATACATGTTGGGAAAAGAGTTGTAAAGGGCCTTGCTACATATTGGAAAAATCTAGCCGCGCGACACACCTGTTTTACACTAGACTGGCCCCCTGGTACGCTGCGACTGTGGGTGTTCGCCAGAGATATTGATGAAGTCAAGGCGAATTGTAGGGCAGATTCTGTTCTCCCACCTGTGATGCCTTCAATGATGTTAGCAAATCGTCTGGACTTCTGACCTAAAATTTTAGTACTAGCATTCATCATTATCGTCTGCTTGCCACGCGGCCAGGGATAAATGATTACACAACTGAGGCGTGCCGTCCGTCCAGGAGCTCCGATCGAGATGCCAAGGTCTGCCAGAAATGGAGATGTGATCGGCCCAAAAAGATTCACTTCCTGCGATTACCACGTGTGATTGACGGCAGCTGTGGAATCGGACTCTCTGAACCGCGGAGGTCGATCCCAGTCACTCCATATTAAACTCGGATGTGCTGGAGAGGCTTCTTGGAGGGTGCATTCCGGGGCACACGGAACGAGCTGGCCCGCAGTTAGAGGGAAATGGACCGGTGGCATCTCCTGAAAAGGATGATTTATCCAGCATTTAAGTCCGGCGGTTGGCTAATGGACGTGAAAGGGTTTGCGGAAGCGCCTTAGTCCGCGGACTGATCAAAAGTGAGCACCTTGTCAAATAGACCCAGTGTCTCCAGTCTTCGGACCGCTGTATCAATAGCAAATTGGGATCTAAATTTAGTGAGGCCATTCGGGTCGTGCCGCAATTGGAATGGCAGGGGAGAAGCGAAGCGTTTCATTGTAACAAATCACGCCAGCCTCGTATTCAGCTCTCGGAAGCAGACGACCGTATAAAGGTCGTTTTGGCATCTACAGCCAGGTGGATGACGGGGAAAATCCCACAAAGTCGGCACTGCAGATGCGATTCTTCCAAGCGCGCTTGGACACGCGGTTTAGAACTTGTGGACGATTTTTTTTTCAAAATAAACTTGATTTGTAGACGTTCGCAGACTTTTCTATATATGGAACCAAACGAGGCTGCAGTAAACAGTCGTCTGTCTGCAGATCTTGCTTTGTCTCACATTTTTAATGCTTCATTTGTGTGCGTCACCGGAACTGAACAAAGAAAGCCACTAAAGTCAGTTCCCCAAGCAATCGGGGGAATAATGGACAACCTGTGTTGCAATTCACTTAAATATCCCACAAGGCTGACACCAAACTTGTCCGTCTGACCTTTGACCAGTCTCACTCCCACGTGCAGGGCATCAGAGAAAGGGATTACCGGTAATTCGCACTGCCACCTTGGTGGCGCCTTGGTAACTGCCCCGTGAGCTGAGCTGGCAGTGGTCACGATTTAGGGTTGCTGCAATAAGTTTTAAATAAGCAGAAAATGAATTTTAATGAATCAATGAAAATTAATTTTACATTAGATTTACTCTTTTCATTTCTGTTTACTTTACTTTTTTCGGTCGTTCTTTCTTATAATCTGGCATCTTTTTGCAGTATGTCAGACATTAGAAAAATGGAAACAATTCAGGAACACTCATTGCGTATTGTTTACAATGATCGCCCGTCAGATCGTCCTACTCAGAATTTCTCGCCAAGTCGGATTTGTCCCATTTGTAAATCAATCGCTTGAGGCGGCTCATGATCATGCAGGTTTATGGCTCTTTTTCGAATACTTCTGTGCCAAAGTATATAAAGGAACTTTTAAGGCAAATCATATGACACCCGATGTAAACCTTAATTGCAGCTTCCTGCCTTTAATACCATCGCTTATGGTCGCAATTGTTTAAGATATGAAAGTGCCAAGACTTGGAATTCACTTAGTAGCGTGTAGTGATAGGGATAGTGTAGTGATACGGCCATACAGCATTGTAATGGACCACATTGTAACTGTCAATCATGCATTTTATGTAAGGTTAAGCTAATCTAGTCATGGCGTGATTTACAAAGGTAAAGGTTTTATATAAACGGGGTAGTTTATCGGGATTTCTTTTATGGATATACGTTACGTAATAATGAATGTTTTAAGAACATCTAAAACATCCGCGACTACATTGTACATACCATTTCTAAGTCATCCCCATCTTCATGTCATATCACTGAAATGTCATTTTCGGTAAATAGCACCCGTGCTAATGTTGTCTGTTTTTGTAACTGACCGATGTTAAATAAAGTTTTACTTACTTTTATAATATATGTTGGAATATACAACAGCGGGTCAGGAGGATCCCAAAAAGCTGCTGAACATATATCACAGTCAGACCATTGTCACGTTTCACGTAATGATATATAGCCATGCTTGTTTTAACCGTATCTGACCAATGACTTAAATTCACTAAACTAAATGTGTTTTTGCAGCCTCCAGATTATCATTTCAACCGAATATTGTTTTAAGGCATTATTTTTTCAGACATATCTAGCCCTTTGACACAATCACAATGAACAACAACACCACTAAACGTTTTCTGAACTCGGCTGTATCGATCCCTGAACAGGAGTTCCCGAAAGGTACGATGGCCCAAATGTGACATACACACAGACTTTCCAAATGGGGAATGATGCATGTAAGTGTATGCATAGATACACACACCTCTTTGGGAAGTTGTGTGTGTGTGACCTTACCTACCACCTACACACACACCTTTCCAACGGGTATTACATGTGTGTACCCATCCCCCCCCCCCCCCACACACACACACACAAATCTGTGGGAAGGGGCGGGGTGCATGTCACATTTGGCCCACCGTAGAAAAGATCGTCAACGTGGCGCTACTCTGCGTAGTGAAACCTTCACCACTGATTTCGCTGAGAAGTAACTGAGAGGTAACTTGCAGAACGAAAGTGTATGGTAGTCGTCATGTGCCATAATAGTATGCATGGAAGAAGCAAAACAACGGTCTTTCGTTTCGTTTCTTTCGGTTTCTTTTTGTTTGTCACACGTAGCATGTCTGTAAAGAGGCACTCATGTCCTACGTGAAGAGCATTACCTTTATCATTAACCGTGTCCCCCAAACGCCTCGAACAGATGCGAATTGAATTCTTTGGTGGGAGTAGAAAAAGGGAACTGAACCGAAAACACACACCAAAGGGGAGGGCTTGATTAGATTATGTTTGTCTGTAAGATGCAAAACTAGCACGACCTAACGAGAGCTGGGGCATGACATCCTTCTCCAAACGTGCTGGAGTGCTTCATTAGTGAAGATAAGGGCAGATACGGCCTGTCAGCTGTGAACAAGGCACCGGTGTTGAAGAGGACTCTTTTCCTTGAAGGGCTTCGCGCTGTAATGGAATTAGAAAATAATGATTTGATTTTGTGCGCATTGTATTTTTTCTGCACATGGCAGGGTTTTGTTTCCAAATATATCCGCTTCAGGTTGGAGGGTCTCTTGTGACGGCCTCCTACACAAAGGTCTTTCTCATTCGTGGAAAGTCTCTCTCTCTCTCTCTCTCTCTCTCTCTCTCTCAGCATGCGTGATTTTTTCTTCACCCCGGAAGGTTTGTTACATGGAAACTTAAATTTCACATTGCGTTGATATCGTTTTATAAGTTATTCATTCTCGCATAGTTGCTGCATAGCTGTTCTATATGGCATGGGGACAAATGTCTCCAATGGCTTTCACCGCTAATTTGTTAGTGAAAACATGCTAACATTAAAAAACATGTTTTACCTTGTGATCTATGGCCATGTCAAGCACACTCACACCAGCCAGGGAAGTACATGTATTTCTTCCTTCACTCTTATGAAAACAATGAATCTTTCATAACATCGCGCATTCATGAACGCCTGCTAGAGGGAACTGATTTATATTAAGAAAGTCATCCCAAAGAAACCGCCTTCTTTATTTTACCGACTCTTCCAAGTCAGACCAATTACACGTCTGTGTGACGAAACGGAGACGTAATTGAAAAAGATGCTTTGCTCACGGCCCACTTCTTTAAAACGACCGGGAGTTTCATTAAGATTAGGGACCTCGTCAAAGAGGAAGCTTTGGAAAAACTGATTAACCCCGCCTACGAAATGCACTAAGAGCGTCTGCGATTTTTTCTGCTCCGAGTTATTCGAAATGGACCACCTGTCTAGTGGACTGGTCCCCTTCGACCAGGCTAAACAGCCACCGCACGAAGAGAGCCCAGTGCAAGGATGGCTTTAACAAAATGTTGCATGTTGCTGTTGGATCTACTGATATAAGAGAATATAGCGTCTGGCAAGTTTTCTTTTTCTGTATGACACAGTGCCACACCCGTGCCTATGTAGTCACCTCTTTCCTTCAGAATTAGCTAATCACCCCATCATTAACAATTAGCGAGTCACGCCATTAATAATTAATCAGACACGTCATAATTAAACATTAAGCTGTCACTTTCCCCATTCACCATCAGCCAGTCAAAATTCACCACTAAAATCAGTAAACCAGTCAAGTCCATCACCAATCACTAAAAATCACGACGTGCATCCTTAACAATCATCCAATCACGCCCATCCTTAACCATTAACCAGCTACATTAACAATATAACCATTCATTAACCAGTCAGGGGTGTCTGAGAGCAGCTTCCCCGTGGCGCACCCTGGGTATCAGGTCTTGTCGGACATTTTGTTCAGACTTGGCCTGATAGCAAATGCTCTCACACAGTGCAGTTCTTAGACGGTAGCGACTTGAATTGACGTTGCAATCATTATCACATGTTTTGGCACGGTATGACCCTTTTGCTGTTGATGTGCCGTTAAACTGTGATACCATCATCACCATCATCATCATCATCATTAACCAGTCACGTTCATCATTAGCCATTAACCAGTCACGTTCATCATTAGCCATTAACCAGTCACGTTATCCATTAGCCATCATATTATAATAGGAACATCAACATGGTTCAGGTATAGTACTGAATCGTCAATATATAAACGACGAACTTGGAACACTTTCAACATGTGCACTCAGTCTGGTGATACATGCAGGTACCTTCTGCCATCAAGCAGACGTCAAGGTTCTTGGACCTTTTGTTATTTCATGTCATTATCATTGTATTACCAGCACCTTTGTGCTAGCTTCCTTAATAGAAATAGGGAGAATTGTGAAGTATAACCACTCCATATTGAACTCAGAACGTGTTAGCCGAGCGATAAGGCGTTTGGCTTTAGGTATATTGGTTGCGGGTTCGAACCAATGTTTTTTTTTTTTTTTTTTGGGGGGGGGGGGGATTTTCAGTGGATGCGATGCGATTCTATAATTTACACACTCGATTTATGCTCATGGACTCTAATATGTCCGCATAATGTAGCACAACTTATGTCTGCCTTTCTCTCATTTAAGGTGCAGTACAAGTCCAGATGCTGGACATGGGTTGAGTATCGACCGGAAATAGCCGTCCAATATACTTAAACAATATTTCGTTTTTTGTTAAGTTCTTGTTCAATCACACACACCCATAAAATCATGGCTTTATTAGCAGTGTAAGCTCACACGTTTTAATTCCAACCCTGCTATTTCCAAAGATAGATCACAGTGGATTAGTTCTTTCGGTCAAAAAGTAATAAAAGGTGCATGCAATTTTGCAGGATAATCCCCGCAATCCTTGCAGTGATAATGACGGTGGAAGGGCATAATATCGGAGGACCGGATTACGAACAGAATACACAAAGCTTACTGTAAAATTCAGTAATATCGACAGAGGTAAAAAGAATTAATACCCCTGAGGCTATTAATTATCGTCTGGAAAAGTTACACGAGATATCAAATGGATTTACCGTAGCCGAGTATTTTTTTCTCTAACTTATTTTTTTTACATAATTTTCTTCCAAATGAATAAGTTTATTCGCATCGATGTTTAACGTCAACCTCGTTATGTAACAGTTTTTTTGTCTGACATTATGGCACCCGGTGGAAAGATCACGGTGTCTGGGGGGATGTTTCAGGGGGTAAAGTAGAAGGGATCAGCTAGGTTATTCAGCGGGGATCACCGTGCATGGTACCACGGCCAACGGCACGACACAAGTTATCCATTACCGGCAACTCTGGAGCGGTAATCAGATCTAGTGCTTTCTATTGTTAAGCGGCGACCAGCCATACAAGCAGAGGCTGTCACAGCCACGACCTCCCGATCGTGTCTCTTCTTTTGGCTGCAGACCGCTAGCCCCTCTCCCAAAAGGGATCCACCATCCCCTGGAATACTTGTATAAAACGAACAGAAGCAGGGAAAATTCGCTTTGAGAATGAAGGACACCACCACCTTCAAACCGGACGTGGTACTTTGGACGGGAAGACCACACTTTCAGAGTACGTCCGAGTCCGTTTTATGTCTGTATCAAAGGGATTCAAAGTGAGACGCTGGAACTAAATATAGTCGAGTCTGCCTCTATTGATACAGCACTTTAGGGCATCTGTCCTCCTGACAGGTGGTCGGGTTTTGATCACTCCCCGGACGGAGTGCTTCCTCTAGTCCAGTTAATTCCATTAGCTCTAGCTGTGGAGACTAAATGCATTTTTTTCTTCCTTTCAAAAGGCCCAGTGCGACCCGGTCCGATTTGATTAAATATCGCAGTATTCCCTTTGTCAAGCTGTGCTCACACATTGCACAGGGACATTTTTTTCGGAAACGTCTACTGTACGTATTACTATATGATGTCTACCGCGAATGCACGCGGAGAGGTGTCGTCTGCCAGGTGCTATGCAGTGACAGAAAAAAAACATCACCCCCCTCCCATCCCACCCCCAAAACATAGATGACTTAGACGCCATATTATCATGCACACACAGGCAGCTGTTCTAACGCACACAGCCATATGAGGCATTTATGATGAAAACAGTGACATGTGACTTAACAAAGCTATACATGTCTGCACACACTATATGTGTACATATAATACAAGGTGTACAATAAGGCATAGGTATTATACCTATACCTTATTGTACACCTATATATACTATATAGCTTTTGGTATACGTGCATTGCCAGGCATCAACTGGAACCTGCCGTCGTGAAAAACTCAAAAAAATCCTGGATCCTCGATTTCCATGTTTAATGACCCGTGAACATGTTTTACATCCAGCACGTATACCAATTTGAAAGGTAATAGCCCCGTATATATTATACTACATGTATGTATCAGTTTCCAGATCCAAGTAAGTTTCTAACCAGAACGATAGGGTCACATTTGCAGCAGCAAGTCTCGCTTAGCTACGTGATATTCCAACCAATGATTGTTATTCACTCGCCATTACCTGTGACGGAATATAAAGACAAGATAAACGTCATTTAAAGGCAGTTGTAGATTTCAACAAAACATCAGCACAATGCACTCTTTCGCCATGACGAGAGATGTAGAGATATCGTTCATCGGTGTGTATCCCTGTCTTTGTACAAAATGGCAGACTTTTTGCATTGAAGTTGCATTTCGGTGGGTATTTACGATTATAATAGTCATAAAGTAACAGCTAAACAGCAGTCCCATATGTGTAATATTAATAGTACCCGTGTTGACTGTTAGGACATACAAAAATCGACCAAATATGGACTTCTTTTGTAACAATTATAATTCTTTTTCAGGGCTACGCGACATTATTCCCGCCCCTGAATATGATCATAATATGTTTTGCTTATGCAACATTAATAGCAACATTATAGCCAACTTCAGCATAGAACAACATTGAACAGCAGCATTTCATAACAGGCAGAAAATTTATATTTCTTTAGTTTTAAACTGTTTAAAGAAGGACTAACTATTAAACGTCATTTTATAATGTTGGTAGAAATAAAAGCAACAATAATAACTTCCTCCACTTCCCCAAGCAATAAATGCTGAGAATTCCATACAGTGAACCTGTCCATTCATTGCTTGGGTGTGTGTGTGGGGGGGGGGGGGGTACAGTAAAACACATCCTTGAGGTTCTTTATTAGTTCGCTCTAGATATGTTTTCTTAACATTTCTTTTCAAAGAAGCACTTGACAAATCCATGAAACGATAAACCTATAAAATTTCGCCAAAAAAGATCAAAGAAATCTATTAACGCCCCCACGACGTGGTGATGCTTCAGGATTTACTAGTGATTTTTTCTGGATTTCTCTCTCTCTCTCTCTCTCTCTCTCTCTCTCTCTCTCTCTCTCTCTCTCTCTCTCTCTCTCTCTCTCTCTCTCTCTCTCTCTCTCTCTCTCTCTC
>JAAUYG010099229.1_pt1 | contig 10856 bp, 12 predicted proteins | sample 7278091 | NCBI WGS metagenome assembly JAAUYG01 (sample SAMN14350201, study PRJNA611818) | marine sediment metagenome | isolation source: surface marine sediment (0.6m) | place: French Polynesia: Moorea | collected 2018-08
CTGGTTCTGAGAATTCGAGGGGCAAATCAGTGTGCTAACGTAATACCAGTATAACACCGAAGTTCAGTAAGGGCAGCCTATCAATGCAAACCATGCGCCCATAACACTATATATACTGGGGGAGACTTTAATGCGGTAGTGTGGGATTTAGTTGACTAATGCATTTTGAAGTATTAGTGTTCATCTGTATAGATGAGGTGCTTGTTGGTGTCACTGTAGTCTGTCAGCGTAACTGTCGGTGGTACTGTTGGTGTCACTGTAGGAGTTTGACTGGGCTGATCGTTATGTCAAAGTGTGTGTGAATTTCTATGTACCGTGATGTATATCCAAGAAGCTTGAGAAGAATACAGGTTGACACTGGTAATATCTCTGTGTTGGCTTCATATGTGAAAATCCCCCTCACACCTGTTATGGGAGGGATGATGGGTGGGCCAGGCCAGGGACGCCGGACCTACCCGCAGTAGGTCTTAGTCGAGCCATCACACCGAGCGCATTGCCGATCCAAGGGTGAGCATGTGGTGCTCTGGCTCTGATGGCGGCAGTTAGACCCACACCACCTAGAGCCAATATTGAGTCTGCTACCTCTCCTGGGGTGGGAAGAGGCCAACCAGTCCCGCCAACTCCACAGATAGGGTTGCCTTGTGTGGCTATGGCATCAACTCTGGGGATGGGAGGAGTGCCACAGGCTCCAAGGGCTTCCCTGGCCCCAGTGTTGGCCAGTGTTGCCGTGAGTGCCTCTGACGCTCAGGGCACTACTAGTCCTGTTGTGACGACAGCAACTACACAGCCATCTCAGTAAACCTGGGTGAATGAATAGCAGACCGTCGTGTAGCCCTTGGTTTTGGATTATTCTGCTCACTTAGTAGGGGAGTTTGGCTTGCCTAATGAAGCTACCCGGGATTGATTTCGTAGGTGCTAGGATCTGGTGTGTCCTAGCGGTAGCAGTCACCTAAAGCTGTCCTTCCGTCTTGGCCCCTTCAAATGTTGTTGGCGGATGGTGGAATGAAAGACTGACTTAGAATGAAAGTCTTGTGTGAATGCTGTGAGGGTTCCAACTCCCTACCTTTTCTTCTAAACTACACAGCCGGGAGCGGTTCGCCCTTCATCCAGTTCTTTGAGATTTTCTTGGTGTGGTGGCTGCGCCTGTTGCATCTTCAGAGGCTCCTTGCATGTTTCGTACAAGGACTCCAGCTTCAGCAAGACTACCTCTGGGTTGCGGCACCTGCAGAAAGATCAAACATTCTCCTTGACGCTTCTGCCTTCTTACAGAAGCATCAAATCTACATTTGGATACTCCACGTACACTGGGATTGCCCCATAAATCCTCTTTTTGGGGCAGATTCTCAAACGGCATAATCTGCTGTCCCCGGCGACATTCTCTTGGCAATGGGTATTGTTGTACGACTATTTTCTGCCGTGGCCATGGTGCTGGTTCCAGGATCCGGATTACCCTACAGGACAATACAGCTGTACAGCTGTGTGGGGAAATGTGCTGCAGCACCTTCATCTAGCCATCCTGATCTTCGCCGCTCGGCCTTCCTGAACTGTCATCCTGGAGAAACTTCCTCAGCAGCCAAAAGGACCCCGGTCTCTGTTCCTGCGCTAGCTATTCATCTCTTGGGAGCGTACCTCCAAAATCCAGAAATGTTAGGGTTACCTATGACTTCCATGGGTTGACCATGTGATCAAATCCATTGGGACGAATAGAAGGGACACCTCCAGAACATTTCCCAGACACCACGATGAACTTTGTTGGAACACTTCCATTACCCAGGACATCTGTATCGAACTGTTCCGCATTAACTCGATAAACTTTCTCAGAAGCCATCAATGAACTGTTTCCGGTTACTGCCTGATGAACTCTCTGGATGTCTTCCTGGAACTTACAGTCCTTATGGACTGGCTTACTGAGCCAGAGTGTTCTAACTGGATATCTATCGTGCCTAGTGGGCGGGAACTTCGATAATTTTATAGTGTGTGTCTAGAGTGGGTCCTGAGAATGTGTATCTCAAATGGAGCTCTGGGAAAGGTTTGTAACTAGTGGCAGTGACAGTGTTTAGTAGTTGCCAGGTCTCATTGTTTATATGTGTATAATTTTGGGGGTATTATCGCCACCAGTTCCCTGTCCGTTCCCATGTGTCAAGCAATGGTGTCATAGTATGGTGTATGATTTAATCGCAAAGTATGTGACGTGTACGGTATTAGCATTAATGTGCGCGCCAGATGTAGACATCCCCCGTTTATCAGTGTGGGGTGTGTCGTTTGTGTGTTGCGGCTGGTGCAGTGGTGTGCGTGGGGGATTGTGCACTTGTTTCAAAATCTTCCTAGGTCCTATGGACTGGTCCTTGCTGATGTGACTCAAGTGTGTGCATGTGGTTTACTCCACTAAAACTGGCCTGCTCCACTACCAGTCATTCTCAATGTCAAAAAGGTGTGTTTGTAAAGTGCTCCCAATAAAGCGTTTTCTAACCTTAAAACCTCCGTGCGTGTAATGTCTGCCACACCAGGTACGGCATCGGTATTGTAGCGCATCACGCTGTAACTTTTAGTGTGGTACTGTTATCCCAGTTGTGGTGCGTCATGCCAGTATTATTCCACCTCCAGCGTGTTGCGCTGCTATTTGTGTAACGCATTGCGTTTGCTATCCTGCAACTCATATCTGTCCTGTGATTGGCATAACCATTGTAACCTGCAGATCTCAGTGTGCCATGCATTGCTGTAGCCACCTTTAGTGCCAAAAACCCTCCATGTGCCAAACTGACTCCTGTGTGTTGTTGTTTTAGTATGACTCAGTGTCCCCCTATGACTTGTGGTCAGTGTGGTAGAGTACTCCCTTATCGTTTAGGGGGCGCCCGATGAGGGCATCAGTGTTAAGAAGGGGGGTTTATGTGGTGGTATTCGAACCCCTTATTGGTTCCTTAACTAGGTGTTGTAGTGTGTTCTCAGTGGTACGAGTGTGTAGTTTATGACTCTCCCTGCGCGTCAGTCTTTCGTTGAGGTAAATCAACGCAGTAGTTGTGAAGATATTAATATTTAACGTACTATAGCATCGTCGGGCACTGTAAGGCATACCAACCTAATTGTTGTATTTGGCAGTCTGTTGCTAGGAGCCGCAACGGCACATGTCGTGACACAGTTCGTCTGTAAGGCCCGTTAGTCAGTTTCTGAAGATTTTACAAACAGTAAACCCTTGTCACTGAATTCTCTGAAGCTCACGCTCTTTTATACCGTAGATAATCAATCAATCAATAAATCATTAGATTTGTATTGCGCCATTCCACAACTGCGCCCATGGCGCAGGACAATGTTATAACTACTGTGGAAAAAGATGCGTCTTCAATATGGATTTGAAAATGTTAACCGAAGGTGCGGCCCTGATTTCGAAGGGCAGATAATTCCACAGGTGAGGTGCTGCCACAGAAAAGGCACGATCACCCCAGAGCCGTTTAGAACATAGAACATTAAATTTCAGCACATCCCTGCTCGAGCGAAGATTGCGTGGCAGTTTATGAGGTGACAATAAGGAAGTGAGGTACCGAGCAGCACTCCCATTTAGGCAGCGGTAACATAGCAGAAGAATTTTAAACTGGAATCGTTTCACTACAGGCGGCCAATGCAGTTGTTTCAGAAGTGGAGACACGTGATGGTACTTTTTCCCTCCCAGTTTGACCATCGCTGCCCAGTTCTGCACCCTGTGTAGTTTTTGCAGATGGCAATTAGGTATATTATAAAGGAGTGCGTTGTTGGAATCCAATCTACTGGTCACAAACGAGTGGACTATGCACTTCAAGGCTGTAGTGGAAACGTATTTTCTAATTTTCATGATATTTCGAAGATGCAGTGTAGATGTCTTGCACACGTTTGCAATATCATCGTCATCTGAGAATCCCAGAGTACCCTTAGGTCCTTTGCAACATCTTGCGACCTAACAATGATATCACACACATTCAAACCGTCAAGTGTAACCTTACCCAGTTGCTGTCTTGAGCCGACCAGAACTAATTTAGTTGGCGTCCATCCACTCCCTGACTTAGAGAAAACAATCTTCAATCCGATTCACAACATTTCTCAAATCTATCTGGTTAGCTTTCACCGCGATGAAAGATTTTTTGTCATCAACATAAGAGTGGCATGGTAGACCATATGACCGAAAAAGACTTATAATTAGTGCTGCATAGATGGAGAACAGCAGTGGGCCTAAAACAGAACCTTGAGGTACTCCCCGTGTCAGTGGTACACTGGTCGAAGTATTACTCTGCACTCGGATGGACTGCTGCCTTTCTGTGAGGTATGATCTGAACCACTGTAAGGCAATCCCCAAGATGCCGATATTTTCAGACAATCGCTCGAGTAACACTTCATGGTTAACAGTATCAAAAGCAGCGGATAGATCTAACATCACCAACACCACAACATGTTGGCTATCCATTGCCCTCAAAATGTCGTTCTGTACTGACACCAGGGCCGTCTCGACGCTATGATTGGCCTTATATGCCGATTGGTATTCTTCCTGAAGATCGTGCTTCTCTAAATGAAGACTTAGGCGTGCAGCAACAACCTTCTCAATCAATTATCTTGGCCGGAAAAGGAAGATTGGATACTGGCCTGTAATTGGAAAAGTCATCAGGATCTAAATGAGGCTTCTTCGGTAGTGGTCTCACATAGGCGGTTTTTAACAAGTGTCGAAAGTGACCGGACTTGAGGGACAGATTGACAATTTGAGTCCGCATTGGGACAATCACATCAGGGCTAGATTTAAGTAGCCACGTTCGAATTGGGTCTACCTCACAAGACTTTGATGGTAATCGCTTGCGTATTTTAAGAACTTCCAATGTTGACGCGTTTTCGAAGCTATCAAAGATTATTTCGTTGCCATGGTCATCGAGGACTCGTCGTCTGGAATCCCGCAGCAACAGAGAGGCTGTTTTGAAACCAGTGCAAAGCGTTCCGCTACTTCTTGGTGGCCTTCATGTGATGGCAATATCGGCTCCCGCTGATGCTGAAATAAGTTTTAATGATACAAAAAAGGCGCTTCTGGTCGCCTTCTGCTTCATTTACAATTCGAGAGTAATATTCTGTTTTGGCCTGATCAGCAGGCATATGAATTAGTTGACAATGTCTACAATACTGCTTATGATCTTCCCCCGCGCCACTCATCCACTAACGTCTCTCCAGTCGCCGTCGTTTACTATCGAATTACTTACCGAATACTATCATTATTATCGTATCATGGAGTATGTGGACGAACGATTACCTGGCGCGTTCTCAGTGGCGCCACCTTATCAAGAACAGAAGACATGATCTAATTGTATAATTCCACTGCACCAGTGGCATCAGTAGGTAATGGCTCAGACTTCTCAATCAGCTCCTGCGCGGTGCACACATTAACTCTCCTGTAAGTGCGACTAGAGACTACTTTTCGAATGAGACTACTTTTCGAATGGATACTGGTTTGAGAAGGTCAATATAACAGTACACCTTGTGAGTGATCCGATATATCAGGCACACGAACTTTCACATCCTGCACAAAAGATGGTCGTGAGATGAAAATATCGAGAATATGCCCTGCCTTATGTGTTGGTAGATTCACAAACTGGACAAATCCTGCTGTCTGAATAATATCAAGGAACCGTGATATGGTGCTTTATGATGTATTGTCAATGTGTATATTAAACTCCCCTAATAGAACGATATCCTTTGAGGTCAGAGCAATCCCATCGATACAACGTTCAAATTCTTCCAAGAACTTTGCAATGGTGAAACCATTCTTGGGACTTGGGGGAGGTCGATAGATGATAAAAAGTGACATAATATATCTGTCACCATTATTTATCCTCAAACCCTTGACTTCGAATGTTGTTGCCGGGAGAAATTTAAGTGACTCTGTACTGATATTGAATCTACAAATCAGTTCTATACCTCCACCAGGCCCATCCAGTCTAGGGCATGATAGTAATTTATACCCATGCGGTGTTATGCCAGCTGCAGCAATCCTATCATTGGGGGTTAACCACGTTCCGTGATACATTAAGTTCCGTGTTGGTCTGTAATTACGACCAACATATTGCTCTCGTTGTTGTGCACATGCACATGTATTTCTATGCACGTAACTTTGTGTTTCGTCCTATAAACGGACTTTCTGGCCTGTAACCGGCCATATATCACTAGTAACGTTGTCAGCAACCTGCTGCCGACCGTCTGAGGCCCCTGGCCTCCTCTTCTGTAACCTCGTGCAATTCTTAAGGCCTTAAGCCACGTTTACCGGTAACTTTAGGGCCTTCAGCCAATTTAACGGTCTGTAATGTCAATGTAAGGCTTCGTGCCACATATGTGTCTCAGTGTTGTGTCGTTTAACGTGTTTTGATTATGTCTCAATCGCCTGTAGTCGCTGTGGTGTCTCTGCCTCCCGAGGCACATATCAGGTTTAGTTAACAAACCGTCTTGAATGAGAACAGTCCTGTCTTGTGTTGTCTCTCACTTAGGTTGGTGGTCCCAGAAGGAGTCTGAGCTCGGGCTCGTCGCCGGGTGCTTGCCATTCGAGCCTAATAGGGTATTATGATGGTAACTACCCGCACGGGGGCTGGCCTCCCGGCTGACGCCATAAGAGGTCATCGTCTGAATTCGGTGGGCGACAGGTCCGATCCAGACACTGTTCATACTCGCTCCAGATATAAGCGTAACGCTTGTTTCCCGATTCCAATAAATCAGGCTGACGCGCTACAGCCACAAAACTCATTCTGTGGTGCTAGTGCCGTCCCTCAAGGAAAATCCCCTAGACCCTTTGCTTAACGAGCGTGGAACATTGTGCGCAACACCACAGTAGGAACAACACAAACATATCAGCATATCGGAGCACAAGGTCTTATTATTTTTCATAATTCTCTATTTACCGGTATTCCTGCAGGAAACTGACAAAATCAGAGAAAAAATAATTTTAAAAAGTAAATATGTCAATTTTCTTTGACAGTGGTGGCTGTCATGGGCGCTGTTTTGGCCGTGCCAGACAACGTGCTGCACGTCAGAGACCAGACCGATGGATATTTGCGGGGTGTAGTAGCTGCTGCATGATGGATTTAGATGGGGATGGCTTCATTACGGAGCAGGATATGAGACGCATCTACGACTATATGTGTTTACCAGATGACCAGGTGGAAGAATGTGAGCAATTGCAGAAGTAGTAGCTAAAACAGCAGCAGCAGTAGCAACAGCAGCAGTATTAGTGGTAGTAGTAGCAGGAGCAGTAGTAGTAATAGCAGCAGCAGTAATAGCAGTAGTAGTTAGTAGTAGTAGTAGTAGTAGTAGTAGTAGTAGTAGTAGTAGTAGTAGTTGTAGTAGTAAGTTGTAGTAGTAGTAGTAGTAATAGTAGTAGTAGTAGTAGTAGTAGTAGTAGTAGTAGTAGTAGTAGTAGTAGTAGTAGTAGTAGTAATAGTAGCAGTAGCAGTAGCAGTAGCAGTAGTAGTAGTAGTAGTAGTAGTAGTAGTAGTAGTAGTAGTAGTAGTAGTAGTAGTAGTAGTAACTCTTTTACTGCTCTTGGAGTTCGTATGGCCTAATCCGACAACCCTATCAGCGTATAGCCACTACCACATTTCAAATAATTTTGACTTTTTTAAGGCTTATTTAGTATATGACTAGTCTCGAGAAGAGCCTTTCCCTAGCAGGGCACACCGTCGAAAACGGTCGCATTGTTTACCTTTCTTATACGTAAACACGTGTTTGTGTTTATCAATGCCAGTCAGCAGCCTTGAGAACGCCACCCATCCGCAAAGCAAAAGGCTAAAATTTTAAGTGTTGTGTTGCTTTGGATAAATAAATATTTCGTCATTATATTTGGTCACCGATGTAGATCTGGGCTAGAATGCCGTGCAATTACGCAGTGCAGATCTATTTAACTTATTTGTTTTTTTTTATTATTATTATTTTATAGTTTTTTGTGGGGGATGGGGTGAGTGAGAGGTTTTGCAATACTTTTCCTGTTTAGGAAAGTCGCTATTCTCTGAACTCTGTCCGAATTACATGTAGGTCCAGTACGGTCACTTTGACCCCTATCATTGTGTGTCCGAGTGGTTCCATGGGTGGTTTGTTAGGTCCGGCCGGGCGGTGGGGGTCAGCGGATGACCACTCACTATATATAACCAAGCGGCAGTCTGGGAACTGTCGGCAAACACCAGAATCGTCTGGTCGTGAAAGTTCAGCAGCCGAACTCCCAGCACGTCAGCCCTGAGGTAAGTTACGCCCTTCTCTATATTTGGACATGACGATTTTATGGCATGCATACTCATGCATACTCTGCTCTCGAAATAATTTTGTCTTACTAAATCATGTGACAGGGGAATACTCTGATGTGGCTGTAATGCGATGCTTCGATCAGCATTTTGGAAATGAACTATTTCTTCCGGAAAGTTAACATTCCGAAATACAAGAACGAGCATATGATGTTCTAACTAAACCCCACAATTACACTATGACTAAAAGTACGGTCAAAGCGTGGTAAATTAAAACTAGATCAAACACCGTGATTGTGTTTACTGGCTTGCTACAATTTATGGATTCTGCATCAGAGCGCCATTAAACTATTTAAATGAAATTTAACCTTCATGAAATGTACTTGAATTTCCGTAATTCAACAGGTGAACGTTGCCGTGTAGAAATTGTAACTGCACAATGTCAGTATCACTAATTAAAACGCTTAAGTTTGAAATAATTAGTTTGAAATCCTGCACCTATAATGGAGTGTGATGGTAGTTGTAGTTGTGGTGGTGGGTGTGGTGGTGGTGTCGGTGGTGGTGGTAGTCGCAGCAGAAATAGAAGCAGTAGCAGCAGTAGCAGCAGTAGTAGTAATCCAGGCCGCCTAGTAGTTATGCTGTGTTTGAATGTTCTCAGGCGTTGCTAAGTTTTTAAGTTTTGTCGAATAAGGAAGATGCCAGCAGTTGCTAGTACCACATTCTACTAAACATTATGTTCGTTATAGCTAAACGCCTCACATTTTGTCTAATCTTGACAATTTCAGGTCAACCATCATCATGCAGGCAAAGCTGCTCATCCTGTTGGGCCTTGTGTCCTATGCACTGGCCGACTGTTCCCAGTTGGACAGGTACAAGGTCAAGCTGCAATGGTTCGTGGCCGCCACCCGAAACAAAGGGACGGAACAGGCTGGTCAGACAGCCATGGCTGTAGCCAGGGCGTAAGTGGATAACTGCTATGGCTTTGGTTTATAAAAAAAAATAAATTAGATTCTTCTTTGTTGAATGTGAAATCTAATGGAGACTGTTTGACGTTAGCAATATTGGGAAACACTGAGCAGCTTACACGAACTTGAACGAGTTTATTACAAAAAACGAGTGCAGAAAAAGCAACTGATAACTGCTTCTTTTATTCATATTTACCTACATATCAGTGTATCAACATATATATAATACTCGAAATGTAATTCTAGCAAATGCTACTGGGTTTGGTTGAATTGCTAGTTGGCAAGGAAACTATGTAGCACTATGTAAACTACTATGAAAATTTAATTTTCAAATTGCCCAAAGCTAAAGTTGGTTCAATATTATCCAATGCTGAGGAGTGCCATGCTTCCAGCAGACCACGTTTCCACCAATAGTAATGCAGATAATGGATTTGAATGTTGTGACGGTTAGTTTGGTGCTATATGCGTTAGTTTGGTACTGTAGGTGTTAGTTTGGTGTTACAGATGTCAGTTTGGTACTATAGGTGTTAGCTTGGTACTATAGGTGTTAGCTTGGTACTATAGGTGCTAGTTTGGTACTATAGGTGCTAGTTTGGTACTATATGTGTCAGTTTGGTCCATAGTTGAATCACTGCTGGTAAGATTTTATTTACACATTTTGCCAAAAATGCCAAGCCTTCCGGGTGTCGTGTTGCTTTGCAGTAAATAAAGCCTTGTATCCTTCCGTCATTGGATAACATCAGGTGCGGCTTTAGGCTGTCTGATACCTGCCAGATGTTTCTGTTAATTAGCAAACGCGTTTTAAGTATTAGCAACGCATTTCTAATATTATCAATGCGTTGCTAATATCTAAAATGCTAACTCGTTGCTAATTCCTTAAAAAATGTGTGGAAAGCATCAGCCACCGCACGGGTATATAAATCGGGTATATAATTACAATTGCTAGGTTGATTATTATTTCTTCGTTAATCCAAACTATGTAACAGAAAGATACATTGTATATACTTTCGTCTTTCTCCCCCCAGAGTGGCGGCCCAGGACCCGGTGTTCGCTGATCGTCTGGCGGAGCGCTTCCCGGACATCAACGCCCGTAAAGCTGCCCTGATGCGCGCCTTCTATCGTCTGGATAGCTTCGTCTCTCTTCTGGATAACCCGGATGTTCTGAGGGAGCAGATCACTCACTACAAAGAGAAGCTGGAAAGCGTGGAGTATGACCCACTCCTACGCGATCATTGGGTAGATGTAAGTGGCAGTTTATTTCTCGGATTTTTCATTCGTGTTTCGTTAGTACTTTTATCAAAAGCCAAACGGAAAGGTTATAATCATGAGATTGATTTTAGTAACGCGCTAAATGGCGACAAAAGGCATAAGGGGACCTCTGGACATGTTAGTCTTCTGCTATAATAGTATGAATTCAGACTACTACTACTACTACTACTACTACTACTACTACTACTACTACTACTACTACTACTACTACACTACCACTGCTACTAGGAGTAGTAGCAGCAGCAGGAGAAGTGGTAGTAGTAGTAGTAGTAGTAGTAGTAGTAGTAGTAGTAGTAGTAGTAGTAGTAGTAGTAGTAGTAGTAGTAGTAGTAGTAGTAGTATTAATTAATAATATTTATTCAACAAATAATAATATGAAGAGAACACTTATGAACTCAAG
>JAAUYG010280008.1_pt1 | contig 10856 bp, 12 predicted proteins | sample 7278091 | NCBI WGS metagenome assembly JAAUYG01 (sample SAMN14350201, study PRJNA611818) | marine sediment metagenome | isolation source: surface marine sediment (0.6m) | place: French Polynesia: Moorea | collected 2018-08
CTTGAATAAGGTTATATATTCTTTATCATGGCCCCTGTCAAATTCCCTTTGCCTTCTGGTGCCCCTCACACATCCGCAGGGGGCAACAGGCGCAGATCCAGGATTTTGGTCCCAGGGGGCCCAGTGGAGTTTTGACCCCAAGGGGGGCCCTGAGCCCAAAATTTGCTTATCATAAGGGGTTTTCCTTTAAAATTACCTGAAAACTGCAAGATTTTGAAAAAATCTTGGGGACAAGGGGGGTGACCGGGACCCCCTGGATCCGTTAGTGGGCAAACGCCTTTCGACCATTTGAATTTCGTGAGTTGGAATTCAGCAGGATTGTGTGTACTCACCTCCAACGAGCTGGAAGCCTGCGCTGAGAACACTGATGGAACAGATGAAGAAGTAGAGGCAGATGAGGATGAGGATGATACGCCCGATGTAGCTCAGGACTCGCAGCACCTTCCCTCGAGTGTCCAGATCTGTACAAACAGATAGGATTAACTCGCTATCGGATCCAGGGGGCCCGGCCCCCTCGCCCCCCAAGATTATTTTTTCAAAATCTTGCAGTTTTGAGGCAATTTTTCGGGAAACCCGTATTTAGAGCAAATCTTGGGCTCAGGGCCCCTACCCATGGGTCAAAACTCTACTCGGCCCCTCCTGACCAAAATCCTGGATCCGCGCCTGTTTAACTACATGTCAGAATGAATCCAAATCAGGTCTTAGCAAAAGAGCCCAGAACGAAGATGACAGTGGTCCCCGCTTAATTCGCATGATTTGTTTCAGCTGAGGCCGATTTTTCAGGTCTTTCCGCTTTGTGGAAAACTTTTGGTGTTGTTCGAATTGTGCAGGGTTATAAAAAATGCTCATTCAGTTGTTCAACAGCTTTTAAATCCCCTTCCAAAATATCCGAAACCTTTTTGCCTCCCAACTTTATTCTGCGCAATGTTATTACACACAAAAGTCCCTGGCTTGAAAAAGCAGTGGTATCTGTCTGTCTCTCTGTCTCTCTATCTGCCTGTCTATCTGTCTGTCTGTCCATCTGTCCGTCTGTGTCTGTCCGTCTGTCCGTCCATCTGTCTGGGAATGGGGGTCAAAGCCTTGCCCGTGGATTTGGAATTTGGTTGTTTGGAAACCTAAAACACACAAGTACCCTGCCTAATAGTAAGACCTGCAGGAGATATAGTCCGCCATAAATTCAAATTCAAATTATGCAGACAGGAGTGCACTGGGAAACAAAAGACATCAAGCACAGTCAGCCCCACTGCAACAGCGCTCACCTCTCCATAGAGTTGTCGTGTCCTCCAGCTCCACCACGCCCCAGTTTTCTTCGGCAAGGGTCGGCTTCCCTTCGGGTCCACTTCCGGTCTTCTTCTTTTTAACCGGAAGTTTCTCATTGTCGGGTTCGTAAGCTTTGTTCACGTGAGCTTTCTCTACGTCCCCATTGGCTGCAGCTACGTTGTAGGACTGGAAATAACAGTGGACAGTGGTTCCTGCTTAATTCGAATCGGTACTTCGTGGGCAATTTGAAAAGCACGTGAGTGGAACAAAGCAGACCTTTTTGCGTTGTGGAGATAAAAAGATTTGGTGAGATTGTGTGGGTTTGAAAGAAGCTTATTTGAATTCTACGAGGCGATTGAACCAGAATTGCACTGAGCATGAACTTCAAGCCCCCGTCCCGTTGCCAGGGCAGCAAAATATCATCATTTTCTTGGATGTTTCTGAAGATTTCAATTTTTGAAGAATTTCACTTCTCGAGCAAGGCAGAACGACAAATAGAATTGCCTCCTGGCTGTTATTTGTTCACCATATAGTTTCCTTTTTTTGCTTTTGAACTCAAAACCTAATATTCACTGTGACTTGACTTCACGTTTTTTTAGTTTTCTCTTTGTTTAGCTTTCCTATTAGCTAAAGCCACCAAACATGACCTGATAGAAACTGAGAACTTTTTTCCTTTTTTCCTTCCGTTTTGGTCACGACCTCAAACACTTCAATCGCAATTGTGGCTTTGGATGATGCCAAGGTAAACCACAGATTTGGCCACAAAGGCCAAGTTCTTCGCCGCTTTGCACTGCCAAAGGGAGACAAGTCAGAGGGTGGTGACATGTCAGTGGGGGTGACATCCATGGCAAGTGACAAGTCAGAGGGCCATCCATGGGGGAAGGGGGGTTGACAAGTCAGAGGGGAGGGACAAATTCAGAAGGGATGACAAGTCAGGGGGAAACACATCAGTGAGGGGGAGGTGACATTTCCCCAGGGGGACACATCTTGACAAATGGCGGGATGTGGTGACAAGTAAACCAAAGGTCTTGTTGAGCCTCCAGCTGGACCAATAGGAGCTCAAATACTGATTTGGAAATTTCGCGAAGTAGAGAATCCACACAGCGTGTATAGGCCCGCAATGAATTCTGCAACATATATACATGTATGCGGATTTGACTGAGAGTCGTCGAATACCTGCTATTGTTGCACATGTGGCAACAATGTTGTGAAAAGTGGAAAATTGATGGACAAAATCTTGTGTGTGTACCCCCTTGCAAGACAAACAATTTTGGACCATAATCCACGAGAGCTACAAAGGACACTGATTTGAATGAGTGATGTCAGAGGTGTCAGCCATTGAGAGCAATGCCAACAAAATTTGGTATTTTCTGGGGTCCTTGCACTGAAGTAGTTTGACAAAAAGACCGATTCCCTCAGGCCAATAAAAATGAAAAACAAGTCAGAAAGGTGAAATGTTTGTTTAAAAGTCCCTATTTTTTGGTTTGCGTTCCCGCTTGACCTTTTCAGCTCCCATTTTCTCGTGCTTGCGTCACAATTCACGAAACAGACACATTTGTGAAACATTTCTCTTGAGTTTTAACCCAAAGGGGGCCCTGAGCCCAACATTTGCTCAAAATAGGGGTTTTTTCCTAAAAATCGCCTGAAAATTGCATGATTAAAAATAATCTTGGGGGCAAGGGGGGCCCCCTGGGTCCGCTACTGAGATAATAACTAGTGTCAGAACTAGTAATAACTAGTTCTGATGCTCTGTGTGCAGAAATTTTGCATGATTGCCCGGAGGGCATGTTACAGTTGGGAATTTCCGGGATGCATCATCTTCTGGTCAAGTCTCTTTTGTGGTTGGATATTTTCCAGATTTTTTGTGGACAATTGCAGCTGTCGGGCAGTGGAAATTCAGGAAGGCCGTCGTAAGTTGCCTGTTCCTCAGACCGGAAGCAACACAGCAGCTCTTCTTTGCAAGGCATTAACACAGATAATTTTATCATCCCACGCACTGAATGACAAAAGATTGAGGGGATTTCCATTTGTTTTTGATCAGAACTGAAGAGTGTGGGAGATCAAAAGGTCCAGAAATGAAGTTTATACAGGAATGTTTGATTCATAAGGAGTTTCGTCTTTAAGCGACAATGTCCACACGACTGTTCTTGTTTTTTTTTGTTTTTTTTTGTGTGTGCATTTGGTCACAAGTGTCTGTTAGCACATTGACAACTGCGAGGGCCCAAATGGGCAAAACTAGAAGCCATACCGAGGTGTGGGTGCCCTGGGGCTCATACGGCAGAATGTCTGCGGGATGATCTAATCTGATGGATACCGCGAAAAACATCACACCATGAAAAGGCCAAGCAGTGTCTTATGGCTTTGAGTTTGGACGGAAGTATATACTTGCAGGATACTGCAGGAGACCACTGGATGCTGTGGGCAGGATATGTGCAAAACATTTTTCATTTTTCCTCTGCAGGTACAGTGGGCCACACGTAGTTCGAACATCAAATTGAATTTGGAGCAAATTTCCTACCTCTACACAAGGCAGTTTTTCACTCAATCAAGTTTGGACAAAAAATAAAATATTTTCAGCAAAATTGTAAAGTGGAAAAAAGATATTGAATTGAAAACTCTCAACAACTTTTGATGCATTTCTCTTAGAATTGTGATCACATCATTGATGCAATCTTGTAGAAGTACAACAATACTTGTGTACTTTGGCCTGTAATCTTTATTCACAAGTTAAATGTTATTTCAGGGGCAGCTGGTGCCAGACTGAATAAATTACTGCTGTCAGCCACTAATTAGCATTTGATCATGTGACTTGATTGACTAATGGAAAGCAATATAGAAAACAATATCGAAACTATGGAACATGACAAATTACAAAATATACTCCATAATATTTGAACTAATATTATGACAAATCTTGACACTCTCGATGCTCTGGATACAATGGTTAATTAAAAATTTAGTCGACTGTATCTGCAATCTGGACAGATTTTGAACGTACACCCACAACTGTATCCTTGTGCCACCATCTCGACTTTGTGTTGACTCTTTTTCTTTTCCACATCACAACTTGAATTGCTCTCAAGATGAAAGGGAAGCAAAGAGAAAAGAATCTCTCATTCCTTGGCGAATTGATAAGAAATGTTTTCATTCTGTGAGAACAAGTATTCTGACAAATGCCTGACAATTCTGCATCACAAATGAACCTGAATGAATTTCCAATCGTTTGGATCGTACAAAAAACCAATTCAACGAATTGCCCTGGGCTGGAGTTTAACTCATCCTGCCAGAGATTCTGTGGAATGATCTAGTTTACAACCAAAGTCCTGTAGACACTTGAAAACCCAGGATCCTCAACTAGAATGCACCCCAAAGGTGTATATACATCCCGCAAAAGAGCGGGACACTGCGGGATATTGCTTTGTTTGGTACAAAACATTTTCATTTTTTTCTGACATGTTATTTCCCCAAAGAGTCAGAAAATGCACAACCACACGAACACCTGAAGCCATCAAACAGTTCTGCGGGGGAAAACATCCGGAAAACACCCAACCACAAGAGACAAGGCCAATTTCTATCCTTGTTGTGCCAGGAACTAAGCGTGAACATGCATTTGGGATTGATTCAAATAAAAGAAAAAGAAACAGAAATAATTGTCGAATGTCCAATTTTAAATTGAATGCAAAGTGGGAATATTCTGGGGGAAACGTAAAGTTTGAATTTCGTTCCATTGGAGATGTTCCCCCAGGTTGTTGACTTTTAGAGGCAAACAATAAAGAGACAGAAAACAACAAAAGCCACCATCACTACCTTGTGCGTTGTACTTGTTCTTCTTCTTAGAGAAAATTTTGTTGACTCACACTTTCCATTTTGCATAAAATGTGTAGTGATGAGTACACCTAGATGTTTTGTGCCCTAACTGGCAGCCAAATTTAACATGAAAGAGAATTCCTTCTTCTGTGGATGCCAGCTGGCACACCACGAACTTTTTCTGCAATTTCACGGGTACTTTTGTCGGTGTTGTTGGCCCAGTAAAAAGACAAACAAAAATGGCCTGTTGTGTTCTTTTTTTTGGTTTTAAAATGTTCTTGAAGAAACTGTAATGTGCAAAAACATGGATACAAAAGTCCTTCCCGTTTTATTCGAATCTGTTTTTCCAGCTTATTCTTTGAATTGGAAACGTTCCGTGAGTTTTTTTCGAATTGTGCGGGGTTTTGAGATAAATCGATGCCTAGAAGTTCGAATTGCCTTGGGTTTGGTTTTGAAGACTTTTTCATATTTCGGGGAAAATGTCCAGGTTGGACGTTTAAAACACAGCAAGAAAAATCCACGCAAAGATGGCCCTTGGCTTTGAACATAATATATACAGAGATGGAGCAAAATAGAACTCCACTTCGCTCTCTTTTCATTCTTTTTCTCTCTTCTTCCTCAACCTCTGAACGTTTTCGGTCCTGACATGGATTTTTCTCAATTTTTTTCGGGGTGGTTGCAGTGATTATTGGTTTTTTAACAGAAAAGAACAAAAGCATCTCACTTACCTGTGGCATAATTTTTTTTATTCGTTTATCAGTTGCAAGTTGCGGTGGGATATCAAAAAAGTTCCAAGTATGGTGAGAAAATGTTTTTGGGTGGTAGGTGGTCCAAGTTTGGTGGCAAATGCGCTTCCAATGAAGAGTACACTTCCATTTATAGGCACAGCAGAGGTACGGCAAGGTGTGAAGACAGGAATGTGCATGCTGCCCAATAAAACGCCATGAGTGAGTCTTAAGGATATCACGTGGAATGGTGGAAGCGCAATACTTTTCAGGTTCGTTGGCTGGTTAAAAAGTCCCAGTTCAAACATCTTCAGACGTTCCTGTGAGTTGTGAAAAAGGAGGAGAAGAGAGAAAAGGGTTGAAGTTTTTTTCCTGGTCTCAGATATGAAACTGGAATGTTTTTGACAGGCTTCATTGTCCGTGAAAGTCGCAAAATTCACATCAGCAGCATTGCGGCTTACAATTTGACACAGTGATATATAAGCATGTCTGCGTGCACGCGCGTGTATGTGAGTGTGTGCCTGCATGTGTGTGTGTGCGTGTGTATATGTGTGTGTGGTGTTATTTATACTCATTGAAACCAGTGGACTCATTCAGCCCTTCGCTTTTGTTACCTGCATAGATTGGTTTCCGTCAAGAAATCCTGTGGTACCACCGCATTCTCAAAAAGAATCTCCTCCAGAGAAGACGGGACACAAACCCTGCAGATACATTGGTCAATTCCGGGAAGTTTGATCCTTGGGATATGTTAGAGAACCTAGAGAATTTGATATTGCTTCCGAGGCGATAGGATAGCCGAAACACGGAATCTTGTGTGATACACGACGGACAGAAGATTGTCATGCCGGTGTGTCCGTCTCCACTCAACACGGAATCAAATCGAAACGACCTCTTCACATGCACGAAATGTGTGCAGATCTGCCGTGACTCTGGATCTGTTTGTTCGCATACAGCAGTCCTTGCTTAATTCGATGCGGCACATTGGTGGCATTTTCTCCAATATATAGTGCGGGATTTTCGGTTTTGAACTTTTTTTGTTTTAAATTGAACCAGTTGCTGTCTGTACATCAACAGCAGTTTATTCAATTTGTGCGGGATTTTCTTTTTTGGGCATTTTCCTGGAGAAAATTAAATTTCCTGCATATCGCATTTCACATGAACTACAGCCTTTCAAATTTTGATCAGAGCGAGGGGAGGCGGAGAGAAAGAAAACAGATGGACAGAATGAGAGGGGAGGGCGATCACCCCAAATCTCGACACGCACAATGAGAACACTCTGGATTGGGTCTTGGTTCTTTTCCTGAGACAACAGACAACCTTTTTAAGGAAAACAATTGAAATTCTTCAAACTTGAAAGGCAAGAACCAAAAAAGGCCAACTTTTGCATTGACTTAATCTGTTCAAAACATGTGTGACACATGTGGACTGACAAGCAAATGGCGACAATGTAAAATTTGGAAGATCATCGTACATACTTGCATACTTGTCATTTAGGACTGGAGGTCACAGTACTTTGACGCTGTATGCAAACAGGAAAAGCACACAACAGACAAAAGATCCGGAAATTGTCTTTCGGACCTGGAGTGCGAACAGCGTGATTGTTCCCCAGCTGTGTGAACGATGTGTGTGAATTCACACCACACTTACAGGTGTGAATTCAATCCTGTTTCGCGCACCTAAAAATGAACAGTGGAAATTAAATTGCGTTTTGTGTGAACATAAACGGATTCGGTGTGAACGTCACTCAAGCGTTCTGCTCAATGACAAAGATACGTGGCCGTCCAAAAATACTCCGAATTCATCCCCTAAGAAAGAAATTTGTGAATTCATCCCCAAAAAAAGAGATTTGTGCATGTTGAGGAAAAAGTCCTGTTGGACATGGCGTCATAGCTAAAAAAAACCTTCCTGGATGCAACTACGTATCTCAGAAATGGCGCTGTGCGTGCATGGTCCTGTAATATTCCTGTGGACCTCAAAGCGATGGCATTTGCAACAAGCTTGAGTGAACAAGCGAAACGTTTTGTGTCCAACACAGCTACACTGATGTGCACTGCGTGGTGGAATTGGACTTTATATCTGTCTGCATGCCTCACAAAGGACACCAGAATAAGCAACACATTGCAACAATGTTACAAGCTTTGATAGTCTTACATGGATTGAGCATTGAAACACCAAAAAAAAAAAAAAAAAAGAAAGAAGATCCAGACGTTGTGGGCAAAGGAATGGCAGTGCAGAAAAGAGTTCCTCCCCTCCCCTTCCTATCGTGTTTAACCAAACGTGTCCTGGTGAAGTGAGTTCGTTGCGATTTTTTTTCTGAATTTACCCAATTCTGTTCACCAATTAATTGACTTTTTATCAGATCCATTTGAGACTTTCGTCCCGTGTGAGAAAGCAAAGATTCAGCCTCAGGATGGGTTCTCTCTGTGGCGTATGAATTTATGACTCATTTATTGAAGAAAATCAAGATAAAGTAACAGTGCAAAACACTGATGACCAATTTTGTGACAATCCAAGATGTCTTCCGTGTCACTGTTGTTTCACTCGTGGCACTGCGATCTACTTGACCAAATCAGACCAAAGACTGATTTGAGAGATGAGATCTTGCCTCTGCCGTATTCAGCTGACAACTCAGAAATGCTATTTTTTCTGTGCAACACGCGTGTTTAGGATGTGGGTGTGTTCGAAACCCTGCACATTTGTATGGAAGAAACGTTCACAACACAAACGAGAATCCACACCAAGCTGTGGTTGCCCGGCGAGCAGATTCCTACATCATCCAACAGATCCTTGCACCATCCCAAGCTTCCTGTACCCATAGATTTGTCGAAAACATTTTTGTTTTTTGTTTTTTTTCTCAAATGTTAAAAAAAACCACCAAACACTTGGAAAATACCCAACCACACCTTGATTTGAGGAAGAGCTGCAATTTTTAACAAAAATTGGGGAAATACTAGACCACAAAAGGGAAATTGTTAAAAAGATGATCGGGTCTGTCTCGCAGCTGTAATGCGCCCTGAGGGCAAAAAACTGCATTTTTTTTGCGAAATCACAAACAAATCAAGAGGAAACTGGCCAGCAAACGCTTTAGAGGTGGGGCGGGACCGTTCCTAATCTTGTGTGGCATTGAGGCAGGCACAGAGGAAGGGATTTCCTGTCCTGTGCAGCAGGATGATGCAGGATAGAGAGGGTACAGTTGGGTCCCGCTAAATTCCAAATGGACGTTTGAACCAAGTAAAATTCTTTCGAATTAACCAACCGAACTTCGAATAAAGTGAGCCATTTAGCATTGTGAAGATTAGAGTGCAATTTATGTATGACTTCGAAGAATCTGGGAATTTGGATTTTCCATATTTAAATTAAGCGGGACCCACCTGTATACTGTCCCGTCTCAATGACAGTCATCCCAATGCCATGAGAGCTGAATCTGTCGCAATCCTTGTTCTGTTTTGGGGGAAGATAAAAACAAGAAAGCAAGGCTTTCAATTTAAGGGATGGGCACACGTGAAGACCTATGATTTGAAAAAAAAACGCCCAGGAAGACATATATAGATCACAAAAAAAAAATTTTCTTCTTGTCTGAAAAGCAAAAAGAATTTGGTTCCTCTTCATTGTGTCTGACGCAGCCAAACAGGAGACGGATTATTGGAAAGAAAAACTTGTTGAGATTTGTCATTCCTGGTTCAGTCAGTGTTTGACGCCTTTATATCAGCAGCGCACGCATCTTTTTTTGTTTTATCCTATATATATATATTTATTCCCCGTATCAGAACACAGGTCAAACCGCAAGGATGAATAGGTTATCATTATGCACGCTGATTATCACTACCAATAGCTATAAGTGATGAAATTTGGGCCTTTTGAGCAATGAACATTTGTCGTTGTGGTGCGCACTGGTTAACAATAGGCAGTGAAAGCACCAAACGTATATAACTCCAGAAACGGAACGTAACCCAGAAAGAACAGCCAAGGGTGTGACATATTGCATGCTTTGGATTGGTTGTTCTTTCTACATTCCGTTCCTGAATATACGTTTGATGCTTGAACTGTCTGATGAATCCAGGGGGCGGAGATGCCTGACGCCCCCAGCCCAAATTGCTGATATTGAACCCTGGGTTCAGGCAAAACAAGCAAACGTCAGATCAAATTTGCCGGTTTAAGAGTTCCAGCTTCGTCTTGAGAGACAAAAACGAGAATACACACAGAGTGTCAGTGGCCCGCAGGGTAGTTAGTTGTGGGCTCACAAATTCCCCCCAGCCTCCTGCAATGTGATGAAACACTTTTGATTTTCATCAATTCTTCCTTACGCATATATGCAACTTGGAAAATGCCCAACCATGCCAACTTATGCACAATCACTCGAAAAGTTGGGGCAATATCCAACTAACATGCACATGCTGCAGCAATACTGTGTCCTGCATGCATAATGGTTTTTTTTAGCACGGGTGCTAACATACATGACGTAACCGGCGCCTGGTTTTTTGACGTTCCTGGAAATCCAGATCAGAAATCTATTTTTAGACTCTGACGCACAGTGTTACCAACCACCCCTTGTCGGGAAATTGTTGCCGAAGTTAAATTTTTGCAGTGTCGGTGATGGGCTAGGCGCAACTGTCACTGCACTGATCAAAGCAAAGTGGTCAGGAAAATCTGGAGTCGCTTAAGCTGCTCAGAATTCTGAACACAAAAGTGTTTCTTGGCTGCACTGGCTGGATGGTGGTATGCTTGGGATGAGCAAAAGAACAGACAAAAATCTTCCCTCACCCCCCCCCCAAGAACCTCCAGGATTTTGCCAAAAGGAGAACAAAAAGAAGGGCTTCAAAATGTGGCCCAAAGGATTTTAGTTCAGATCATCTTTCCTTTTTGTTCGTTGGAAACACTGGTTAGAATGAGTGCAGTGTTTAGTGTGAAAGCTGGCAAAAAGCGCGAAACTACATGCGTGTAAACAAACAAAACAAAATATTGGTTTTTCAAGTTGATGCAAAAGTCGGAAAAAAATATAATTTTGATTGCTACCAGCTTACAGGTGTCTTCTTGTTTCCGAAAAAAAACCCGGGTTATTGTGGA
>JAAUYG010033861.1_pt1 | contig 10855 bp, 9 predicted proteins | sample 7278091 | NCBI WGS metagenome assembly JAAUYG01 (sample SAMN14350201, study PRJNA611818) | marine sediment metagenome | isolation source: surface marine sediment (0.6m) | place: French Polynesia: Moorea | collected 2018-08
AATAAAACAATTCTTAAACGAATACATCAATATCTTCCCCCCCCCCCCCCAACAAATTCCCAACACTTTTAATCCCCCCCCCCCCCCCCCATATACAAGATATTTCAATTCTTCTCATAATTCAGTAGATGATGTGATGGATTTTTCTGCACCTCCCTATTTGCCTGGTATTACATTTCTTATTATACCCCCTCCCCTATGACATATGTTTATATTTTCTCAGCTTCCCCTTCCCTCCCCAACCTCAGCCTTAAATTGATGCAGAAATCGGTGTAGCATGATTAGGACTGGATACCATGGCCCTGTTTAATGGAGCTGTGTTTCTCTGCTAACACTTCCAGAAAAGTCCAGGTGCAATTATTTGACAGGGACATACTTTTTTAAAAGACTTAGGAGAGATCTTCTATCAAAACAATCGTTTTTTTTTTTTTTTCAAAGGCAGAAGAAGAGTTCGAAGAGGTGAACAAAATTAATGTGGCAGTAATTGTTTGGCTTGCATTGTGACAGAGCAGAAAGATCGCTGAAATGTTCTTAGAAGACTTTAAAGCACTTGCAAATGAATCGGGTCAATGACACTTTCTGACGCGACTTACCAAAGTAACTTTTGAATATGGCAAGCGAGGCGATATAGCATCCCAGACTGAGAAACTCAGCGACTATCATTAGATAGTGCCAGGTTCTTATTGTGAGGGCCACCATCAGTAGCTCTGTCAGTATAAGCGAAGTAAAGGTGATGGAAACGATGTGTATGAAATCTGCTTCGAATAGCAATAGGGCCCCATACATGATCACGCCACCTGAAAATAAACAGGATACACATATATTTTTTATAATTCAAATTTTGAATTTATTTGTTTTTTTTTTATTATTTTAGCACAAAAGAACTACTTGGAACTAGTACAGCACCAGGAGTATATATACCGGTAATATAGTATGGAAAGGAAACTTAAGAAATATTTGCACAAAAAGCCTGCTGGAAAAGTGTAAACTGGAACCTACCAGTGCTGCTAATACTGAATGGTGGAAGTAAATATCAACAAATGCATGAAATGCCTCTTCCCAACATACACTAAACAGTTCATTTCCAGTCCATCTCAGTCCCATACAAGCTATGATGCACAGAAGATGTATTTATCAGATGATGTATTTATCACATGAATGGGACACATCAACAAACCTTGAAAAATGCTGATGAACACCCACATGAAGAATGTTTTGTAGTTCAGTGATCGACCCTAAAAAGAAAATGCACGACACTGGATTAAAAGTGTCAAAGCGACAAATCTAACAGATCTACAAGCGTGTTTTTTTTTTTCGGCAGGCAAATGGAAAGTGCAGCAGAAACTGTCTTGAAATACCACACCCTTGCCCATAGCAAATGTGGTCTCTCAAGTGAGTTACCGTCTCTGGTGAGATTAAATTATATTGAAATGTAGGACTATCTGTCAGGAACACATGGTCTTTCAAGACAGGTGGTCTCCCTAGGTCTCTCAAGTTAGGGTTCATTGTATTCAAACTGGAATCTAGGTTTCAAATTTTCTCATGTGTTTGATCTCTACAAACATAGTTTTTAGTGTGTAAGACTAAATAAATGAGGGCAAATTTGTTACCAGTACATGTATAACAATTCCATATAAACCACCAGCTGTTTTAGCCTGTTTAAAACATGATTTTCCTTACTACAGTTTGTAGTGTATTTATAAATAGATAAGATTATTTGAATGTATAAATAGTTTACCTTTGTCAAGTCCTTGTACAACTCTGGATAGGTCATGGCTATAGCTGATGAAACATCCTTGTCCAACACCAGAGAGAAAACGGGGAAGTTTGTAAACACTGTGGCATAGCTGCAAAATATGCAAAGAAACAAGCCAAATACAAAATGCACATGGAAAATGCCAAAATACACAGAAAACACCAGAACACACCAACACCAAAATTGCCAGTCTAGGGCTCCTTTCATGAAAAAAAGTCTCCAAAAAGTTAAGCTCACAAATAAATCACCTTCAAGTTGGTAACCAAACTGTTTCCCATGCTTAACATAGTTATGGACTTAAGATTTGTCTGAAAATGGAACCATATGTCAGAAAAGAGGTCAGTTTTCTATAAAGATAACTGTACAGTGAGTCAGTATTCAAAGATACTAGTCAGCAAGTTAACATATTGTTAGTCACTCAAGTTTATTTCATTAAGAAAGCAAAAGCAACATTACATTTTGTACCTTCATGGTGTGCATTATCATTAAGTCTCTTATGTCGTTAAATTGTATACAGTGGTTACATATGATATCGATAGGTCACAACAGATGCATGCCAACAATAAAGATAAAATATAAGGTTCAAATTGTTTTATTTTAACAATTATTTGTGAATGACATGTGTGGTAGTTTAAATAAATATTAACTGAATTTAAGGAAATTAACTAGTCTGACACTAAAAACACCAATGTTGTATGTTTCGATGTAAACTCTATAGCCAGCGCAGTAGCTCACTAAACTTTTACGTCACTTACCCAACAGTGAGGAACCCTGGGAAAATTGAAATGGAGGCGAAGTAGAAGACCGCGGAGAACACTGCCTGCATGGTGGTGATGATAAGGCCTCGATGCATGACGAACTGGCTCAGGGATGCCGATCTTTTATAGCTAGGATAAAAATAAAACAAATATACTTGTGTGCCTTTTTTTAGAATGATGAGTCCGATATTCCCAAAATATACTTGACATGTATGCCTTTTTTAGAATGATGAGTCTGATATTCCCAAAATTAAAATCCTGTTGTTGATATGCATCTTATCTGTTTAAAATTCATTTGCAAACACCAGCCAGTCATTGTTAAACTATTTATTACTATCAAGACTTCCTTGAGATTCACTAGGTCTCTCTGAAAAGTGCCTTTCTCTATGTGGGTTTATTTAGGGGGGTTATTTAGGGACACAGGACCTATGATCTATATGAACTGGGGCCTGCTTGCATAAGAATTTCAAGCCCAAAACTGAACTTAAGCATTGAAAAGTTAGTGCTTACAAATTACTGTAATTACTGGACTGGACTTTCAACTTCTAGGCTTAAGGTGTTTCTCAAAACTCGCCACTGGTTTATTACCTGCAAACCATGTTAATCATGTTTTAACAAGCCACATGACACAATGTCTTCCTGATGCATTGCGTTTTACAAACCTGCACCCACCTGTTTCTGCCATGGACTAGCAACAATCTCTCCAGGTACTGGAACTGGGTAATGGAGAAATCAGCTGCTAAGGAAGCCTGTCGTCCCTCCTACATAGGTCAAAAGCACAAGTGGGTCACTTGGTATCAAAATAGATCAATCTTAACAAAATCTTATGTAATTCTCAATTTTAGGACTCCACCAAGTCATTCTACTTGATATGAAGTGGCAAGATCAAATCACAACTAAGACCTTAGTTATGCCTTCATGATCGAGATGTAACGATTAACCGATGCATCGGCAGATCATTGATATAAGAAAATTTGCTAGAGCATCAATGCCCGTTTCTGGTTGTCATTGTCAATGCACTGCCAACCCCCCAATTTAGTGCCCCACATATCGGCCTAATGCAGTGGCTGTGTTGACCTTTTCTAGAAATCCGTGCAACTCATAGTGCAGTTGATGTATTCGCTATCCATTATCAAAATCAATATTATACAAGCCTCAAGGTGCTCAAGGTGACTTGCCACAACAGCCATGGGCATCTGCTGGTAAACATACCGGTACATGTACATGGTATGTGCCCTCAACCAGCCACTGCCGCTTTTTATTAATATGGTTTTCTGTCTGGTATATATTTGTGTCTTCATGTTGCTGATGCATTGATAATAGTTGGCGAAGTAACTGTCGATCTGCGGAATCACTATTAGCCTCCCAACTACACCTCTACTTCATGTCATAGTTATAACCAATATGCCCAAATTCAATGCATACTAGCTGAGATAACATTTTACATGAAATTTATAATTAAAGGTTGATATAAATGATAGATTTGTGGATTGGAAGTCCCCCTAAATATATTAAACGGAACATATTCTGATATAAACCACTGAAAGGAGTCCTTAATGGCAACCCATACACAGTACACAAATCAATATTTTGTGTTAACACAGATTAACATTTTGTGCACCTTCCCCTTCCCAGAACCCCCACCAGAACCTACCTTTCCCACAATGCCTACTCCGGCATCAGCCACCTGAATCATGCTCACATCGTTTCCGCCATCACCTTGGCAACCGAGACAAATAAGTTAATAAATCAGTATTTTGAAAAGAAACTCGTTCACAGGTTACAATGTCTTAATATAGAAGCAAACAGAATACTGAGCTACCTTTCAGGAAAGATCCTCTTTACAAAACACAGGGACAGATGAGCATGGACCATATTTTATATTTCAATTCATTTTCGACATTTGACTTTTCTAGGTATCTGTTTATTAAAATTCAATCATTATTGCTTTCAAAATGGAATGGACAATTTAATTTGTCCATGGCATGATATTATTTTACTGTGATGGTTACTGCTATATAAAAATTGCTTCATATTTACAATCAAGCTATTCTCACAAACTTGCATAATACTCTTATTGCTTTCACAGTGTCTCCAAGTGTTGATATTTCACTACATGTGAGAATCCCCAATACATTTTACACATACTTCATCAATATATATACAGTAAAAGTAGTTCTACTACATGAAAAGAAAACTGGAGTTATTCAAAAATACTTAACTCTTAAGTTTTGACGCTAATCTGAGCAGGTGCTTAGCAAGAAATAAGTCAAAACTGAGACTCGAGTATTTTCAAGGATTCTGGTCCAGTATTTACCTATTGCACATGTCCTTTTCCCGGTGTGCACTTTGAGCAGTTTCACAATCTCCGCCTTCTGCGTAGGGGAGCAACGACAAACCACAACAGCGGGACACTGGCACGCTAGCTCCATAAACTCATGTTCATAGAACTGGAGGCAAACCTGGTAACGGAACAGCAGAACTTTCAAATTCCATTGCAGTTAAACAGAAATACTTTAATTTTAAAGCTGTTTAACTTAAACAGAGTACAGTAGTCCCCCTCTAATAGGGACACTTCTTCTGCCAAGCAATTCTGTCCTCATTAGAGAGGTGTCCTTTGGTGAGAGGTCACATGCATTCATGGTCCTTGCTGCCAAGAATTTGTGTCCTTAATAGCGGGGTGTCCTCTCTAGAGACTGTCCTTTAAGAGAGGGACCACTGTAGTACCTTCATGTTTAAACTCCATTTACTTTAAAAGTCTGTAACTATCTCTAAACATAAGATCCCTGATAATTATGTTCAAGTTTTCACATTATACAATGTGTCGCCTCAAGGGCCTTTCTTGTATCAAGAGCTTATCATTAAGCTACTATCATGTTAATAAAACTTATTATCCAAGAACATTACAAGTTATTTGTTTTAATGAATGTCTTTGCAGTGCTTTCCAAAAAGACTTTCTGCATAATTAGTGCTCCATTGAATATAAAACATGTGGGATGCTATAGCTGGATCCCGGGAGCTGGATGCAACCTTATTATTGCTGTTTCAAGTGCAATATCACACTAAACATACTTATTTTATAGCTTTTGAAGTGGTCGCAAAATCTTAACGCTACCTCCAACGATTCCCCTGTGATAATCAATGCACAGTCGTTCTTCCTCCGGAACGCGTTGAGTTGTAAGTGAGCTTCTGAACGATTGTTGATGGTTTGAAAGATATGAATGTCTTGGGTCCTTGAGACCAAACGTGAACTCTTGGCAATGCATGTTGCTGTTTCCAGTTTGTCTCCTGTCAACATCCAAATCTGGAAGCAACAAGGACAGATTTCCGATAAAAAGTCTTGTCAAGCAGCACTCAGCACTTTCCGTGACTAAATTTTAAGCATAAAAGGTAAAATTAATGTATATTTAATATTTAAAATGGTAGTCGATACAAATAAATATTATGCACCTGACAACAAAATCCTAAATATATAGAACAATCTCTTATCCTAACTAAAAAAAACTTTCAGAACTATCAATTTATTGATTCCTACATAACATCCAGTATTTAAGAGAAGAGTTTCTGGAAAAATCGTAAGTCTAGAAATGGATTTTAAGTTTGCTAATCACCTTGGTAACCACTGTCTTTTCCATGCTTAAGATCACTAGCGAACGTAAGATTTTTTTTAAGAAAGCGGCCCCAGCTCCATAGCACTCTGCCTGACCAATAAACACCCTACCTTGATGCCAGCATTGCGAAGTTTCTCCAGCGTAGGTCTCACTCCGTCCTGCAGTTTATCTTCAACCCCTGTCAGACAGAGTAATTCCATATCTCTCTCCAGGCTCTCTACCACAGCAGCCACTTTGGCTGCCCGCTCCTGAACGCTCATCTTCGCCTGGTGATAGCGGCTCTGGTGGAAAGAACAAAGAGGGCCAGGGCCTTGATGTTGGGCTAAACCATTTGTCAGATAAGACCAAATTATATATCCATGCGCATTGGCTCTGAAGGAAAGAATTCTAACAATCTTACACTGGATCAAGTGATTTGGATTCTTTTTGATTTTCAATTTATGTTAAAAAGACAAAGATGTGTCATAATGGATCAACCATTATGTCTCGAAGAATTTCATCTAGATTTCATTCGAAAGGCATACCAGTAACACCTTTTAAACAAAGATGATCGGCAATTCGAAAACTTTATCATATAGAGTTGGTTATGTTGATAGGACTCGTATTTGAATGAGAGCGGCTCTTCATGTGCTGCTAAAAAGAATTATTTAATATTTGTACTGCGTACATAGACAGACCCAAGTCTTTGAGCAAATTCAACATTCTGGATGTCTTTTTACAGATTTATACATTAATTTACCATTTGCTTCCTGAACTAACCTCAAAGTCCTGGTATTGCTCTTCTGTGAGAGTTTTCTTGGCAACCACCAGAGTTCTGAGTCCCTCTCTGGCCAAGTTTCCACACTGAAAAACAGGAGTGGCCACCTCATCATTGCAACACTGTGTGGCTATCAAACCACATTTACAGCAAACTAGCAAAGTATGGTGAGCTTCAAACACTGTTAAATAGAAGTTCAGTTAAAAATACGAAGTTGAAATATATCTATCCCTCTGAAACTAATTTTAGTTAACGTCAATTAAATCACATTCATATGGTTACTGCAACAGAATCTGAGAAGTATTGGTAAATCAACATCTGGATTAAATACAGCTACACAGGCTTTCAGGCAAGATGAAAATAAGTTTTTAAATGATTATATTGTTTTTTTCCTAATTCAGATTATAAATGTTGGTATATGTATGTACCTCCTCTTCCAGCCAGTCGTTGAACTGGACAATGTTCTGCATCACAACATCGGCCCCCTTCATGTAGAATACGATTTCTCCGGTATCCTCCTCCTGGTAGAAGTCAAACACATTAAAGAAATCGAATGTCAATGCAGACGTTGTTTTAAAGAATTTCATGGGGCACCACAGGCCAATGTTAGTGAAAAAACAAGTAAATATTAACCAATAAGGTGTTAAATCAAAGTTTTATTTTACCGTACAACATTAATCCGCAGGTTATGACTTACGACTTTGCAAAGGGTACTTCATGTATTAACAGTGGGACCTTGGAATTAAAACAAGCAGGAGTGTTAGAAACCAGCTTCTGGGAAGATATTAAGTCCAGCAACAGACTTAAGTCCACTAATCACCATGGCAACCATTTGTTTTTTCCATGCTTAAGATCACTAGCGGACTTAAGATTTTTCGAGAAACTGAGGGGGGGGTCCTACTTCTGAGGCTGCTAAAGATTGAAAATGCAATTTTGATATTGCTGGCAAGTGGTCTTTATTCTGAGGTGGTCTTTATTGTGTGACTATAGCTCTGAGGTGGTCACAAAGCGATGTTGGTTTGTGTCTGGCAGTTACACAACATGAAATGTTAAAAGAAACCATTTCAGGTGAAGCACTTTCAGAGTATGTACTGTATTTAAAGGTAAAAAATCAAGTATATAGCAAACCTAAAAGCACTGCACTGTGTCTTTATAATAATGTATAAATACCACCTGCCATCTACATTATGCGAGTGGAAATTGTTACAAAAGACAAAACAAGTGCTGCATAAGACTTTAAGTATTTGGGATGGACCAATTTACCCTGACAATGATTCCCATTCTCTTTGACTCCGACGTGAACGGGAAGATTTGTAGTATCTCATATCGCATGAGTCTCATGTTTGGTGTTCTGAGGGTCATTGAGTGCAGATCCCGTTTGACTAGAGCCAGGCCTACGGTTTCTGTCCAGCCAACGAGCGCCACCTATCAAAGAAAAGTATAATGAGTCATAGTAGCACATAAAATTTTCAGAGTCGGACGAGTCCTTATATTGTTATAACATAGTGAACTTCAAGCCATTACTCTTCAACACATACGTGGTTAAACATCTGGCCAAGAAATTAAAATTGCTAAAACTTCAGTTGCCTATTATCAAGAATTTTACCCATGGTATATCCACACAGCCAAAAATCACTTATTATAATCTTATCAAGCGGAAGCTTACAATATCATTTTAATATCATAGGGTTGGGAATGCTTTTCTTAAGCAATCTTAAGTGCAAAATTGATCTTGAGCAAGGAAATGACCAAGGTTGGCAAGGCAATTACCATGCTTAAACCTAGGGTTGAGATTTTCTGACAACTGGTCCCATGTATGCAAATTAAGCGGCTTACCTCATCAGGACTGGAAGCCTGGTAGGTGACCTGTAGCGGTAGCTGCTGGTCGGCCTCGGGTTCGTCACTTTCCTCCCCCTCCTCCTCAAATACCGGCGTCACGTTGTGACAGAGGGCAATAGCCTTCACGGCTTCATGGACGCGGGTGACAATAGTTCGCCGAACTTTCGCGGTGCTTCGAATCTGTGCCGCTGAGCCATCTTGTATCGCCTTAAAAAGCTGGGCATAGGCTGCTTTGATGTGGGCTGTCACCTGTCGGATAAAAAGGACAATCACGGTCGATCTAAATTATGGTGGTGTCTTATAAAAGATTTATTTAGTAGTACAGGAAATAACCATCTTGAACTAAAAATCTTAAACTCACGGCTGATTTTTAAAGTTTCATGTTCAAGCTTTAAAAAGATATTAAGCTTTTCACATATGTTGTGACTTCAGACTACTTGTATTAAATTCGATACAAATATGCCAACAATTAACTTCAGCTTGCATTATTTTCTATATGTCATACTTTACCTCATCCATAGTATCAGTGCCGAAGGAGACGGTGCCTAAATGTAACCGCTTAAATATCTGGAAGACAACAAAACAAGATAGGTCAATGCTACTGCTACACAATGCATCTAAGTCCATGACAATTTACTTTAACAAGAACATCAGAGTACAGGATATCGATCATGATAAGTTACCATTCCATACCATTTAAGACTGAAGCCTGGATTGGCCAAAAACCATATACAGGACAACTTCAATGATACCGCCAATGGATCTACACTGATGTGAACTCAGAGGTGGTCATATTTCTGAGAGAATCTAGTTTTGTCAAAGAGAAGTATTCTGAGGTGGTCTTAATTCTGAGGTGGCCACAAAGTGATGTTCCACTGTAGCTATAAAATTACTACTATAATTTCTTCTGTTGTTGCTGCTACTACTACCAGGCACATAGAACTACAGTAGAACCTGCCTTGTACGATCACTCCATTGGCCATAAAATATGGTATCTCATGGTAGTTGGTCTTTGGTGACAGGTTCAGTTACAGTGAACTGTTGAGCCTTCTTTCAGGAGTATGTGGTCCTTCCAGACAGGTGGTCTCTCATGGCAGTGGTCTCAAGACAGATTTCACTGTACTACCATTCAATACTAATAACTACTATTACTACTACCATTTTCCCCATCGCTACTACCATTATTGCTACTACTGCTGCTGCTGGCTGCTGCTGCTACTACTACTACTCTAGTTGTTACATAATACCATTTCATTCTGGGTAAGAGTTCCTGTCTTATCGGAGAGCAGGTAGTTGATCCGTCCAAGTTCTTCTGGAATGGTGGTGCTGCGAACGACTGTATCCGGAATGTTTTTGTCCTTCTGGATCATGAAGGAGTACCAGATCTTTCCCAGATCCAGGTTGACGCGCAAGCTACAATAGTAAAATTAGGTCACCAAGTTTATTTCTTTTCTCGTTGAGAATACAATGTGATCAAATTTTGCCCCCTTTGTTTATATTATTTTCTTTATTTGTTACGCTAGACCTCTGTATTATTAAACTGGCAACAAGTGTGGAAATTATGCAAAATTTACTGACTCAATTAAGGCCTTATATACACATGTAGATTATTAGCTGTATAAGAGTCGGATATCGCATAAGTAATGACTAAATCGAGGAAGCTACCAGGTATGTACCAGTAAGAGGAAATCATTGACAGAATATTCAGAATGGTTCAGTGGTATACTGTTACCTGATGGGAATGATGGTTGAGAATAGAATGATGAACCGGACAAAGTATCTGTACCATGGACCACCAAATCCCTAGAATTTAAGAAAAAAACATTTCTGCAATTAATAGTACCTGGTAGTTTACTAACAGTATCCACATGGGTCCAATAATTTACGCTATGTCACACGTCACTTTTTATTTTTCCCTATGTCCCCATGTCACTTTTTATAAGACCTTGACGTCACTTTCTACAGTTTTCATAAAAGGCCACGTCGGACTTCTACAACTTTTAAAGTGGTCGGTAATACTGTTGGTTTGGTAATACTACAGTAAAAATATTTGATTTTGTTTTGTTACAAGCAAAGAAATATGTATATTTTTGCCGGTGTAATGGTAAATTTCCTAATATTATTGCACTTGAAA
>JAAUYG010117346.1_pt1 | contig 10855 bp, 7 predicted proteins | sample 7278091 | NCBI WGS metagenome assembly JAAUYG01 (sample SAMN14350201, study PRJNA611818) | marine sediment metagenome | isolation source: surface marine sediment (0.6m) | place: French Polynesia: Moorea | collected 2018-08
ACAATAAACACAAAAATAATAAAAAAAAAAACACCCAAAAAATTCATAGAAAGATTCAGAGATAGAGAGAGAGAGAGAGAGAGAGAGAGAGAGAGAGAGAGAGAGAGAGAGAGAGAGAGAGAGAGAGAGGTTGACTTGTGGGCGTGTGAAGGAGAAAGCCGGAGATGAGTTCCCTCTGGTGGTGCTTCTAACTAAAGAGAGGATTGTGTGAATGTCATCCTGCACTTAATTTGCCACCGGGGGCTCTTGTGTGACAGAGCATTGAAGCACGTGTGGCGTTGAAGACTCGACACTCGCCTGTCAACAAGCAACCTTCACCTGAAAGGAGCTGCTTTGAGGGAGAGTCATCAGAGCTTCCTCGGTCACACGGTCGACCCTTCGATCAGAATACGGGAAAAACAACGTCTCAGTAATGGCTATCGATTGCGGTCGGCGCAACCGTGCAGCATCTTGAGACATGGGTCCGAGGCCTCATGTTATGTGTCGTACTCCTATCTAAAGCCACAGCACAAGGACGGTATAGACGTGCGCGAAAAAAAAAGAGAGCAGAAGTTGGGGTTTGGTTTTAGATTTTGAGAATTCCCCAAGTGAGCGTCCCTGTAAGCACTTTTGAAACTGTCAGATGAGCGGCCGTGGTGATATATAATCCCGGCCCGTCGTCTTGGCTCTCTCAGGAGAAGAAGCCCGGCAGGTGTGGGTATTGATGGAGTCAGTCCCTGCGGTATTGATTGTAATAGATCTGACCTTCCCTCAAGCACAGGCGGTAATAGGCAGAAGATGGTCGCCCGAGCCCATCAGTCTCTCCCTCCGGTCTGGAGGCGGCAGGAAGGTAAATGCCGCCTTGGAAGCCAGAGACGGGAAACTGCGGCTTGAGTTTCTCCCTCCCTTTCAGTATGCGTGGCCATGTTTTCCCAACACGCAGCCCAAACAGAGTTCTCTGTCAACTCTTGAACTGGACGCCATACCCACCCTTCCAAGCCCCTCCCTCTCCCAGAGGTATTGATCTCTATAGCTGAAAATGGAGAGATGTGTTTTCAACGCCTGTCGTCTTTAAATACCAAGGACTAACGAGTTTTATTTCTCTCCGTCCCCATGGTACCCAGCCGAGGGTCGAAGCCGGGCTCCCACGGACCATCGGCCCGTTCATATCCACAAGGTGTCTGGAGTTCCCCCGCTGATACAGCGATCAGGGCCAGACTGCCTACCCCCAGCTGCGGTCCGCCATTGCTGCTGTCCAACCCGACTTGGAAGCAACGGCAGAATCTGCAGCCGCCGGGGAGCACCAGTCTGATCCCAGCCAAGGGAGGCAGGGAAATAATTAGGTGCTCGGCCTGGGGAAACAGGGGCCGGGGCTTCATTTGAGAGGACAGCCGCGAAATCCTCGGGCGATCAGCAGGCTTGACCCCTCCACCTGGGTTACTTTCCTCTCAGGTCGGGCGGGCGGAGACAGAAACATATGGCTCCGTCCTCCGAGGCTGCGGCAAGGAGGCAGCGAGGGGAAGCTGTGGTAATGGGTAATTGAAGAATAGTCCTTTGTGCCCATCTGGGCTCGGGGATGAGACTGATTGGGCCCCGTACAGGCCGGGACAGAATTAATCAAACTTTCAAAAGACTGAAATACGAACTCCTCTGAGGACGCGGAAATCGACGACGAGCGCTTTAGGCCGGGGGAAGTAAGGGTATTAGTCGACGTAAGCCACGTGGAAGGTCTACCATTCTTCCCGTGGCGCGCGGTGACAGGGCACGGGGGCCTCTAATTTGCCTGTAGTCACAGCCGGGCCCAACAGAGGCGCCGTGTCAGGGCGAGATAAGAGCCGACAAAGGAGAGGAATCTGATGTCTTCAGTAGCGGGGACCTCCAGGGAATCCGGCCCCGCACCCAGCCAGCCCCCGTCGCAGCGACGTAATGTGTTTCCTGTTGTGTTCGGCTTGTAGACAAGACGTAGGGACAAGTTGGCCTGCAACCCAGGCCAACGGACACACACAGCAAACTGGAAGAACAACTAGGCTTTAATTGGGTTCTGCTACTTCAAATTAGCACTAATAGTCCCCTAGAGGACAATGTGTTACAAGGGCAATCAATGCCTCGCCTGATAATAACGCCCGAGAATAGAACGGCGAAATCGCGGTCAGGCACACGATTGCGGAATCAGTAAACGGGGTCTGAATTTGGCATTCAGCGCATGCCATCCTTGTGAGTTGTATTTTTGTAGTTTCTACTCGAATCGAAACCTCTAAGGGATCGTCTATAAAGGGCGTAATGGAAATCTAGGGTCTTTCCAAGTCACACGCACACACTGAAATCCCACGTTAAGAGAAAAGAATGTGTGTTACGCAACTCAATTCGCAGTTTAAGCGCACTGATGGACGTTACACTCTCCCAGTTGTCTGGAACGGTCCAACGCAGATAAAAAGACAGTCTCTAACATAAAATAATCAAGGGTCAAGAAAACTCCATAGTATCCTTTCTAACTAGACAGAGAAGAGTGCCATTTTAATATCTGTATCAACAAAAGAGCATAACGTTATGCAGCATGACGCTTATGTATTAGGATGTCTGAACCTGCCTCTACTGAGGCCCTGGTTTTACACTCATTGCAAATTTTCCCCAACCCACTATTGACCAAAATGGTTGTCGCACACATGCACATTTCATCGGTATTTTGTTATTTGCTAAAACTCTCTCAATGATAATTCACCTGGGAGCACACTATTTAGCCAAAAACAATGCGAGTCCTTAGTTAGCCGTATTTAGCAGCAAACCTGTCCATTCCAAATTGTACATCTCTACCTACACATCTAGAAACGAATATGACAATTTTGTTTTTGGTGTATGAGCCTAACTGCACGTCACTATGATATCTCAAGACTTGTTAACGCCTTTTCCTTGAATAAATATGGCTTATGGGTGTCGACAGAGCTTTTGGCCTTTTATGGGTGAAGGCAGAGGTTTTGGCCTCTTTCTTGAATAAATATAGTATTGCAGTATTGTAGTAATGCAGTATTCGCGCCATACAATGCAGTCACGGGCGTCAGGCAAAACGCGTGCTGTGGCAAAAGGAGAGAAAGGACAATCTGGTCGCTTTCTAGGCTCGGTCTCAGCCTGTCTATTTTTCTCGGATCATCCGTCACAGAGTGACCGGGGAGGGCAGGTCGGTCACACTGCCTCGTCTGTCGTCTCAGTCTCTCTCTCTTTCTCTCTCTCTCTCTCTCTGCTAGACACGGCTAATTTCCAGTCCCCGGCCTGTCCCCAACAGAACTCCGTACCCCCCGGTCACCGGCTGCCAGGGGCATTTCACAAGTGCCGGTGGCAACGTCTGCATTTCATCTCGCCGAGATTGAGCCACTTACGAAGCCAGCCGCCCGGCTCTTGAAACAAGGAATATTTAGGAGCGACTACTTAATCCCTTTTATCGATCGTTCAGGTTGGCAGTCGGGACACCGTGGTCGGGAGGGGAAAAAGTTTGAGTGGCTTAGTTAGCTGGATTCCATTGCGCACCGTGGTCCGTCGAAAGGCCACAGATGACTGCGGAAGAACCAACTGTCAGATTGCTTGGGCAAAGGAATGCGCGAGTCGGGCTTCGTGTATTTGCAGAAGAAACAATAAGAAACAGCAGCACATGCTAACGCCATGGTAGGTAATTGTACCAGAAATCAGATCATCGTTAGTCGGTCCGTATCGGTAACACAAACGGAGAAAGTGTTGATGGATGTAATGTTTTATTGGGTGTTCTGGACAGTGGTCTGTTCCACTGCCACTGCGATTCTCGATGCATTTTGCATTCCGTACTTGTTGCCTGTTCCGTTCCATCTTGCACTCCAAGTCCTACCCCCGTGTGCCTGGTTGAAATCCATAGTCTCTACAAAGACCGCCGAGGCAGGCGACAATGGCTGTATTACCGGCACCTTTATGGAAACAATTCAATAAAAACCTCAAAGGGGCGCTCTCATTGATTATGATACAATAACCGAGGGGTTCCAGCCAGCCGCACAATATCATTGTCACAAATACGTGCATTACGCGATGGCAAGGATTCGCCAATTTATATTCTAAGCTGCGGCGTCGTGGGCATCAGCCGGTAGAACACAAATAAAAAGCGCCTGGATTGAGTGTTTTCCCACATTTCTGGTAGACAAATAGCGTTAGTTATCAATTGTTGTAAAAAGGCAATCTTCTAACACAATCAAGCAGGTTGCAACCTTAGACGAATCTGTAGTGGTCCTGCCCTATTGCCTTATTCATCTGAGCGAATCTTTTGGCTTAGCCCTCTGTTGCAGTAGTTGTTTAATATTCAATAATTGGTGGATTTCTACTTAAAACTTGAAAGACCCCATTCTCTGGCCCACTAAAATGAAAGTTTGTATGCCCACAGAAAGAACTGAGACTTTTCAATCTTCCAGGAAGAGATTTACTTGGAATGCGCACAATAGACCCATGTATTCTTTAAGGTGTGTTTTACCTGGACATTAACGTTACCAGAGACATGCTTAGACAATTTATATAGGTATGACAATGATACATGCATCTCGAACCTTCCTACGTCCAATTACTGGTAATTGAGAATGGCAATAAATGGTTTAAATTTAAAGTAAATCTACTGTAGTGGCACCAAACGTGACTGAAAAATTACTACGCAACAATCTGTTTTGGACCCCTCTTTAAGTGATACTTAGCTGAACAGGGACCAAGCAGCACGCGCGCAAAGGGGGGGGGGGGGGCGCGTGACATTTTCCGTAATGGATTCGAACCCACGACCCATCCATCTGAAGCTTAATGTTTACCCTTTGGCTGACCCTTCCGATGCAAAAAATGGTTAGACTGCCAAATATAAGTTGGTATAGCAGGCAAAAAAGCCTAGAATTTCGAAAACAGCTGTCGCAGGCATCAGCCTGTTTCCCACAAGTCCACCATCAAATGATTATCGATTAATAATCGAATGATTTTTTCCAAGCAAAACTGATGAAAGTAACGAAATATATAGGTGCATGTAGTACAACAGTGACTGCTTTAAACATGGCAACATAGTAGTATTACTTGAGGATATTATATTGTCACAAACTGACATTTACCCTAATTTTAACCATTAAAGTTTTTAAGTTAAACTTGCCAGTATAACATCTGTGCCACTGTATAAATCACAAAAAAACATACGTTTTCATCACACAAAGTCCATAATCGATAGTAGATGAATCCGCTATCGATTATCAGATCCGGGAAACAGTGCCGACTGATCATCGTGCCTAGTCGATCATCGGCCATCACTCTCTCCTACCATATCGAGAACGAGGTATTTTCTGATATGGCAATGTCAGGTTAGTGATGGAAAATAAACAAGAAATCATACACACTCAAAAATGTCTTTTTAATATTGTCTGCCAATGCTATCAAATATCTCACATAATGATTTTGTTTTCAATTTGAATTAGTGATTTTGTTTCCTAACATGACTCCATACCAAATTCATCACACCTCTTTAATAGTTTTGTTTGCTAATAGCTTCAACAAAACATTTTGAAAACATACATAGAAATCAAAAACGAGCCTGGAGAGCCTGTTGCATATGCTGCATCCGATTGGAAAACACTCAGGCTGTATTGCATTTTTCACAAGGTATAAATTGTGTGATTCAAGTTCTATAAAACCTACGATGCCACAACTGCACTTGCCTTTTCTTGTTTCAAGTGAAATGAAAGATGTCACTACTATAGAAATATGCCGGACAGTGAAAAGCGGTGTTGACATGAATAGCTTATATAAAACTTAAGTTATATTTATACACCTACCTCGTCATGTTAAATTGAGACATTGTTATCAGAGAATACTGGCGGTTTTTGTTTCTTTATTTTGGCATGTACAGTGGTATTGCACGCACTATGTCATTAATACAAATATGCTTCTGAACGAAATGTTGGCATTTCAGGAACTGTAACTTCACTATTATGACTTGTAACTATCAACGGACTTGTGATAACTGATAACCATCGCGATCGGGATGAGAAACTGTGCACAATTCCTTCTATACCTATCAATATTTATTTATACAGAGATATTTCACAATTACCAACTTATATATGTCTTCCCTGAGTTCTTCCCTCGGCAAGGGAGTTTCTCTAATACTCTAAAAGAGTGTTACCTAATATTCCATCAATAATTTGTTCTCAGAGGCGTCACCTGGCGACTAGCGTCAGAAAAACTGTTTTGGACCGGGGCTTGCCGAGCTTCCCTCACGTGTTGTTTCCACGGTAACAGCACACGGTGGCGGAGCGCTGTCGCCTCTGATGTATGTCTTTTTTTCCACCAATGACGTGATGCTTTGCTTGTTACTGCCCCTGTTCCTATCTCCGGGTTCTGTGTTTCAGATCCGATTTCCAAGATGAGCGATGGCCACACCAAGGGAGCCAAGGACAAAAAATACTTTCCTTTCAGTAAGTTCGCAAATATCTGGTGAAAAAAAAATCAAAGGGTGATAAAATCACGTGTAGGCACAGATGTTTATATCCGTACTCCTAATGCCCACATCTTGTAAGTATTCTTTACCCGACATCATTTAGCGATTAGAAGACATCTATGTAATGAACGAGCACGTTATTACATGCATATGGGCTGATGCATCTTGTCAACAGGTGAGAATAGGATTTATGTTAGATTACGAGTGTACCTGACTGAGGCCTAATGCGATCCTTAAAAAAGCTTAGCGACCAAGGAATGTTTATCTCTTGGCCTTTTATTTCAAATATTATTCAAATGATTTTTGAAAGTAAAATTTGCCTTGCGTTGAAACGTGTTTTCCTTAATTTCTCGTACATTTCTGACAAGAAAAACAGAATAGATCCCGTGCCCATCTAAGAATTCGGTTCTGTCCACCCATACCCCCTCAGCTTCTTGTCTTCACGATGCAGCGATCCTTAACCTTTTGTAAACAACCTCTCTTTGTGCGTTCTAAACCATGGCAGTCACGACAAAGGCCTTATCACTTAGACAAGGTGTTTAGTACATCACATCGATCCCCTGTCTGCCCATCTCCCGATAATACTCCAGAGGTATTCCCTTACATCTCATTCATACTTAATGCCTGCGTCCTACTAAGACCTTTGCCACACAATGTCACGGTCTCTCTGTTCTCTCCTCTCTTGTCTTCCAGGTTTGGTGGTGGCCATCAGCATTGGGATCATTGTAGGGATAATGTTCGGCATTGGCATGCTGGTCTTGGTGTTCATGCTGCGGAGGAAGTAAGTACTGACGGGGGCAGTCATCCTGGGATCAATGGTGGACAATAGGAGAGGGATTGGGGGGACAACAACGGCCGTCCATTAATCTGGGAAACACACACAAACACGCACATACACCGCACCACAGAAACTCGGGACTTGAGGAAACTGTGCTGGAGATATTTTGCATGTGTAGACAGCGAGCTGTCATTTTTTTCCCATTCTCGTTTACCATCATCCTCTCTTATTTCCGTCTTTCTGATTTTCTTGTCTCCGGTAAAAAAGGTAGAGCCGTATCATCTGTCTCGGCAATCCGACCGACTGTTTTAGTGCTCTGGGACAGTGCCATTTGCAGGTTTCAGACTTTCTTCCACCAACCTCTCTATTTTTTTTCGCTTCTTTCTTTGTAGCTTCGAGAAATGTTGACACAAATACGCCACCGTTGCATATAGCAAAACATATACTCGGGCACGTTTATTGTTATGGTACTGTAGTAGCATCAGTAAGTAGCCTTTCAGACTTAAAATCTCAAAAGAATACCAACAAGATGCAGGTACACATGCACTTTGAGATACACATACACGTATTATCATTAAAATGTTACAAATATCTATTCGTCTTTCAGACCACGCATGCGCAAAGCACCGAAGTCCACATGCACGTCTCTCTTGAGCAAAGGCAGCGAGGACGACGGTTCCCTGGAGAATGACGAGAACTACGCGAGACGTGTCTGGCACGAATGCAAGCACGCAGGCGCCGCCGGAACTTACGGTCGCATCTGTCGCACACATGGAGGGACGTTGTCTCATGGTCAGTGCTCGCTGTGTAACTCTGGCGATTACGCCCACATGCTGGAGCTCCAGTGTACTGCCTACGCGCATGCACAACAATCCCCGGGCTCTATTTCCGGGGATTACTTTTCTGACAAGCCCTACGGTCATCTGGGGCAGCCAAGGGCGCAACCGTCGCAAGCCAACGATCACGAGGAGTCGGTTCGTTCATGCGCAGTGACTGTTCAACAGCTGCGGGCTCCCAATTCCCCAGCGCAGTCTTTCGCCACTTTCAAAGCTCCAACGTTATCCAGGATGCGCGCCCCTGTCCTGACTCCGCCATCTGTGAGACAGCTGTCATTGAACCCCCTGGATGTTGACAATGACAGTTCCATACGTCTGTATGGGGTGGACATCCCCGAGGACTCGTGCTCCACCCCACCCGAACTCAAACCGGATGTGGTCACAAGCAATAATGTGGACGGTGTTCCGACTGCAGGAACTCTCCCAGAAAGTCAGGAACGCCACTGACATGGGGAAAATACTGCAATATCGCTCAGTGTGAAAAAAAAATAGAAAAGAAACCTACCACCACAGCTACCACCCACGCGAGAATTGTTGTACTACCACTGACTTCTAAACCGTCACACAGACGGAGCAGAGGCAAAATGTTCCAAGGTGGAGACTTTTATTCCAGCCAAATACTGTCAGCCAGCATCACTGGAAATGTATCAGGAACGGAATACTGTACACGGAGCTGGAGACAATAAAGTTTTGAGCAAATAATCCACTACACTTAACTGCATTAACTTTGCATTGTGCTCATGTCCCCGCTTGAAAAAAATGCATGTAGGAAAATCATCGCATCTAGTCAAGACACATTTTAGACATTCTACTGCGGCATTTCTTGTCTATCTGTTATTCCAAATACAAGGTATTTCATTATTGACATGTCGATGTGGCACATTTGAATTTCTCCTCTTCACGTGCGCTTGGAAACGCTTGCCTTCGCTGGGCCTTGTTAGGGAGCTGTTGGCTTACAAGGCTGAAATGTATGGGGGGCCAGGTTATAAGCGATGTTTTGTTACTGTTTGATATATCGTCACGTATATATTGCGTTGCATCTTTAGGAAGCTTTGTGTCCAGGTTTGGGGCAATCTGTTACACGTGGGTAACGGAACGCTGCCAGTGTGTTTCAAACAAACTAGGACCTCTCATGAAAGTACATTTATTTCGTTAAGTGGCGGCACCCGAGGCTAGCTAGCATGTCGATTGAGGTGAACCTTTTTCAAAACACCTTCGAGTTACGTTATGGCAGATACAGCTGTAGGCTATATATATATTTACAATCAGTATTTATAATGCATTGTCAGTGTACGTTATATGTGGCAAACATCATGTAATAAATACACATTGATGACCATTTTATATGTATCGTGTTTGAGATTGTTTGATCACTACTTTTAATTGACCTCGGACGCTTTGATTATTAAAACAATTATTTTACTCACTCGACAGCTAGTTAAAATATTTTAACACTGGAACACTGTTTAGCACACTGTTTTAGTTTCAATAAGTTTACTCCATTTCATATACCACCAAAACAAATGACCATTAAAAAGTAAAAAAGTAACAAAACAAAACAAAAAGGCAAAACAATAAACAAAACAAACAAAATGCATGTGCATGTGACCGTAAGCACTTTAAAATTTGTAGTAAGTGGCGTACAGTGAAGTTGAAGTACAAGTAAAAGTTATTTCCATACAATTCCCTATAAATTTAATTTTGCAAGCTTTGGTATTTGATCTTTTAACGTTCAAAATCAAACCTCATTCCTACAGACATAGTACGCAAGAAGGCACCGTGAAACACTAGCCCTTAGAAATTCTTTGTTTAATCACCTGCGTACTAATTAATCCCAAAAATCGCGATTGTATTTCGTCACATGTAACTCCATATATTTAGTGTAACGCCATGTAGAAGTTACAGGGCCTTAAAGGTACATAGCGGTTAGCCTTGATTTTTACCTTTCTGGATAAACCAAGTTCGAATAGCACCAGGTTTTCTAGTGTTTTATAGTAACATCCACTCTCATTTTCCTTTTACGCGTTTTATTTACAGTTATGACTATTAGCGGCCTATACTAAAAGGATACCTGAGACTATTAGCAACGTAAACTAACGGAGAACAGTTCACATTTCCCGCAAGGGTACAGAGAGTATCCCTTAAGATGGACCATGTAACTGAGCTATGCACGTTTCTTAATTTAGTTTGTCAGGCGAATTTATACGGCCTGCGATACATTCAAGTCATTATTAGATTACATTGTTCAAGAATGACCCAGCAAGCTAACAGAGACAGAAGCCAACCCCAATAATACGATAGGATACATTTGTTGGCATAATTGGAACAGACTTACCAACGCATTACGTTTGAACATGATATAACATTAAACATTTAATATATTTATTTAATGTTTAAATTAATGTTTAATTTTAAAATAAACATTAAATTAATGTTTAATTTAATGTTAAATTATTAATTTTATTTTATTTAATGTATTTAATGTTTTAATATTAACGAAAAGAACAAAAACAAACCACTATCAAATGTTCTCGTCGCTCAGCCTGCCGAAGAACGGCGGTGCTTATAGAAAATAACTAGAAAACAGAATTTGCAGGCAAATTCAAGATCTGCATGCCAGTTTTGGCATGAAAGAGAGAAGGAAGCACTGTTCGCGAAGTTGCATATACCCTCTCTACTCCAGGGGTTGAAATTGAGCTCATATTGACTCTACCATATGTCTAAGGGCCGCAGTTTCAGAGATACTGGCTGATTGTTTAAATTTCCATATTTGGGCATGAAATCCGGAATTTG
>JAAUYG010030254.1_pt1 | contig 10854 bp, 9 predicted proteins | sample 7278091 | NCBI WGS metagenome assembly JAAUYG01 (sample SAMN14350201, study PRJNA611818) | marine sediment metagenome | isolation source: surface marine sediment (0.6m) | place: French Polynesia: Moorea | collected 2018-08
GTGAGTGAGTGAATTGGTTTATTTAACGTCGCTTCTTAACAGCCAGGGTCTTATGAGCGACGGACCGGGCGCCGGGCAATGAGACGAAGGATGAAAGGCCCCAGACATGAGTACACCGGGTTTCGAACCCGGGACCCAGTGGTCTGAAGTCGAGTGTTCTACCGCTCGACCAAGCGCACCGCGCTCTTGAGAGTGGAACGTAAGGCATGATCTAGGTTATTGATATCTATATCTATTCGTCTGCTCAACATAAAAGGAATTATCCCAACATAATTTACTTTATCTAACTTACTCTATTTATATCTTTTACCCTACGCATAACACATCACTACTATGTATTACTGCTTTGGATAGACAGCAAGCTTGCCCGGGTGGGTGGGTGCATGGGGTACATGGTGGGTCGTGTGACCCGATGGCAAAACCTGCCGCATAGTTTCGTGCTGCCACTTCATGTTTCATTGCCGGCCAGGAAGGTTAAATAACTTAGATAAGTTAGCTCCCCCACCTTCCATCCCCATCATCTACTCTCGGGGTTTTCTGGGCTTTCGGGGGTCTAACGTAACTTATTTTTCTCTGTTTCTTATTTCTTTTGCTACACAAGTGGTTTTCAACTGAGCTTTATAAATAGGTAGTAACCTAATATATATTCAATTAAGTGTTGGATCAACACTTTAAATTGGTTTTCTTTTAGTTTTATCAAATAAACGGACACTTGACGATTGCACAAGGTAGGTGTTCTGGTTGATTGCTCGACCATAAATACAATTGGGGTTGTGTACCGTAATTTAATTTATGGTCATCAAACGACGAGAACGCGGGAGCTGTGGACAAAGGTCAAGAGCGAAGTTTATTGATTCAATGTCTTGACTTTGCATTTTGTTGCAGATACAGAATAACACACCGCACCCATGTCACACTTTAGTGTGGATATATTAATTCACGGCTTTAACTGTAGCAGTTTATCAAACTCTTAAAGATGCAACGTGAGCTGCACTGACATTTCTGCACTCTATATTATATTCTTTCATGTATACATAATACTGCACGGCTGGTCATCATGCGGCTTTCCCTGTGTGCACTGCTGCTTATTATGCCGGACTCCGTTTACGGTAAGTATCCTACTACGTTACTCGAGCTCTGGCAGTTTACTCATTGATTTGATTAAGTTGGGAAGTGCGCGACGATATGTCGGACCTTGGGACCATCCTGGTGCGGCTTAAGCTTGCCCAAAATGGAGTGGATCATAACAGTTTTGATCCTTGTGTCTGTTATTTATATATGCTAGGCCCCATTTACGGACACACTCGAATAATTATCTCTGTTTCACCTCTCTTGTCTGTTTACACAGACAGAGAAATAAGCAAATTGGCGAAAATTTGGCAAACGGGTCGAACCTACTCTGACACCAAAGAGGTATTGTGACTTGGTGTCAGGAAAGCAAAGACGTCACGTACATTACCTGGATCACCACATTTTACTCACTGACACTATATTGCATCCATATTTCACACATCACACCCATGTTACACCATATTACACCATATCACATTTATATGACGTCATATCACATCAACAACGCCAAGCCTCATTTATTGCAGTAGTTATGTTGTACATGTTGTATGCAGATACAAAAAAAAAAAAACAACAAAAATAATGTATACCCGGGACATACTAAAATTGCAGCATTTCTGTATTTGATTCAACTGTATAGTGAATATATTCCTTCAATTATAGTTTTGCTTTAAATGTTTAGAAAACTGTTTCCTTTAAATTGAACGTCTTGCTTACAAATAAGCATTTTGAACTCTCGGTTATAAATTTATCTGTGTACCAATCCAATGGGAGCGACTAGGTGCTGAATTGAAGGGGTGAGGGATGAAAATTAGGTCCTGGGGTCTTCATTTGTATGTTGGTCGCGGTGGTGTTCTGATCTACGTGTACACTGTTGTGATAAATTACTGGTCATAGTTACTTAACTTCACCTAACCTTTCACCTGGTTTGCTTTGTTGTAAGAAATGTATGTACTATTTTAGATCTGTATGTCAGCAAATATACAAGTTTTGCATGCATCATGGGCAAGTATCTGCACATGATAGAGCTATGCAGTAGCTATGTATCTATACATATGTAACTATTTATTTTGACAAGGAGTAAATACCCAGGGTCCACCACAGCCACCAAGTAACATGGCGGAGTTCAGAGGACACAATGTGGAGCTGGATTGCTGGCTGAGTACATCCCGGATTTCTTGGGCTCAGTGTATTACAGACCCACCCACCTGCAAAATTTTCTATTTCGGAGACAGCAACAATGAGATAATACCACCATCGGGTGAAGAAGATAGTGAGAGATACACACGCTATGAAATAGTAGACGTGACAGTGGAGTCAGGAACACAGAAGAATCTACGAATTAATACTATACAGAATGAGGATGGGGGAAAATATCGGTGTGCAGACCTGCAAGTTTCTGAGTCTGGCTTATTAGCTGAAGTGATTGTGATTTATGGTAGGTGCACAAGACAGACGACATTTGCATGATTTTGAAAAATATATTTGCGGGCTATTGAAAGAAACATCATACTATTGCTAAAGCTACATTACACTATCTGAAATTATGTCTACCAGGTATTTTTTTCATTTCAACATGTTTATCAATATCAGGGTATTATAGGATTATAATGTTATGATCTGAGATATATAAATTATCAGTGATTATATGGTTTTGTTTATGCATATTGATAGAAATCATACGGGGTGTGGGCTGCTGCCTTTCAATAATTTCCATTGTTAACGATGCACGACCAATCCTGGTGATGGTTTATAAATGTCCCCATCAATTAGATACAGCACCAGTTTGCTCTACCAACGTCACCACGGCGGGAATTGAGGAAGGAGACAACATGTTTGTGTCATGTGAATTGGGCTACAGTGGGAGATGGGCGCCACAGATTGACTTCATAGATCCACTGGGGATGTCCCATGAAGGTGTGAATGCCACGGTTAGTAGAGGGACAGCAGTGTATACATTAACTTTACCAGCTGACAGAGCTTGGACTAGCAATGGAGATTTCATAGCAGTGATGTTCATTCAGGATATTGCAGAGTCTGAAGATCCTCCCAACACCAACAGTGATGAAGCTGACAACCAGCCAACATTTCCAGGAAATGAAGAAGCTCTTATTGATATTCCAGACTTTGAAGTTTGGTGTAAGTATATACCAGCATTTTGTGTGATATTATTGTTATGCAGAATTTAGATTAATATTCTAAAAGTGAAGGTTTTTTTATTATGATGTACCTTTATTCCGATGGTTTTATGATTTAAACAAATGTTCATATATACGGCTAGACAGTGATACAGATTTATGAAGCAAATAAACAAACACAGTCTTCTAGTTTAGTTTGCTATGACATTATATTCATATTTTGTTGATGCAGTATTGCTCATAGCATAATGCTGATATATAGATAACAAATAACCCTGTCATAAACGTTTATAAATATCCAGTGGGAATGTATATGGATAAATCTTGGCGGCTATTTTGCTTCCAGATGCTCCAGAGCACATGAGACTTGACCCTGATGAGGATGTTTACTATCCTGGAGACACCATCACCTGTGAAGCTGATGGAAATCCTGAATTGCAAACAGATGGTTATCAGTGGATCAGCCTGAACAATACCAGTGACGTAACTGATGGTCCTGTACTGGCCATATCAGACGATATGGTAGATTGGCGTTTTATCTATCGATGTCAAGCCTGTAACCAATACTTGGACCAACTTCAATGTGCTACCCTGGATAAACTTTTCTCTGTGTCCGGTGAGTTTTGCCAGATGTTATCTTTGATTTGTTGAGGATGGTTTATGCTGAATGTGTGTGTGCATGCCTGCGTGGTTATCTTGTGACGAGTGCAGCAGGGAATTAGGAGACAAATGATGCTGTGTTTATATGCTTAAACATTGTTCTGCAGTATTTTATGCAACATAAAAGACAGCAGCCGGCGGCTAAGTCTTTAGGGCTAAACTTACCCCACGACAACAACCACCCCAGTTTCAAGTGAAGGCGGAGAAGCTCCTTTGTAAGACTGCAACAAAACCCACTGACTGCTTCGACCTATTTGTTGTAGTAATTTCGGACACGGGACATGATTGGGGCATAACATATAGCATGTACCATCACTGAAGTGAGGCTTTGACTTGCTAAGTAGATTCCTTCCTCAACACGATCAACCAGGAAGCCACTGCCAGGAATGTTGAAGACTCTGCTGATGAGGAAGAATAGCAAATAAATGTCTACTTTACACACAATAAACGTAAAATTTCATGATCAATGGAGAATGCATCTTTTCGAACATATTGGTAATGTACTTCTATGTCCCATAAACTGCATAGATGATATAGACTGGTGGCCTAACTTGACATTTTTCCTGTTAACATCTTTATAAAAATGTATAGGACACAGAGCTAAATTGTCAAAAATAAAAAAACCGTCATGGCTAAATAATGATGATGATCACATGCAAAAAAGATGAAATCGTATCAAATGCATGGCATAGGCAGTACCATTCGACACGGTATAAGCTTCAGACAGTCATGTTTGATTCACCCGGTTGTTGTGTTCACACAGAAAGGGAGATGTCGATAAACTTGGAGAAAATGTGGTAAGTTACTCGACTCACTCTGACATGATGGATATATTCTTGGTAATGTGACATGGTGTCAGCAAGGACGTTTCATTACCTGGATCATCACATTTAAATCACACTACATTATGCCCATATCATGCACATCACACCCATATCACGTGATATCGCTTTCTTTTCACTTTACATCATAATCACACCATATCACGCGAACACACCAACATCACACCCATATGACGTCACGCCACTTTTATATCATGTCACATTTCTATCGCAGCATATCCCGTCTACATTAGACACAACACACCAATATTATATTCAAATAACGACATATCAAACCCATAGCACATCACATAAAACGTTGATAATTACATCATATTCATATTCACATTATATTACATTTATCTAACGTGCCAGACCTCATTTATTACAGCAGTCACGTTATGTTACATGCAGGGCAGAGTTTGGCTTAAAGGAAAATGCAACTGAAAGTTTAAAACTTCCACCTAAAGATTTGCTTGTATACCAAAACAATGGGAGCAACTAGGTGCTGAATTTAGAGGTGCGTGTTTCTATGATGGGCGTAAACATTTGCAGAAATGTCCGTTGAGCATGGGGGCCAGTATTTGGATATCGGTCACGGTGGCTCTTCTTATCTGCATGTGGGTACACTGTTGTGATAAATACTTACCATAGTTAAGGCATACTTAACTTCACACAACCTTCACCTTTTGTTGTAAGAAATTATGTACTATTTCTGTCAGATCTATATGGCAGCCAGCATAAGGTTATGCATGCATCATGGGCAAATATCTGCACATGATAATAGCTATGCTGGAGGTATGTATCTGTACATATATAAATATTTTGTCCACCAGACGTAGATTCCCAGGGTCCACCGCTGCCACCAAGTAACATTGCAGAGTTCAGAGGAAACAATGTGGAGCTGGATTGCTGGCTAAGTACAGGACGGATTTCTTGGGCTCAGTGTATTACAAGTCCACTCAGCTGCAAATTGTTTTATTATGGAGGCAGTGACAATGAGATAGAACCACCTGATGGGGAAGAAGGTGATGAAAGATACACACGCTATGAAATAGTAGATGTGACAGTTGGGTCAGGAACACAGAAGAATCTACGGATTAATACTGTTCGAGATGAGGATGGGGGGTAGATATCGGTGTGCAAACGCGCAAGATACTGGGTCTACCTTATTGGCTGAAGTGATTGTGATTCATGGTAGGTGCACAAGATAGACGACGTTTGGAAATATTTTGTCGGCTACTGAGAGAAATATATCCTATGTTCCATCTATACATATATTACTTTATCTAAAAGTTATAAAGCTTTTGTTTTTGTATACTGATATGAGTCATGCACAGGTGCGTCGCGCTGTCTTTCAGTAATTTCCGTTGTAAACGATGAATTCAATCTTGGAGATGTTTGATGAAATGTCTCTTTGCTTCTAGACACATCACCAGCTTGTTCTACTAACAGAGCTCGTAAAAATTCGCCAAAAAGTCATGACTGTAAAACTGATCTGGGGTATCTTGTGCTTTCTTGACTGTACCCTGTACATTATATGTTCTTTAAAATTAACATGTGTAAATATTCTACGGTCTGGTGTGGTATGTCCGGTAGTGTGAAGATGTACATGGTTAGCAATCAAGGCCTGGTGGCCTTTATTATGTTTGCTACGGGCAAGAGTAGTGGTCTTACTCTACCGGCCTGCTTTGGTATTAGTTGTATTGTGTTTGCTGCAAACTGAGGCAAATGTAAAGTGCTGTTGTGTTAGGTTATGTACAATGTCATGGACTTGTATTATATGTGTTGTTAAGCATTAATTTATATACTGATAGAGATAACACCAGATTATTTGTCACTATCTTTTATTATTTCCCCTCTTAACCATACACGATCAGTCCTGGTGATGGATGATGAAATATCTCTTTGCTTTTAGATAAAGCACCAACATGCTCTACCAACATCACAGCAGCGGGGATTGAGGAAGGAGGCAGCATGTTGGTGTCATGTGAACTGGGCTACAGTGGGAGATGGGCGCCACAGATTGACCTCAAGGATCCACTGGGAATGTCCCATGGAGGTTTTAATGCCACGATTAGTAGAGGGACAGCGGTATATACATTAGTATTACCAGCTGACAGAGCTTGGAACAGCGGCGGAGCTTTCATAGCTGTGACGTCCATTCAGAATATTGTAGAGTCTGGAGATCCTCCCAACACTGACAATGATGAAGCTGACAACCAGCCAACATTTCCAGGAAATGAAGAATCTACTATTCATCTGCCTCATTTTCAAGTTTGGTGTAAGTATTCGCCAGCAATTTTCGCGATATTAGCGTTATGCAGCTCTTACAGATTAATATTCTAAAAGCAAAGAACATCGTTATGATATTAGTCCGATGGTTTCACTTATTAATAAGTTACACGTCTGTGGCATACAGAGGTCACTGTGCCAGACGCCCAAGTATGCAATGTTATGCATTGTGTCTTCAGAGTACAAATGTAGGTAGATGATTGACTCAAAGCCTAGGTTATTTTGCTTCCAGATGCCTCAGAGAACATGAGACTTGACCCTGATGAGGATGTTTACTATTCTGGAGGCACAATCACCTGTGAAGCTGATGGAAATCCCGAATTGCGCACAGATGATTATCAGTGGATCAACCTGAATGATATTAGTGACGTAACTGAGGGTCCTGTATTAACCATATCAGACGATATGGTAGATGGGCGTTTTACCTATCGGTGTCAAGCTTGTAATGAATACTTGGACCAACGCCAGTGTGCTACCCTGGATAAACATTTCTCTGTGTCAGGTGAGCTTTGCCTAAATGTTTGGAAATAAACCATCCATCGCTGGTAAATACTGATGTTTAATAGGCAGATCATATAAAATCCTATCATTTGTATTGCGTAGGCAGTACAATTCCTGTGAAGGAATTGGACATTAATCAATTAAAATTTGTAGTTATAATCCCTAACGGTAGCCAAAAGATATACTATATCTTTTCAAGACTGCTTAGCATAGCATACACAAAGAAGGTAGAAACATAACGTTTATACATGTATATTTTATATGTATGCACCTATGCATATTTGACCTGCGTTAATACGTGCCATCTAAATGTGATAGGGTTTTTCATTGTACATATTTGTTATGAAATATTTATTCCAAAGGCGCATCTTACCTCAGCCAGGGAACAGTGGCAGGGAGTATCCTGGCGATTCTATCCTGGTATCTCCCGCTATCACCTTTGTTGTTGCAGTGATAGTAATGCGGCCTAGGTCTGCTTCAAAAACAAGAAGAGGTAAATATAACCATGCGTGATCAAAGATCAATTTTTTTCGCACATCGATATATGAATAGTTCAGTGTATACATTTATCGGAAAAGTGCAGAATATTTTATCGTTAAGGAAACACCAGCCATTTATAGTTTTTATAATAGAGTGATTTAAAAATATCACACCACTTTCATCTTTTTGTAACTGTTAGGAACACTTCAAAGTGAAAACAACCAATTGCAACTCTTCTGAACATTGGGTTAAGCATAGTTTTCTGATTATATTTATTTAGAATACCTTTATAAAACAACGTTTTAAGCTATGACAAAGTTGGTCGCACAAATGCACATTTTGTTCTATCCACCATGTGACTCCCTTTGAGCAATAGCCGTTATTAGCATTACCAGGATACATTTAAATACAACTACTACTATTTGTTCATTTTTAACACCCAGATGAGTGTTCTATAAATGCCTCGGCATTTCGTTGAATGCTTGTATCTTCTTTTTATATTAAAGGACATGGTAAGCCCGCGAATAATGCAATGAGATATACATAAACTAGTAAGTTGAAATGACGAAACAAAATGACCGTACGTTAAGACGAAGAAACAACCGTTTATAGGACGCAACAATTCATCAAAACACGAGTCATAAACAGAACACAATATAGAGTCCTAAATTACGCCATGGAAAGAGAAATAAAGATAAATATTTACATAACGAACTCCTATATTTACTATGTTTCAGATAAGTCCGACGGAAAGCCAGCAGCCTACGTGTATGTTAATACATCAGGAACTGATAATGTCCACACTACAATGGGCACAGATTACTTATATTCTGGGGTTAGGTTTCCCTGACACCACTCCTTACGTTAAACCAATCTGCACTTTCTGCTCCCACAAACACACCTGCACAAAATGCTATTACACACAAGGAGAAACATGGAGTGTCACCGTATGAAGGTAGTTGCAGATGAGGGAAATGAAATGCTGGGATAGTCTCCACAGTTACCCACAGTGTAGGACAGTATTAAATGACTGAAAGGTTCAGATGTGCTTTAACATTGTCTGGCCTTCTTCAATTCACGATAAAACAGCCCTGGTTTTAATACACCGGCGAAACGGTATGTGTTTTCGTCTGGCCAGTATGCGGTAACTATTTACATTTTGGATTCTTTTTATATTTCCATTCCATGAACATGAAAGGATATGGCAGAGAAAGTTTAAAAAATTCTGCTTCTCCTACAGGTATTATTTTTTGTAGTCTAAAATATTTAGAGGTTCTTTATGATGGTCCCCATAAATTTACATGTAGGTTGGAGATTTTTTAATTTATATTTTCCGACTTTAATGTATTTTAAAATACGTCATCTCTGCTTGGCGGCGTTGCTTGTGATGTTCCCGTGTCTTTCTGTCTTTCTGCCTGCCTGTTTGTCTTTGTTAACAAAATATTTCACAAAGTGATCTACCGATGAGCCTCAGGTTTAGTGGGAGCCTTCCCTCTCACACAGAGATGAAGTGATTGGAATTGGAGAAAAATGACCAGAGGTCCGAATTATTGACACAATGATAAGTAACAGATGCAATATTAAAGTGTTTATGACCTCTAAACAGTGCGATTTAGACATGTGATTATTATTGCACACTACTCAGAAGCTATTGGGAAAATCCAAATGCACCATCATAATGATTTGACCTTGAATAACCTTGAAAGGTCAGAGTCAAGGTGACGCAGATTTGGAAGGCTTATATTTAGTAAAAGAGCCGATATGTTGCTATTAAATAACAATGAAAATCATACGTTACTATTAAACACCAATAAAATTATATATGAGAATCTAACTGCATTTTCGGATTTCTCATTGTGTGACCTTGAAGGGTCAAATGCTAAACTCAAGTTCACTTCAATTTTGAATGCGTATATCTCGTAAAAGGAGTCCAGCTAGGCCACATTTTAGTATCAAACACCAATAGGACGTCATACATTGAGGGAGATCCAACTACATCATCGGATTTGACCCTGCGTGACATTGAAAGGTCAAATTTCAAGGTCACTCATATGTTTGAAGACTAATATCTCGCAAAGGAGCCGAGTTAGGGCATATGTTACCATTTTACACTAACAGGAGGAAATCATATAGAGTGAACCCAAATGCACCATTAGAATTTGTCTTCAGTGACCTTGAAAGGTCAAAGTTGAGGGCATTTTGTGCATGTATATTGCAAGGCATACACAGTTCTAAGTTGCATGGAGGAAATATCTTCGGAAGATTTTTAAATTGCCACCAAGGTCACATGGCACACTGTTACCCATTGTTGCAAACTATATTCCAATATACGTACAGCTCCTATGCCGCTTGTTAAATTTACAGCTGAGGCTCTGAACAGTAATAACATCAAAAATAGGCTGCTAATATCAAGTGCTATCAACGGCAGTAGGTCTTCAGTTTCCAAAAGCTTACTTCATTTGAGTGCCTACCGAAATGAAACATGCATATATTTACTCGAACCATTTTTTTTAATTTGCTATTATTGTCATTCAGAGAAAATGTACTTTAATTCATTGGAGGAGGCTACAATTGTAACAGGGAAGTGATGTGTGAAGGGGACAGGTATACTTTTATGACCAAGAATAGCTTGAACTCTATTTTAAATTATTTATGTACAGCACGAACTGTGATAATTGTGCAGGTATTTGATTTCATCCAGTTTATCTCTATAGAATCGTGCACGTTTGTGGAACGAATTAATAAATACATAAATACTACTACATGTACTACTACTACTACTACTACTACTACTACTACTACTACTACTACTACTACTACTACTACTACTACTACTACTACTATTACTACTACTACTACTGCTACTACTACTACTACTACTACTACTA
>JAAUYG010225714.1_pt1 | contig 10854 bp, 14 predicted proteins | sample 7278091 | NCBI WGS metagenome assembly JAAUYG01 (sample SAMN14350201, study PRJNA611818) | marine sediment metagenome | isolation source: surface marine sediment (0.6m) | place: French Polynesia: Moorea | collected 2018-08
CACACATGGTCTACTACTACTAAACGAAACCCACGGGGATACGTTAGCGACTAGTACACTAAACTGACTAAGACCTACACCCCTTAACTCACTCGGTAAGTGAGGAAGACCAAGGGACTAGCTACCGGGTCTGCTGAGTGACACTCCGGGAAACAGTGCACAGAACACCGCCAAAGCGCACCAGTCGGAACCACACCGCATGGGGACAAAACAGATGGGTAGACCGAAAAGTGAAAATCTGCTACCACGGGTGTCTCTTCCTCCACTATACCAAGAATACCAACCAAGTCGTCTGGACATGAAACAAGTTAGGAACTTGTTAACACCTAGTACATACTAACAGTACTTAACAGTTAAGTACTTTAAAATTAACCTACTTCAATGGACCAGGGACTCGGAGGGTGTATTAACTTAAATTAAACATTAACCAGGGTCCGAAGACCGGAAATATACTGACACGGGTCCGTAGACCGGGAACTTGGCAGCCAGGGAGTCTCCAGACCACAGAGGTTCCAACGGTCTACCCACAGCCACTCTTTACTTTAGAACAACAAAGAGGGACAAAAGTAATACAAGGCCAAGGGACTACGTACTGGTGGCCCGAGCCCTTAGCCTCGGGAGGTCCGTAGACCTGTGTCCAGACACTTACACACCATGCCGTACCAACACACTAGTGAGGGAGACGACCGTAGCACACAGTAAAAGTTCAAAAACAACCCGTCTACAGTGTCCCACGTACGCCGCCAAGCCAACCGCAGCACTTGAGCAGCACACCCCGCACTGACAAAAGTAGGGAGTGTTATACACCAGCGCGTTACATTAAACACACATTACTACTAATACCTGGTAACACAGAAGAGGGTAAGAGAGTGATACAATTACACTCTCGTAAGCACACGGGATTAATACCAAGGAGGGGAGGTGTTACGGTTACACCTCTGTAAACACTGGGGATACACGGGAAAACCTGTGGCGATAATACCCAAACATTAAGCCAATGACAACCTGACAACTACTACAACTACTTCTGTCACTGTTTAACTAACCTTTCCCCAAGCTCCAAATGGGGTTAAAGTCAGGAATCACACACAACACAAATAATAAGTATCCTGGTGCCCGCGCACTAGGCACAAAGTGTATCCATATAAAAGAACTCGGAGTCAAAGACCCAGTCCGTGACTCTAGATCAAAGATCGAGTCCATAAGTGGTGATCCTGAGTTCCAATGAAAGTTCATCTGTAATCCTGAGAGCGTTCATCAGGTAAACCCGAAGTAGTAAGGTTCCAAATCCCGTAAGGTTCCGAGCTCCGGAAAGAGTTCCGAGCTGATGGAAAGTTCGGGTCTTGCCTCCATGCGAGAGTTCATCGGCATCTAATCCCAGTCAGGAGAGGAGCCATCTGTCTAGAGTTCTCAAGGTTCTGGACCCGATAAGGCTTCAGGTTCCAATGAAGTTCCGAGCCCGATAAAGTCCGAGCTCGAAGTCTGATAAGTCTTTCCTGCCCCAATCCAGAGAAAGTTCATCCGCATTTTCTTCCAAAAGGTATCCCATAAAGTGACCAGTTCATCTTCCATTTCATTCCCTTTCTTTCATCCAGGCCTCTCTGCAACCAAATGTTTTCCGTTCTGCCTTGTTCTCTTCGCTGCTAACTAACGAGGCCACAGCTAGCTTCCCCTCTATCTTTGTCTTGCCTTCCGTGGCTGCATGATCACCCAAAGGCAATCAGCAGCCCAACCCGAGGGAGATCCTGCAAGCTGCATGGTTAAAGTCTCCCCCACGTCTCTAGTCCAGCTCACTAGGTGGGCTGAGTGGGGTAACCCCGGGTCTAGATCCAGCACCCGGGTCTGCTGTGGGCTCTCCCGAGATTATACCCGATAGCGCCGCCGTTGTTGGGCTCGTACAGGATATTTACCTGCTCGGGCCACTTGATGACACCACAAGGTCATCAGTAGGGCTCTGCACCTGTTGGCTGCGGAGACCCTTGGACCTGTGGACTCTGGGCTTTAGTCCCGTAGGAGAACCCAGCCAGAGTACTCACTTGTCCGGGTGAAGCAGTCAAGTTGGCTGCTCCTGCATACGGCACTACAGTGGGACTATAGTGTTCCAGAGGCATAATGCCTGTCTGCATGGGCCTGTCTGTAAGGTTCCCCGGGTGGCACAGGTTGGTACTGTGCCATGGTCTGAGCTGGAGGAGCTTGTGCTCGATGACCATCTAGCTCGGCCTTGAGGGTCTTCACTTCACCCCTAGCTTCCTTCAGATCGTCGTTGAGTCTCCCCACCTCGGATTTCTGGCTCTCAGCAAATTCAGCCTCATGGTTGAATTACTTCTGGCAGCTCTCCAACTCCATGGCGGCTACTCGCAACCTAGACTCATACTCGGTCTTCATGGTAGCCAATTGCACCTTGAGCTCTTGGTGCTGAGTGGTCAGTGTTTGGCCCTCCACGAGTAGCTCCTGTACTCGCCATTGAGCCTCGTTACGCTCGCGAGTCACGCTGGCCAACTGGGCTTGTAACGCAGAGTTACTCCCAGCCGCACAGGCCTCTTGGAGCTGCTTATCTTTAAGCTGAAGCTCTTCTTCAAGGGCTTCACTTCGCTCAACTACAGCTCTGGTGGAGCTAGCAGATTCCTGACTAGCTAATCGCTGTTGGGCTTGCTCGAACTGGCGTTGCAACTCTATCATGCCGGCGTTAGCAGCTTCCTGACCCATGGCAGCCAGGAGTTGCTGGTTAGAGGCCTTCAGCTGCTTGAGTTCGGCTAATGCATGATCTCAGGCAACTCGAGCCTCATAACGTTCTAAGGTCAGGCTAGCTATATGCTTGTCCATGACCTCAGTCATTTGCAGAATATCTTTGTGTTTAAGACGTGCCTCTTCCGTTTCCCGTCTGGCTGTTTTAAGTTCAGCCATCAGGTTATCTTTCCACCTCTGGAGTTCATACAACAAAGCCAGGATAGCGCCCGCGTAAGTCTCGTTTATAAAGGCAGACTCCAACGCTTGTCAGGTGAAGGCTTCATGCGACCGATCCCAGGCGTGCATAACCTCATTGCACGTCTTCAGCGACCCTTGTTGGGAGCGGAACAGTGAGTGCTGGTGCCCAGCTTGGGCTATGGCCTGCAAGGGAGTATGCAGGGTAGCTATAGACATGTTCGGCTCTGCCTGCCATGTCACCTTGGGTTGGGTTGGGGCTCCCGCAAGATGAGAGCCAGAGGGTTGGTCGATTATGAAAGCAGGAGTCGGACAAGGCTCCCTACTGTAATTGACCATGTACTCCTTCTCGAGAGTATGCTTGGGAATAGGCCCAACATCTGTTCCCAGGGGTTTGACAGCTCCCGCCTTGAGTAAAACCTCACTCACGCTGGCAGAGCCCATTTGGCTAGACCCCTTCTCCTTCGACTCCTTGGACTTGGGAGCGCTCTGAGTAGAAGGGCCCTTGCCTTTAACACTCCTCCTGCTCGAGTCCCGAGTGGAAGACTGGGATCGGGAATGGGTGTCCGTTCAGAGTCATAACTCTTCTGCCGGGTTTGGCGAGAGGTCTCTGTCTCCATGGGCTCCACCAGAATAGAGCCTTGTGCGTGGGCCTTTCCTTGCCCTGGAGGGTTCGGTTTGGCCATGGCTGCCAGCTTGCCACGGACTGCCTTCACCTGTTCGGGGGACATCAGTGCCACAGTGACTTTCAGATCCAATGTCCGTCTCCCAGCATGGAGAGAAGAACCCGGAACCGGGGTGGTAGTAGTGGAAGTGGTGGTCACTGCCGTGGTGACAGCTGTGTTTGGGGTAGACACAGTTGTCGTAACTGTGGACGTGACAGCAGTCTTGCTCACGGAAGCCCAGGTGGTACCCTGTGGGAAATCTCTACTTCCCGGTATACCACCGATTCCTTCATTGGAGGAGGACGGCATCTCCGGAAACTCCTCTGGGTCCACATGGGGAGCCGCATGGGGTCTGGTGGGGTCCACTGGTCGAGTGGGCGGCACTGACTCAACAGGCCTATGCTCACTGAGCTGTGCCACCGTTAGGGTCTGAAGACAACCTTCAGGTGTTGCATCTCCGTGGGGCATCTCGGGATTTGGCCTCCACATGTTTTTGGAGGTGCGGAAGGAATCCCACATATTGAATAAGGCTTCAACTGCTGAGTTGGGGCCGTCAAAGTTAGGTGGCTGCACCATTCCTGCGGCCTTGGGCACGGAGATTTTCGGGTGCAGGTTTCCCGACCCGTCAACCACCTGTGCCTGATGGTCATGCCATGTGGGAGCAGCGGCTGCCGACTTGGCTACGTCCAAGTTCGGAAGGTACTGCGGCTCACGCTCACAGTTCACCAGTACTTCTATGGTGATGTCGGCCACCTGTTTAGAGTGAACACTCTTGATTTTTATGGCAGAGTGTCTGTTAGGGGCATCCATGTATGCCCAAGGCCTTCCCCAGTAGTCCCACCTGTTAGGTGAGACCCACTCGGGCAGGCGAGGCAAAGTGTTTTGCCACAGGGACCAAGGTCCACCAGGTCGGCTCTTGTCTTTGAGCCCAGTAATTTCGACTTCGAGCAGATCGACTGTCCAAAGTCTCATGGATCTGGCCATCTGTTTGAGTTCACCACGGCAGGTCTCAAACTTGATGATGGGCTTGTCCTCAGTGCCCTTGTAGACAAGCTGGCCATCCAGAGTCTCTACAGAGAGCGCATACTTTGGCACCGTACCGTCTCGTGGGCGTCGATTACCCAACGGGACAGCATCAGTGCCCACCGTCCGCTTGGTGTAGGTGTTACCCGCACCACTGGCTTTTGGTCCAGATGGGTTTAGGGTGGCAGAAGCAGGCAACTTAGGTTGCTCGGGGGTGATAGTCTCTTCCGAGGAAGGGACGGTTTCTTCTGAGCCACTGTGCCCAGAATGGCGTTTCCGCCTATCCTGACTGTGGCCTCGGCTGTCACTCCAAGACCGTTTATGTCCCTTCTTAGCTTTCATGGCAATAGGAAAAACAGAGCCCTTACTGTTGCTGCTCTGGTTAGCTTCCTTAGCTTGTTGGGCAGCTTTTCGGTTGAAAGTGCCCATAGAGGCACCTCTCCCTCGGGGTCGACCTCTCTGAGTAGAGGGGTCCGTACCGCGAGAATCCGAACCCGACCCGTACCCGAGAATGGTTTGCGGATTCAGTTCCCCTTGGCTTTCCATGCTACCATCGGAACTCGTCTTAGGAGCTCTTCGGTTGCGTTGGGCACCAGTCCCACAACCAGTGCCTCGACCTCGACCTCGTACACTGCTGCTCTGGGAGGCAGCAGGTCGGGCTTTGAGGACCTTGGACTGCAAGAACGTTCTTGCCACCCAACGAGCGGCTTTGAAGGGTCCTTCATGTCCTCTGGCCCGAGACTTAGGACTTGGTCAGGTCGGGTAGCCAGCTCCTCTAGACTCGGAGCCCAGTACTGGGGATTCAGTGCAGGGTCGATTCCCTTGCACACCCAGTTATTGAGGCTAAGCCATCGCCCATTTTCGCTTTCTGCCTCATGCTTCTCTCGCACTTGACGGGGGAATCGGGTCCGGCGGAGAACTTAGCTCCACACGCCCTCACTAAACAAGTGACGGCTGCGGCCAAGGTCACATGGAAAGTGTTCAAATGGGCAGTCTATTGCTTGGCTGTTGCGAAATAGCAAGGCAGCTCGGACTATACCCCACAACCTTCTTCCCTGTATAGAAAGGCTTCCTCCCCTCCGGGAACGATGCCAATGCTGCCATGAGGACAGCTGTGATTGGACTAGTCTGTGTCCAACATGTAATTAGTGCAAGCTCGGGACTTGCGAACGGGCCAATCAGTATTGGGATAGACTTCAGGCCCACTTGGGGTGATGAATAACCCGGACGGATTAGCTGAAACCCATACAAACTGGCCATGACAAGCCAATCAGTGAGGGATTCCTGTACCTGGCCATAGGCATAGGGCTACTCCCATGCCATCAGTGCGGCTACCCAATAAGGGATGGCTTTGTAGCTTCCGAGCCCTGATCGAACAGTAAAGTTGACCGGGGTGTCATTGGGACCAGGAGTGTACTGAGCATTGTATATCTCCTCTTGCCAAAAAGTATCAGCCTGGAGCCGCTCTTTCTGCAACTGGTCCCTGGCAAGTGATTCCCCTGAACTAATAGGCTGGAGTTTGTCGTTGACACGCTTGGCCTTGGGATACTCCACTCGGCGTTCCAAGTCACACGTTTTATATTTTGTGCATCCATGGGAAGCACCAGACCCAAAGACCTATCAGCAGCAGGCAGGATGGCCTTCTTGGCCACGGGTGCGATTCCCAAGGGATCAACACAGTCCTCCCCTTGATACCAGCGATCATCAACCTCTTTCACATGAGACTTCATGAATGGCTTAGAAGGAGGGAAGCGGGAGGCCCAGTCCACTTCAGCATGCTTGACGCACTCTCCCCATGTTGTTGTGAGGCGGATTGTGTCGGTATTTATATGCTCCTCAATGAAGACAACATCGTTATCTTGCTGGTTGAGCAGGTTAGAGAGCCGAGGACTGGCACAGCGTCGAGACCCTGCCGTAGGGCGTCTGTCATGACCAGATGCTTCGGTATCGGCACCATCCATCTCATTCTCCGAGGTAGTCGGAGAATCCGAGTCGGAATCGGTGCCCAACTTAGCTTCAATGCTCGGAATATTCCGCTCCACATCGGCTGAGTCTGCTACAGCTTGCACAAGTGCCAGAAGTTCATCTAGCTCTTCGGCTTGCTGTCCAAGCAGCTGGCTAGTCACGTCAGCTAGTGTTCCATCCTTGTGGGCCTGGAGTACCTTGGTGATTAGTTGCGTTGTGGTACCCTGATTTGTGCTCAACTGATTACTCGGGTCGGGCTGGGCCACGGGTTAATTTTCATCATCCCGTCTATACTCATCTTGGTGAGTAGTGTTCATTTCGACATTTTTCTCACGGGCAGGGTCCTGCACCATTTCCGAGTCAGCAGCTGACTCAGACAGGTTCGGGCCCATCTGTTGAGCGGCTGGAACGATGGAGCTGGCATCCCCCGTGGAAAATATCGGAAGCACTCTCAAATCAGTGGACGGATGTAGTGCTATCATGGGCAGCGTGGATAGTGCTGCCGAGCTGTTCGCTGCTCGCAGTAGCGGAGACAGACGAGACATTCTGTAGCTCCTAAAGGGGCTTGTTAGGGGTGCTGCTCATTGGAGGCTGAGCAGCCGGGTTTTGGTCTTCCGAGAGCGGTCCGGGTCCATCCGATGTAACATTATTGCATTTCGGGTCCGTCTCGGGGATCGGGTGGTCTCCCAACTGTAGACCAGACATCGAGTAAGAGACCATTTGATCGTTTATCACTATCTTTAGGTCTTGTTGGGGAGTGACACCAGATCCTTCGGCAGCAGCCAGCTCCTCGGGACTCGGGTCAGTGAGTCCGGGAACAGGGGCTGCTGATAAAGCTTCCTTTTCAGGTGTGGAGGCTTGGTGTACTAAAGCAATTGTCGTGTGGGTATTGCTTGTTGAGGTAGAAAGGGTAGCTACTGACTGGGTGTTAGTCGTTGTGGCTGTTATGGGAGCAGACTGTGTGAGGTCGCCTGTTGTAGTAATGGCAGGGGTTTGGGCTGCCGTTGTAACAGTGGGTTGTGTCGTTTCTTTAGGTATAGGATCAACGGCAGAGCCCTCAGACTCTGCCTCAACCTGTGTTGCTTCAATTGGTCTCTGTTCAACGGGTGTTTAATCAGGATCAATCGAAGAGATGTCAGACTCTTTGCTCATAGTGCTATGGGTCTCCACTGCGGTCTGGACATCTACTTCACTTTTGTCGTGCTCAGTGTTAGCTGGGTTGATAGGGTGTGAAGTCTCACTCTGAGTTTGGCTCACTGTACCGTGGGTCTGAGGGGTTGGCTTGATAATCGGGCCAGTAGAGCTATCCAGACCAGGATCTGGGGGCTCTGGGAGTTTACTGGGGTCTCCTCCTTTAGTGTCTTCCGAAGAAGACATTAGCAGACACTGGATTGCTATAACACTGCAGAGAAATACGTAGTTGTCTGTCACACATCTGACCAGTACAACACGCCTTTCCAACAATGGCCGCTATTGAACCTTCAAATAGCCAGTAGACACCACCTTTAACCTAGTTACCCAGTGTACAGTCCACTGCATGCTTCAAGCTAATGACGCGTTTAGACAATGACCGTTGCCAGGTAACCAGCAAAATGCTTTAAAATAATGAATAAATCAAACGTTTTAAGTACGTTAATAGAGGGACAGTATTCATAGCTATCAGATTTTATTAATATCTCGATCAGATATAGTGCCATGGATTTACTAGCCGGGGTTGGAAATGGGTTATTTTTCCTTCCCGCTGCGGGAAAAGCGTGTCGCCATAAGCGTCAAATATGCTGGCCTTGCTTGGCTGGCCGTACAGCACCACAGCTACGCCTGGTCAGGCAGACCAATGGAGCGGGCTGGGTATACAGAGGGTAAATCAGTGCACGCAGTGACTTTGCCGTAGCGGACGGGTAGATTTCCCTAGCATGTTGTCTGCTATTAAAGACGCTATACCACATCGAAGTGCAGATATATAGGCGAGTTGGCAGCGTATGTAAGTTGCCGTGTGGCTTGGATTAAGCAAGCCAGGAGACTTTTCAAATACTACAGATTTTCTGAAGCACGGATTCTACACGGGGGCTTGTCTAACAAGCCAGGCAGAAACCATGACCAGCCTGGGATTTTTAACTGGAAAACAACATTAATCCTGTAGATACAGGTGTACATGCCGTCTGTACTACACTAAGGACGAGTGCAGCAGATGGATATATACAGTGTTGAATAACAAGGAGAAATAACGGAGTGGTCTGAGAATAATTTATAAATAAGTTAGACCACCGATAAATAATTATTACTAGTAATATTTTAACACGTTACTGTCCATAGACAGTTAAAGAAAGAACCCGTACTATTTTAAAGACAAGTAATTATTGACTATGGGTTACAGTACAGGTACATATTTTATTGAACCACAAATAATACGGTACGAGAGACATGTATACCTACAGTATAAATAATTTAAATGACTAATTTGCCATTTACATTGAGGCTTAGTAGCCCCAATACTATGTAGATAATTAAATATGTAAACGGACTATGACGTTAACTTATATTTAAAACGACAGTTAACTACAAGACCAGGCTAAACTACCTATTTACACGGAAATGAGCCATATTGCTCTGTCAGCCCGATATTTACGTTCACTGAGTAGAGAACCTCTACGAAAGTTTTTATTAATTATTAACATATATGTTTTAAACAGATAACTTAGGGTGTCTACCGAACCTCATAATTATGAGTGGGACACCATATTTAATTGAATATTTATGGGTTTCCCAGCCCAATAGAACAGCCTCAGGTGTGAGAGCATGATGTGCTAGATGTAATAGTATCCGACCCGACCAAAAATCTAACATATAACCACATACAAATACCATGTCTATTACATTAACTGTAGTATCTGCCAACTCCACGTACATGAGTGGGACACCACAATAAATAACAACAGGTTTAACGAACCAGTTAAATATTTAGAATACTTAGAATAAATAACATTAGTGTACAATGTGTGTGGTCCTCCAGCCCGATCGAACAGCCTCACATTTATAAGCACGATGTGCTAGACGTAATAGCGTCCGACCCGACCAGGAGACCTACTTATAATGAAAAGATTACTAAGGTGTTTACAGCTCTGACTGAAGTCAGCCAGTTAGACCAGGGTAATGTGTAAGGTTAGTACAAAATATTTTTATAAGTCAAGTATCCCGCATAAATAATTTGACCAAGTGTGGTTCCCGACCCGACCAGGACGGCCTCATGTTGGGAAACATAAGAATATGCCTGGCCAAACCAGGAAGGATGGTTAGTTTTTAATATTTTTGTAGTTGCTGAAAAGCAAACGGGTGTGCAAGTGGCACATAGCCCGTAATAAAAGTTAAATATACTAGGTGTGTTAGCTATAGGGTCGAGGGACGTCCTTCGATCTGACTTCTACGATATGTGAACTTGCAACGAACATACTGGTAGGTCAATGGAGTAGGTGTAACTGAAATAGAGGAACGTGGCAGAAATAAGTCTATCAACATGGGTTCCAGCTGTGTCGTCCTTTCTGCTGGAAGGAATTTACCAGTTCTCAGATACGACGAATTCATGCTGAAACAAAAACACTGTAGCCAGGAGGACATTCCCACAGATGACCATCATACGATCGGGGATTTCTTCGACCCAGTTTGATGGCTGTCGAATGTACACCAAAGCCCCTAAAGTTACAATCACTCCCGCCTGACACGGGGTTGTACCTGAAAAACACTGTGTATCAATTGCCAAAATACGTCTGAAATAAAATATTAGATAATGACCTAAACGTGTTGGGGGCCCAGTCTCTCGTTCTGCGGCGCATGACTGAAAGACAAATGGTCCTAATACTTACCAATGCTCCAAGGTCAAACCCTAAGTGCAACAAGGGGAGAGGTATACCCTGGGGGACAAAGGCTGGAATGATAATTCATTCGGACAATGTACTTCGAGTAAAGGTCCTTGGTGCTAAGTCAGATGCAAGCTTGTTGTATATGTCAAGAGGTCGGCGACTTATGACATACGTTTCCCGACTCAATCCATTTGACAGGTAACAGGTTCGGATCATAGAGCACGTTCACTTTATGTCCTCCGGGGGCATAGCTAACAGCCTGCCCCACTGTTACCAGGAAATAGAAGCTGAAATGCAATTATATGAGGGTATGGACATAGATCTCGGACTGTACACCGTCTCTGCAGATTGAACCCACGAGCTCAATGCTGGAGATAAATGTCCCTCGAACGGGGCCTGAAACAAAGTCAAACCCAAGGTCACAC
>JAAUYG010042852.1_pt1 | contig 10853 bp, 6 predicted proteins | sample 7278091 | NCBI WGS metagenome assembly JAAUYG01 (sample SAMN14350201, study PRJNA611818) | marine sediment metagenome | isolation source: surface marine sediment (0.6m) | place: French Polynesia: Moorea | collected 2018-08
CAGTGTGCACTCTTCCGGTTTATTCACACAGAACGTCCCGTTAGTGTTCTCACAGGCTTTGGTCTTCCGGCAGCCTTTCTTGTACTGCACGCAACCACGTGGATCCAAGGAAACCTGGGTCCGTAAGTTCAAAAGATTGGGGGCGATTTTTTCCGCAACAACTTAAAATGTACTTGTATAAAGTACTAAAAGTATCTCGAACACACTCAAAAATGGAACAAAAATAAATAGCCGCCAACGGACCACAACAAAATATATTCACTTAAATGTACAAATGTATCTTTAAACAAATATTATATACGAACAACAGAGAACTTGAAAATAGAACAATTAAAAAATAGAGAAATTTGAAGTTCGGACAACAACCTGTTTAAACTTACTTTTAGAACAATTCAAGTACAGCAACAAGTAGTAGCAGTAGTAGTAGTAGTAGTAGTAGTAGTAGTAGTAGTAGTAGTAGTAGTAGTAGTAGTAGTAGTAGTAGTAGCAGCAGCAGCAGCAACATCAACAGCAGCAGCAGCAGCAGTAGTTGCAGTATTTTTTTTATTCAACAAGTTCTAGCGTGCGCATTGTTTAGATGTCGCGTTCATATTCTTACATTTAAGTATTATCTTAATTAGTACCCCCTTTTAATTAACAGATGAATCCAAAATATTTTTGTCCTATGTGATACTATATCTGTATTTCTTTTAGCATGGTTGGGCAAATAGGATTTCACACATAATGAAAACATAGGCTGGATGCAACAAATTGCGTCTTTAGTGTTGATTTAACTGCGTGGCTGTGATAAATCTCCGTCAGATATGTAGTCCGCCTTGACATTGTAGTCCTTATAATATAAATGTCTTTCGCACCTGAAAAGTTGAGTTGTTCACTGAAACAAAGCAATAACCGAAGATACATATATATTTTATCACCAATTATACACATCAGAATACAATATCTCACAATTGGAACTTAAAATATATAAAATCACACCAAACGGCAGTGTTTTTCATGTGCCAACAAATCGTGCCATATTGGCCGATATTATATATATAAAGGCTTCAAGTCGTCAATGCAACAAATCAGTCAAAAAGAAAACATTCCTCCTTTCTATTCTTTTTTCACATTGCGTTATACCTAAATAAATGTGGATAATGCCCAGGGCTATTTCTGAAATTCGAAGGGCGGGACTTGAGAGAGAAAGAGAGAAAAATAAACTACATATATATGGGCAAGCTGACGGAAACGTATGAGACAAACTCTCTTGGCGGAGGGGGATCTTTTCCCCGAGATATTTCTTTCATGCGGCCTGGGTTTCGCCGGAATACAAACACGGCTAGCTCGCTATTTAATCCGATTGCCGCGGCCCGCTTTTCACTGGGGTTCATAAGTCTTCGTCTGAGTTTCTGGGGCTGATAAATGTCCCCGTAAGACGGCAAAGACGTGGACACAATCCCTTCCTTCTACTACTGCCAGACCAGTCGTCGACTGGCGCGAGGGAAACGAGTATCAGGGGCTGACGTCACGGGGAATCTTGTGACGCAACGCTTTTATTGGATGAAGCATACTGGTATTGCGAATTGGGCTAATACGCATATACCATATTGGGCTAATTGGGCTGTTACGCGTAATTTTGCGACAGCATGGAAAACCATAAGCGTGCGTTGTTTTTCAGGTGCATAAATATGAGATTAAGGTGAAAAGTGTTGTTTCGGTCTATTATCAAATTTGTAAAATCAACAGCAGATTCTGCAATACCGTCGTCTTCCCTAGTATTACCACCATCTCACCCATCTCATCCCATTCCGTCGCATCGGTATCATGTCGTTTAATAGTGCAGATTACTGATGTTTATTGTTAAAAATCAAATCGACGTTAAATAAATTTTTCTCTTATCTTTGGTATCAAAGTTATGGACCAAATTACAATCGTCTATAAGCATGTTAATTCCAGAGACACGAAACTACGGATAACAAAAAGGGGTGCCATGGAGTTTACTTTGTATCATTTGCGATATTGTAATAACAACAACAACAACAACAACAACAACAACAACAATAGAAGAATTTGTACTTTAGCCCCTGGCATACCTGTTACAACTCCCTGGGAAGTATACACGGTTCAAGGCGCCACGGGAAATCCAGGTACAATTGCCATCTTCGCTGAGTGAACTAAGGCACCACCGTCGTCAGTCGGATCCCACGAGGGACGATGTAGTATCATTATGTTGTGATGTGAATGTGATGTGGCATTGTATGGTTGAAAGATTTATCACGGACAACACACCCATATCGCAGCATATCACACCCATATCACATCACATCACTTTCGTGTCAAATCATAACGCATCACACCCATATCCAATATATGGTACCGATATCACACTCGTATCACAACATATCACACTCATATCACAACATATCATACCCATGTTATGTCGCATCACTTTCATATCACATCTCGCCCATATCACAGCATATCACACGTATATCACTTTACATGAATTCATTTCGCAGCATACCACATCTACATCCAGCACATCACAACTGTATCATACCACGCCACACCAACGTCCCACACATCCCATAGTACATCACCTGGTCATCACATCACATCATATCACACATTACATGTACATCACATGATCATTGCATCATATCACATGTGCTTCACACCATGCCTCGTATTTTCTGAAATCCGTGTGACGATACGTCCACATCACACTCATATTACGTCACAAAACATATTATAACACACCCCATCACAGAATTTAGATATGCGTTTTTCTCTTTTTCACCCTACCCCCCTCAAAAAAGAAAGAAAAGAGAGAGATGGCGTCTATGAAAATGGATAGCTTTGAGAAAAGCGACATATTGCTGCTGAAGCCCAGCCACTGTTGAGGCAAGTGGTCTTAATTCTAGTTACTCATATTCCCATTCCAGTCTTGATGTATGGTGTTTTTCAATTGTGTATGCTCTTGAAAAACCAAACCACCATGATGACGTGAAATAATTTCTAAATTCTAGAGTTACAAGAATATAATGCTTGAAAATATTTGGGCTCAGTCTCTCGTACGAGAACACATATTCTTGTGTTTCTCAACATGAAGTGATAATCGCTGATGAACCAAAATCTTGGTAAGACGTCTTTTCTTCAAAACACGGTAGACATATACCACGTGTGGCACGATTTTTTCTTTTTCCGCCTGCAGTCCTAAGATCGGAAATAACTAACGTCTGGCGGGGACTTACGTAAACCGGAAAATTAGTGCCCACTTGGACACAAAACTGCAAGGTAATTGGTTCCCAACAACCACGAAGTTAAACGAAAATATGAATTATTTACGTGGGAGTTTCGTAGTCATGCGGTTTGGGTGAGCTACCATAAGAAATTATCAAGAAATGGTTTTATGGAGAAAGACTGCACATAGTACAAGACGAAGACACCTGCCGATTCCAGCGTTTCCAATGTACTGCCCTGATTGCTTCCTGGCCACAAGTGTTCCACAACATTCCTATTCTAATCCAGTGAGTGTGTCCCTGGATTTTACTAGTGCATTTTTGCTTTGCCAGTAATTAATTTCTTACCACCGCACTGCCCCCCCCCCCCAAAAAAAAAAAGAAAAAAAACCCGCAAGTACATTGTAAAGTTAGTTACTGCGACAAATAACTATGGACTTTCATAAATTCATAAAATGCGTCTACAATTCAGATTTCAGATATCGGCCAACTATATACCACTACTCTTTGCCTTCGTGTATTGTTGCCGTGTACAGGCACTTTTGGCACAGTTTGGAAGAAGGGATTGTGTATTCACAGGTGTGCTGTAATAATTAAACCTGTTCAGGCAGCCAAACTACTAAGTATATAAACCCTACGAAAGCGGTGACGAAAGTGGCTCTTGCATACAGCCGGCCGGCTGTTATGAAGAACCTCATTATTGTCTTTTAGAAGCCACAGAACGACTGCTTGGCAGAGATCGCTTAGTGTATACAGATTAGAAAGCAACACACCACATAGACGCATAATCCGGGAGATTCTCGCTGATATATAGAGAATGACACTGCGACGTGACCTTCGGGTTGGATGACTTTAAAAAGTTCATATGGCTGTTACGATCTCGGGTGGTTTTTGCAGAATCAGAACACTGATAAGCTACAGGCTACGGTATAAGGTTTCGGAATGTGCTGCGAACGTCGTGGCTGGCATTTTAAAAGTGAATCACAAGTATTCGGGTGTTAACACACGTTAGACCCAAAGGCTGAAGTTTCTATCAATGCAGCATATGAGGTTTCGTATTTGCGATGCCCTTGTTATGGTTCACCCTTCATGTTTACATTTCGGGAAAAAAAAACTTAAACAGAATTGGGAGGATTCAAACCGAAGTCTTTTCGATTAAAGAAAAGCAACCAATGCAACATAGCACGCGATATTTAGAGCTTATTTACAAACTACAGCATCTCCGTCGGCTCTTCGAAACAGCTGCACTTTAGGGCATTTTCAAGTTTCGAATACTCAGTAGCCTGATACAACACTATACCTAGTAATAAATATAGACGAGCTGTTGCTGTCTGTTGTCGTGAAGAAAAAGGCCTCTTCCAAAATGGTGGTCCAGTGCATACACGCATGCTTGTCTGGGTATTGTGAGATATGATGCAAGTAAACAATGGTGGTTTATCACAAGTAATCTGCGAAAATAAAAAAAAAATATATATATGATACATCTTTGACCTTAGTTTATACAGAATCTTTCACGCACGTGATTCACCAGATACCTGACTCAGGAACTTCGTGCATGATCAAGTCGCAAGTGTTTTGAGCCACTCTTACTCAGAATGCAGCAAACAGGTGTCACAGAAAACAAGTTTGAAGGTTTATAGCCCGGCTCTAGCATTGAATGATTTGAAAGGTCAAAATGGGAAGTCATGTTATAAATCCACGTAAACCGCACTACAACCTGCCATGACTTGTAGTTTTTCTTATTAAAGCACGGAACAATAACGTAAATGGCAGATGGAATATCAGTGTTTCATGTGGAACTTGAACTCGAGTGACCTTAATTGGATTAATTTCATTGAACTCTAACGCCCTCTAACTCAGACATGTGACTCACAGCTGTTTTCGTAGGGAAAAAAGTTATGTGTGGTCTCATGAGGTTTCAGAACGTGATGAGACATTTGACCTCAACCCGATCTCTTCGAAACAAAATCAAAAGTGATGAACATCATCCAGTAATGCCCATAAAAAAACAAATTTTATTGGATGCTTAACGGTAAGCATTTAACCACAGTCCAGAGCCCGGGGCCTCTTATTCTGGAACTTTTTATGATTAAAACTCGCCGATTCTCAACTGCACTTCATTCGAGTAAAGACCTAACGAGTCTGATGCACCTGTACAAAGACAAATTAATATCAAGTGGACATCTATCACAGTAAGACGGTCTTCTTTCGTACGTACATCTACGTGACAGGGTTTGAAACCATGCACGGCATAGTTTGTAGCATCTTCTGTGATCGTTTCAGGGTGAAGGTCACGATTGTGTTACACGTGGCGTCGTAGCAGTGCCACAACCGATTCACGGTGCAGAACACATGGAGAGTTTTAGCTAGGACAGAAATATGTTAGTAATGCCCCTGTACTGCTTTGGATATTAGCAGCTCCGCCAGCTCTTCATCTACAAAACGTGAAAAATGATAGCGGCCCAAGCACCATAGATCCTGTTAGCAAAGACCAAATACTTAACGGTAGCATCCTCCAAAGCCCTTGTCTCCTTTAAAACCGAAGCAGCACGTAGGTCATCAGCGAGAGATGTCCTCAACTTTATTAATATCTGCGTTGCCGGGTTACGGCCAAGCCTTGGGCACAGGCCGGCTAAGTGTGACCTGAGAACAGCTGTCCAGGTCACTTCCTTTGTTTGATTAGATAACTGCAGGCCTCGGGCTGTCTAGCAGTTGTCGGGACTTCCTCTGGCGCCGTGAAGTCTAGTTGGGAGGTCGGGGGGTAATCCCCTTTTCCCTCGAAGCTACGGCACGAGTAACGAGACAATGTCGTTATCCCGCTGACCAACAGGGGGCATCCGCTCCCCCTTCCTCGCCTCGTTTGTAGAGTGTCACTCCACGCCTGGCGTGCCTCTGTCACATGGACAACGAGATCCGGGTCGCTGGGTAAACCCTCTCTACGACACTCGCTCGCTCTCCGTTATATAAATGAAATCAGAGCAAACAAGGACCGGAAAAAGAGAAGCGGACGCTTATTGTCAGCTGTAACTTTAGAAGATGCCCATCTCCGCACGGCCACGAGGCTGAGTGACCTCAGACATCGCTTTATAAATCGCATTTTGTCTCCCGGAAGGTGCGTGTTGCGCTTTCATGTAGGCCGCATACCCAGACGGGCGTGTCCCATACACAAGACTTGACGAAAGGGAACGTTTTCTTTTGAAAGGGTTGTATTCCAACTCGTTTGCTTTTCCGCCAAGGTATTACTATACGGTGTTAGTGTAAAGTATAGTAGCAGTATATAAATAGCACTGCACCAACGGAGTAAGCTGGGTGAACTACAGATACGACTTACAATCATAACTCTTCCACTAGAGAGCGTTCGTGGCCACTCACATCTGCCTTGTATAACACTTATATGCGGTTTACCAATCAGAAACCCAGACCAAAACTACTAGAATTGATTTTGGGAAAGAGTAACTGACTTTTTTCCGATTGAAGTTAGCTGAGGGTCTGGGGGGTCTTTAAATTCATATTCATCACGGCTGTCCAATGTCAATGTTTGTATTTAGCAATGGTGCCGAAGACACAAACTAACTACCATGTAAATAACTTCTATGACAAGGTGACAACGCTACCGTAGGGGCATTAACAAATGTGGCCCTAATCTGACGTATCAAACCCTTAGCACTACTTCGGGGGTGGCGCACGGTTTCGGAAAGTGTATGAGGATTATTTTTCCTTTCAATGAAACTGATAGTATTAAATTGTTGCGCATAACATTGATGACTGTTTTTCATTTCAATGCCCCTTTGATGCAGTCTGTTTTGAAAGAAACCTGAGTGCTACTTGGCCAGCTCAGCAGTTTGGCACGAGCGTCTTGTTCTTCTGACACCAAGGCCAATGTTGCAAGGGGCAACGACAATGAAACATTCACAGGGACAGCTTCAGCGCGTGACGGAGAAATTCATCTCGGACCCCGACTGCTGTCCGACAAAATACGTCTTTAAAAAAAATCCGAGCGGTTGCCTAATCTGTCGGACACAGGAGGCCGGTATTTAGACTTACTGCAAGCCTCCGCAGCTGAAGTGACAGCCGGAGGGAGATGCAGGCAACAGATTTCCCCCAAGCATCCTGGCCATTCTCTGGAGACTCAGAGAAGCAAATCGCCGAAGCCTTGTCCTTGCAAGGCCCGTTTTTTTTTTTTTTTTTTTTCGCAGTAATCCCCCATGTATTGCCATTGTGTTTTTTCCTTTAGTCATATCCGATTCGCGACGTGCCACGCGAACTAATGCCGAGCCCCCGTCAGCCGAAGCCTCCCGAGACATAACGACACAGAAAAGCCATCCCGCGACTGCGACTGGGACCTTAAACAACGGGCGGAGTGGGAGAATTCGATAAGAGAATCTGATTCCCATTAGAACACATTGAGGCGTGGAAAAAAAACACCAAAAAGGGGAAAAAATGCTATTTGGGTGATAGCGGGGAAAGCAAAAAAGTGGGGCTTCAGATAAAGTACGCTTTTATAGACATGAAGATGCGATTTTTTTCACACTGTAATAACAACAGGATCGGGATAATCCATGAAAACAAAATCACGACCTTGGGGTCAGGCTGCATTACTGAGGCACACTAAAACACTGTTAATTGTTACGGAAATGTTTAGTGTCATAATCGCTGTGCTCTAAAGAGTATTTACCAAGAGTATTTATCTTGAATGAGGCACCTCTTTGCATCACTTTCAATGCATAAAGTGATGTTTTCTAGCTTGAGCTCAATAAGTACTTCACTCAAATATACATTACATCTAGCTGGAGCTCAATAAGTACTTCACTCAAATATACATTTGTGTTAGTCACACGAGATAGCAGTTGCAATTAAATCAAAATATATTCAAGTGGGATTCGTTTTTCGTGCCACCGCCGTGTTTGGAAGGTGCATCCACACAGTCCTGCCACTTCTACTGCTTCTTTCGACATCTTCGATGCCGAGCGAGCTCAGAGCCAACTGTATATGGAACGGTTTGTATTCATTAAAGGCAACCGTGGTTAGATACTGTTACAGGACACCGAACACAACGCGAGCGGCTCTGGGGCCGTATTTCTGATGTGATGGGCACCGCTGTCAACCGTTTTATGGTTATATTCACCGAAGGTGTTTATCCTTCAGCCGCGGGTGAAATACCGACCTTACATTTGGCAAGACTTCTGACAGGTTATGAGTTTCTCCCGCAGCAACAAAACCCCGAACCTCGAGCCCGGCGTGATTGAAACAGGGGGCGGGTGGCCACGGCGGGTGCTTTGATGTCGGGCATGTGGATTGCATAATATAGAGAAGCGGGACGAAGAAAACGCTTGTCTCGCAGTGGAAAATAGATCGCACTCGCTGCTTTGGCCCAGAATGATGCATCGCGCCATAGAACTAATGACATAGTCAGTGTTTGTATAAAGATGATGTCCAAGACTCTCCCGAGTTGAGTGCAGCGAGACGCAGGAACCGGAGGTGCGGAAAGAAGGAAACGTTGAATAATAATTACGTCTAAAGCGAGACTACGGTGCTTTAAGCAAAGTCCACCGGTAATTCGTCTGATGTCTGTTGGCTCGAAAGCAAAATTGAGACTGCAGCCGTCGCTCTCTTATTATCGCCCACATTCTTCAGGGGCCACCCGACCATATGCGGCCAAACATTTCGCCGTGTGGACTTTCGATTTGAACGCCTTCCGCGCTTTCCTTCTGCAACGGCCACCTCACATATGACCAACTTTTAACTGTACAGATACGATGAGCACATGTGAGGGAGACCACAATATAAAAATTATTTGCGAAAAGAAGTTGCTATTGCAATGCAAGCTCGCAAAATACACGAATGAATGAATGAATAATAAATAAATAAATAAATAAATAAATAAATAAATAAATCAATAAAACAGTCAGATCACTTTCGGGGCCGTTTCCGCATGCCAGACGAATTCCACTATTCCTCGCTAGCAGAATCTATATTTGCTTCGCACACCCTTCTACCGCCACCGCCACCGCCGCCACACCCCACACCATTCCCACCCCCAGCTCCCTTCAGATACAGCACAGTCCAGCAGCAGCCACTGTGGTGGACATTATCTTTTTTTCTCCATTTCTCAGGTTTTTTTCCTGTATACCCGCATCATATTGTGTTTAGCCCCAGCGACGTAATGTGGTAATGACTCCGCTTCCTGGAGAGCTCTTCATCGGGGAGGTAGACAAAGTCATTGTTGCCGTTGCAGACGTCTGCTCATTACTCCGAGCAGAGGCGTTGTCACGTTTGTGGTGGGGACTCCAGCACAGCTCCGATAATGCACTCAACCTCCACCAGCATCTTCCAATCTGCTCGTATGCGGATACAGACACGGCGGTTGTATGGCAAGCACTCTTCTGGAGGAGAGAGAGAGAGAGAGAGAGCGGTTGCCCACTCCCACCCCTTACCCCCATTCGGCGCTGACTCAGATTTTGTTATGACACGATCCAAACAGACTTGATTTCTGCTACACTAGATTGGCGTGACTGAGATCTGTCGGCAAAAATATCTTGCCAAGGGTAAAATAGTTGTGCTGGAAGGTACTAGAGATCCCAAATGCCCACTTGACTTTTTTAAGACACAGAGTGTGAAAAAAATTGTTTTTCATGTTGATTCAAAAGGTATACAAACAGTTGTTCACAGGTACTCTGGCATAATACGTCTAATCGCCCAGAAGGCTCTTCGGTTGTATAGGATGAAAATCGGAGTTCTTCACGACATCGCAATATCTTCATTGCTACAGGCTTCCTCACGTTGGAGATGCTGCCATATCCTACAATAAAATACAAACACATCAGACATTTTATGTAAGCCCCTAATCGCGGGGAATACACACCTGTCAGACACCATTTCAAGAAGTAAAATGAAAGATCCACACGTCACACACTGGTGGTCCCGGGCTGGTGGTCTGTGAGTGGTCAAATTAACGGAATTCGTACACGAGACCTGCACCAGGCTGGATAATACCAGGAAGAGGAGAATTCTACTCTCCCTGATAATACTGCTCCGTGGATAATACGCATAATGAAATGAAAATTAAGCTTTTCAACATTTGTGAACACAGTTGTAACTGTTAAATCGCTGGGTCGCATACTTATCATAGGGATTACTTGGACTGCACGTTCGTCACATGCAAATGGGGCTCATCCATGATGTTGCGGTGGCACGTACGCCGAGTGTTCGGTTTCAGATCGATGGTTAGCCAGTTCGATTCCAGTATGGCGCATTTTTATCTGTCATCTCACTGCTCGCCCGCTGCTTGGCCCAGTTCAAACGGCGATCATTTGTGCAGAAACTAAAGCCAAACAGACCATTTAGTGTCAATGTTGGCAATGTGCTGGGGTCTCCAAATACAGTCTATCACACTTCAGACGTATACCAAAAACACAACAGGGGCGAGCCACCACTTATTTTCTGCAGTTGTATTTTCGCGTAGTAGTAGTAGTAGTAGTAGTAGTAGTAGTAGTAGTAGTAGTAGTAGTAGTAGTAACAACAGTAGTATAGTAGTAGTAGTAGTAGTAGTAGTAGTAACAACAGTAGTAGTAGTAGTGGTAGTAGTAGTAGTAGTAGTAGTAGTAGTAGTAGTAGTAGTAGTAGTAGTAG
>JAAUYG010003861.1_pt1 | contig 10852 bp, 8 predicted proteins | sample 7278091 | NCBI WGS metagenome assembly JAAUYG01 (sample SAMN14350201, study PRJNA611818) | marine sediment metagenome | isolation source: surface marine sediment (0.6m) | place: French Polynesia: Moorea | collected 2018-08
GCTCTTCCGATCTAAATGATATTTACATTAACAGAAGGTGGTTCTTACTTGTCCTGAGCTTTGGTCACCTCTGGCAGCCTGCACCTAAATTCACCATATGCATGTAGGATATCTCTAAGACTCCCCCCCCCCCCCCACCTCCTCCACTCCACCCCCTACCCTAATAAAATAACCGAGTACACAGCCCTCTTAATTCTTGCTGTAGCCAACATTGTTAGTAGCATTTAGCCTGGCAGGAACCTCACTGGTCTGTTTGCCTGATCCTGCTAGGTCTGCTTTAACTCATCCTTCCATGCACCCAGCCACCATCCTCAGTCCCACTGTGGTTTATAACAGGCAGTGGTGGAGCCAAGAGTTCTTTTTCTGCTTCAATCCTCCTATGTCTACATTCTATATAGGATCTGGCTACCAGGAATATTCCCTGCATGTACAAAGCTGATCCCAGAAATGCATTCAGTCTGACTCACCCGGGCTGTTGTGCATCCTTTCTCACTGAATGGCAATGTATTGGACTGTAACCATATCCACCACTAGACTACTACATGCTGATCCTGCTTTCAGTTCCTCTCTGCGACCTTACTAGTATTACGGTTTTACCATAGGCTAGCATCATTAGTATTCGTTACCTAGTACTAACATCGTTACATGTAGTGTGTCCATATCTATACGCAACATTGCAATTCATTGCTGTACCAGAATAATCACATTTCCACTTCCTGCGTGTCCAGTTGGCGCAGGGTGAGGCAAATTGTCACACATCGGAGGTGGACCTCCACATGAAATGTCCAGGTGCAATGTAGTAACTATAACAGTTACTTGTGAACATAACACTGTGCACATAAACGGTTACTAATAGCATGATACAAAGTCATGATAACTGCACCTACATGTACATGTATCTTTATTATTGTCTGACATATGAAAGACTAAGTTAACGGGTGCCTGAGTGAGTCTGGTGTATGGATCAAGACGTGAAGTACCGGAAAACCATGCTTTTCGAATTCAAGACAGAATGATCTAAATAAACACTGACTAAATGTTTTCTGTGAAGTCGATCACTGCTTGTCCTTGTGCAGGTACAAATTGATTTTATTTACCCCAGATTTTTGTGAGTGGCTTGGTTTACTGGATTACATTTACTAACTTGAGTACCTGTGATCATAAGTTACACATGTGCAATCATTATGGCATCAATCTTTGCCAACCTAGTGGATAAAATCTGCAAATCCCTCCCCCATACAGGCATACACCTCTGCTATAAACAGAGCTCTGTTGCAAGTGGATGAAATCAGATTGTCTTCAGCTTGCCTGGACTCTCTGCCAAAGGCTGGGCACCAGCAGCACCACGGGCATAAATTTGCAAGCATTAAGCACATTAGCCATCAAGGCTGGTAGTTGATACCCCTAGGTCTTTGGAAGACAATATAATACAGGGAGCGGCTGCCGCCTTTCCCTCCCCAGGCAGGAAATCGGCAGCCACACACCCGTACTTATGGATGGCTTTGGTGACATGACAGGGCTTGTCTCTGAGGAGCAGGACACAGTGGCACCGGCGGCACAGCGCGGTCCTGCTGTCTCCCATCACATCAGTATTGTCTGTCCTCATAACTGTACAAGTAGCACGGACTTCCACATGTAACCAAAGGGAACTGAAGCCCTGAAGCCTGCCATGGCAGCAGATTCCTGCAGCAGCTCCCAGCCCTAAGCTTTTATGCTACATGCAGTTTTTTTTTTTTTTTCAGGGATTCCTGGATGTTATCCCCTTGCTGTCTTTCCCTGTAGTTCAGTAGTCATCATCCTAGCCAATACATGTGTACGGAGACCTTTCCATTCCCTACGTTTACCCAGGTCTATAGTGTAGTGATGGGCTTTGGGACTCAGGTTGCCAGTGGCAGCAGCAGTGGCCCTGCCAACCACGGACCCAACCCCACAGTCCTGTGGCAAGGGAGATGGAAGGAGGGAGGGAGGGGGGACACAGAGGTTCAGCTGGGTTTCCTCTACTGCTGCCATGTCTAATGGTCTTAGCCGGGCCATTCATTCTTTAAAGCTGCGGCACTGCCAGAAAGGCTTTCCTGTCCAGTCTGGGGACTGTATTTATGACAAGACCAAACCTTGCGTTTCTCTGGTTTGGCCAGAAGACCAGGCGGCAGGCAGGGCAGAGTCGTCTCTACGGAGACTCCATCTTGAATCCCGGCCATCAAAGACAGGGAAAAGCCAGGAGCCGTAGCTGTCACCCTGAACTCCCGCTGTCCTGTAGGCTTGCCTTGCCTGAATGCCACCTCCCATATTAATGCCAAAACACAATATGGCTGCTCAAACTGCCCGGGACCAGTCCAACTGCCCCTCAGCTGTCTACATAGGGCATCATAAAAACCTCACCAGGGTATTAAACCTACAATCTCCTTCAGCACTGCTGAGTCACACCTTAATTGAAGTCCACCAGTCTTGACTTGATCCTAATGAAAATAAATCAGTTTCAAACTGTTTCCTAAGAAAGCAAGTTTCACCCCATTCTTTTTTATGATCAAGGCAAGATTGAAGAAAAACCCATAATTATATACATTATGTATAACACATGTGTATTTACATGATTAATGTAATACTGAATACTTATCCACATACATGTACACCTAGACTGACACATAATTGTACGTACGAGCCCTAAGACAATACTATATTGATTTTCAGATAACCCCATGCACCTGCCATGCCTTTAACATTATTTAATGTTAACTAGCCTCACATATGAGCATATAGGACAGTTTAAAGATGATGAGAATATACTATCATTCACTGCAGCTGTCGTATCATGCAATAACCTGTTACCGGTAATAACATCACTACCCGTAAATTCAGATGGCTATCTCTTTTCATCCTAGCAATTTTACTGCTGGAATCATAAGGCAAGATTCCCAGATGTTATACTGTCTACAGACAACTAGTGGCCCCGATATGGATTTCGGGCTGCAGATGTACATATGGGGAGTGTGCAAGTGAATCCCAGTGTAAGGCTGCTCCACTTAATCTGCTAAATTCTTTCTATGTTACCCTGAATACCAGCCAATACCAATATTACCGACCAGTTTGTGGTGCCTGCGATTGCCTTCCTGGTAAAGCCAGGAGAGAATGTTATATGCAGGCTGGACCAACGCCTGTGCAGTAAGCCCTGAGACTTTACAGACACTAGCAGACACGGAGCATGTAGAAACCAACAGTGATGTATCTCATATCTCTTTTCTCTCTGCAAACCTCCAATGCAGTCCTGATTCCTCTGGGGTATAAAGCCAGTCTTCTGCCAGAAGTGATACCTGGAAACTGGGGGAGGCATGAACCAGAGCAATCCTGCCATTGCCACCCCCCATCCCACCATTCCCTTCCACCACCTTAGACATACTGCACCCTAGTACCCATACAACAGTGTAGAAGATGTTATGGAACTGTTGGTGGAATTAGTTTCCCTTCTCATCTGATGACCTTGGAACTTCTATCTTTATTATCTATCTGTTTTTTTTCTCCAGTATCTCCCCAGCTGCAGTACAGATTCCCACAGTAGTACACACATTTGTCTAGAACTTGTAGACATTAAAAGCCATCAGAGAGTTGTAAAAATTCACTATGGTGTATTGGCAATTGTTAAACAAGAAATCTGCTGAAGTGATCATAGACATGATCAATCTCTGACTGCCATTACATAACTAGAGAGCGACGCAATAGATTTGCGATATTTTTGAGTGACCACCTGAGTGAGTATAAATGTAGCATTTCTTTGGTGTCTCGCTATACATGTAATTAATGCTACACACACTACAAGAACATGCAAAGAATGCTAATCATATTCATATACATGTACCAGTAGTATATACCGGTATATGTAAACATTTGGGATGAAGAACTATATATATGAAGTACTAACTTTTATGTATATCATTTGAAGTACTAAGTTTCGGATAAAGATATTTTAAAGGAAATTATATTAAATTACATACAATGTACCTAACATTCAGCAGAAGCTTCCTGAGCTGGCGTCTGAATGCTTCGGGATTACTTGAAGTGATAATATATGCCAGCTATCTGATTAAAATAAACATAACATACTTACATGTGTGTAGGGAAATAAGTTTAAGTTTTTCTAAATCCACAAACAAAAAGAAACACGACTTGTACATGTAACCAACAGAGCTAATAATATTACAATGTCCCTCACCTTATAATATGCCTGTACTCCACAGTTTTTGGTTGAATTTCAAGTCCCAGTACATGGTGTGAACCAGTTCCCGACTTCCCTTCAAGGCCTGCCAGCATTTAAAGCTTCTTTCAGTACTTGCCACAGTACATGGAGGGCACCATTTTAAACACACCTGTCAGGCCTCACCTATACTGACTGTATGAAGTGGTAAAAGCAGACAAAGATCCCAACAGCTCAAAAGTCGCAAGGCAGCAATACACACCCAACCAGTCATCACCAAACTGAACAAGAAAACAGAGGCCATTTATATAGACACACACATAGCACGCCAATGCAGGGCACACTATAGACGTCAGGTCTAGACCTTGTACATGTATGTGAGCAACATAGCCACAGTACCTGTGCATGAAAAAAATGTTTAATTTGAGCCAACACCTGAAGTGGACAAGGGTAGCCTGGTTTAGGAAAGCCAGCCGCAGCAGTGAACAAAGAGCGTCCAAAGATAGGACAAAAGGGTCCAGCCATATTAAAAACAGCTATCTGAGGACAGTAATAATACTACTATTGGCTTCCTTGAGTCTTGCTTCACAGCTGCCTCAGTCTCATAGCCTAATATGGTGACTACCCCCCCACCCCACCCCGACCTCTGTACACAAAGCAATGCTACCTGATTGTCACACTAGTTCAGAGAGGCTGCCATGTGCTAATAACACTTTACCTTTGTCATGCCCACCCACTGCCCTGCTGATCTTGGTCATGGAGACAGTTTAGGGGACAGGGGACTAAAGACTGTTCCCCTATCAACACCCTTTCCACCATTTGACTGAAGTGACCAACCTGATCACTGGTCACCCTAAAATAGGCTACTTTTTATCTAACACGAAGACATCATGACACAGCTTAAAATAGCCTCAAGTAACACAGTCATGTACATGTATATGAATTGAGTTGTGCACAGCTTGTTACTGGTAAGTCAATCTGATCAACCCACATTACACCCAGCACAAAACCTGGAATTATTCAGCATGTGCATTATCACACTTCTCTTAAAGAGGTCAGTGTGCCATTAAAAGCGTCTACCCCCTTCCAAATACCACACAGTCCTTCCTTTAATTCCTCTCACACACAAGGCACCAGGAAAACAGCCATGTCATGCCAGTTCCTGTATAAGAAATTTTAGCATAGCAATGAAAAATAATTTTCTTTTTTTATACACATCGGATACATGGGTAGCATTGTTGTCTCCAATATTCGAGGCATCTATTAGGCTAAGTGTTGCTATCATGCACCAGTACCATTGTCTCCAAATGCAACAGCAACCTCTCAGGCTGAGCGCTTATAAGTAATTTGATTAGCATTTCAGGAGAACCGTAACTGTTTGGGGCTTCTGGCATTGCCGTAATATGGATCGAGTCATGTATATATAAATCTGCTTGGCTATTAATTATGGTCTATGAATCTCAGACAAAAACCAAAAAACGTGTTGTATATATGAAACTGAAAAACACACACGTACATGTAATAAAAGCAGCTAAAAAGAAGCTGTAAATACCACCATATACACATGTAGACTAGTTCTTGCAAGTGTGATCAAATACAGACCAGAAAAGATACAAATCTGTTTTTCTATTTTCGGTGCAGCATGTCCAAATTTCAGGACAATAATGTGACACCAGGAGATCTCAATCTAAAATTGGAAGGAATTTGAAGGAAATCTAAACAAAGTCCCCCATGCCAAGAGACTTGATAGATATACATGTATAAGAACTGGAGGGCAGAGGCATCAGAATTTGCATTTGGTGACCGCCCTCAACTTCGTCACAGGGAAAATTCTGTATCCAGCCTGGCACATTTCAACCAACCAGGTAAAATGGGACTGGGAGGTTGTTGCTCTTTGAGTGCCTTAACAGAGACAATCAGCGCATGGCTTTCTAAGAAAATAACTTGTTCAACCTTCAGGATGTACATTAGTTGTGGAGTATGGTAGAAGAATCCAGAGTGGAACATGTGGAATGGCCTTGGCCCTTGAGTTTATTTGGGAGTTTTTAAGATCCTGTAAGATATACTTGAATCAAAGTTGACAAGACCTGAGGTCCAGTCCCACCACTGGCACCAGTGAATAGAATGTCACCCTGTCCCACACCGGTCACCGATCCAACGAGAGTTCTGACGTCAAGTCTATTGTGGCATGAATTCCTGTCTACAGTAATCAGATAATTGCACAAATCAACAACCTACCTTTGCTAACACAACTGTTGATATGTCAGATGATCCACTCGAACCGTTTTTCTGCGGTGCTATTCCAGAATGTAGGAGAAATGTGGCTGCAGCTGTTGGGAATCAAGGCAAGGGTTCTCCAGTCAAAGCCATGGCCAAAGCACCAGCATCCCTTGGCGTAAGATGGCAGCCGGCGAGAAACGATTCCCTGTTATTATAATGAGACTGGGTGCATTTTCTAGTAATAGAGACTGAACAGATATCCTCGCCAGGCTGGTTCCTGCGCCAGACACTTTAGCCCAGGGCTCCAGTGACACTCCCTTTTGGCCCATGGTCGCACAAAAGCCGCTTCCATGGCTGCCCTTGGGCTGAGAGAGATGCCTCTCCTCATTGCATATAACCCACCTGACAATAAATACCAGCAAATTAATGCACTGGCGGTAAACAAAGGTGTGCTTGAGCCAAAGACTCCACAGCTAGTCAATTGTGATCCACAGAAGAATTTATGAAGGAAGATGCCAACAAATCAAGCACTGTCAGTTCCTTCAAATCTGTCCCCGAGTATCCCAAAATAGGAGATTTCCCTGTTGTACCAGATAGCACATAAGAAGGCAGCTCGTCGGCAACAATGTTTAACGCATTGGCTCAAACTTCGGCCACAATATGTCGCCCCGTGATGTGAGCTAGATTAATAATGGTCTCGAGCATCACACTGGCAAAGGAATAGGAGTCGGTCAATAACGCTTGGCTGCCATCCGCACAGTGGCGGCACACCTTTGGCACATCATCACTTGATTTGACAGTCAAAATCACGTCGAAACATTCTGCTAACTACGGCAGGTTAGGCCGACATATCTGCATGTTACCGGGTCGGTGTCAATTTCCACCAATATCAAAGATTTCCTGGCTAAATATGAGGGAAAGGTGACCCACTGTCCTGCCATGGTAGCAAGAAGGGGGCGAGAACAAAAAGGATCGCGGACGCAATCCCCGCACGGAGAAATCACTCGGCATCTACCGGTTTACACAATGAAATACACATCAAAACACATGTTTTTCCATCAAAACAACACCATCAATGACACCTCTAGTATGTTATCAAACAGTATGACAACAAAATTTGACAACACAAGGCCCACATACGACATAAAACCTACCGTTTAGTCGATCTTCTTCTTTAGGTAGACATTCGTGTAGGAAACAACTCAGGGGTTTTAGGAATCGAACGCATGTGGCTCCGTGACGTCACGAGCCTACAATACACAAGCGCTTTTAAAGTACACGGAACTGACAAGCGCTTTTTGTGATGATCAATGCACTACACAGGAAATTGACCCGGCATTTTGAATGTTAATCTTATAAGTTATCAAACCGTGGCAAAGAAGCGCATTTAAACCGTGTAGAATCATACATTTTCTGCGAAGATGCGCGATGTTTAGAAATGTATTCGCTGAAGCGCTAGATATTACATGCGCGGAAGATACAATGAGCACATGTGTCAATGACGTTTACCCTGTTAATTAACTAACTACAGTGGATGCTTCAGGTGTAAAAGTGGTACAGGTTACTAGCTACGTCCGTTGGTTAACGATTGCAGCCAAAACAGATCGAGAAAGGGATAAAATAGCTACGATATGGAAGTATAAGCAAACCGCTTCAGGGCGGCGAGGGGGAACAGGGGGTTTGCAGGCCAGGAGCCGCGGCCGTATCAATTTGGCGAAAGCTCGTATTCAAATTAATCAGCGGGCAGGTCGCGCACCCAGCGATCTTTTTGTTGTACAGTAAATATTTTAGGGGTCGTCTCAAGAAATGCGAATCGCAGCAGTTTCAACTGTATGATACCATAGGCTTCGGAATGTTAATCTGGATATTATTCGAGACGTATTTTACTTTTCTAATTTAGGCATTCATAGGAGTGGACACCCCATCGGCCCATCATCAATTAGCTATACCGGTATAAGTAATTTAGTTTTCGATTATTTCACATTTAGAGACCTGGCTAAGACATTTACATGCGCTCGGGCATTTTTTTTAATTTAAAAAAAAAAAACATTTTCTAATTTGTACGACTTTTTTTTCGTATATGGGACTCTATGGTAGCAAAAATTTCAAAACACTCATCAAAGTTCTGATTTTTCCTCAATGGCCCTTGCAACAGTATATATTTTTTTTTTTTTTTTAATTTTGAAAATTAAAATTTAACGATTTGTTTTAACATTTATTAACATATGGGACCCAATGGGAGTGAAAAATTCAAAAAACTACTCATACAAACAGCAGCTGAAAGTTTTCAAACTTCTCCGGAATTTTCTTCTCACTGGCCCTCAAAAACACTATATGTTTAAATTCTAATTTTTAATTATATTATTTTCTCAAAAATTTCAAATTCACCATTATAGCATATACAGAAACAAAAAACCTAAATTGCCTAGGAATTGAGCGACCGTAGAGCAAAAAAGGAGTTAAATTTGAGACACAAGTAAGTTGAATGTATATGGGGTCCCTTGTTTGAACTTGTCTATATACACATGTAGCATCCATGGTCATTTTGGGGTCATTCATTGTACTTGCACTTTTTCTAAAAATATGATTTCTGAGAATGCTTAACTTCTTCTACACTTATGATTCTTTTTCAACCAAACTTTTTACAGTTGTTCCTTTTAGTCCATTCTTGAAATTTTGAAGTTTAAAATTATAAAAAAAAAAATTATTAAAAGATCGGAATTTAACATTGTGGCAAATGGGAAAATGAAAAACGGCAAATATCTTGGAAATGGCTAATTATAGAGTGAAAAGGAGTGAAAATTGGCACCCCGGTGTACCCTGGTATTTATGTAGGTTAACTTTGACCTAGTGGTGTTCAAGGTTATTTGGAGGTCATTTGTTCTGCTCTTTCTTTAAATACAATTTTCAAGATGCTGTTTCTTCTAAACTTAAAAGATTCCTTTTCACCAAACTTTTTTATAATTGTGTTCCCTGTGACAGTCGGCACAGAAGTTATGTCTTGCAATTTTTTTTGAAATTTTAAATTTAAAAACAAAATTGAAAAGTTTGAAATTTAACATTGTTACAAATGGGCAAATAAAACCTGGGAATTATGTTGGAAATAGCTAATCACAGAGCGAAAGGGAGTGAAATTTGGTATTCAGGGGGCAACTAATGGAATGTATGTTGGGTACCTTTGACCTCATATACCACTCAGGGTCATTTTTGTGTCATTTGGTACACTTGGAATGTTTCTGAAAATATGATTTTGAAAGTGCTGCTGACCCAATTTCTACACTTATGATTTTTTGCAACCAAACTTTTTGTAGCTGTTGTCTGACAGTCAACACAAAAGTTACTTCTTGGAATTTTGAAATTTAACACTTAAACAAGAAGCCCAGGGGCTTTGACACTCTGCTTGACAAGAAGGCAGACAATAACCACATAAAACTGGATAACATAAAGATTTCACTGTATATACATTTCACTCTAAGACCTACCGTTATTGTGATATAGAAGGTTGTTGAAATTGGAAGTGCACCGAATGACCCCAGACTGACCTTAAGGATTTCACTGTCAAAAGTACCCTGTATATACTGAATACTCACCAATGAGACCCAAATTCACTCCGTTTCATTCTACGACCAGCCACTTTCGTGATACATGTGCAAGGTTGGCGAAAATCGGAAATACTTAACTTTCGAAAGTACCCTGTATGCACTAAATACTCACCTGCGAGGCCCATATTTCATTCTGTTTTGCTCTATGACCAGTCGTTTTTGAGATGCAAGCTTGTCAAAAATTGGTAATGTACCATTATGACCCCAGAGTGACTTTAACCACATAACTGTTAAAAGTACTCTGCATACCCTGAATACTCACCTCCGAGGCCTAAATGTTATTTCGTTTAGCTCAGCCTCTATGGCCAGGCATTTTCGAGCTACAAGGTTATTGAAAATCGGAAATGCACCGAATGACCCCAGAATGATGACTTTAAGTACTTTGCTGTCAAAACTACCCTGTATACATTGAATATTGGCCCCCGATGCCCAATTTTCATGCTCTTTCAGTACGTCACCAGCCGTTTTTGAGGTACAAGGTTGTCCATATTTGGAAATGCACCGAATGACCCCAGAATGACCTTAAGGACTTAACTGTTAAAAGCCTGTATACACTAAATACTCCCCGCACCCCCACCCCCCCCCCCCCCCCCCAGCCCAAATTTCACTCCGTTTCGCTCTACAACCAGCCAATTTTGAGGTACAAGGTCGTTGAATATTGGAGATGCACCGAATGACCCCAGAATGACCCTAAGGACTTCATTCAAAAGTACCCTGTATACACTGAATACTCACCCCGAGGCCCAAATTTCACTCAGTTTTACTCTACGACAAGCCATTTTCAAGATACAATTACCGGGGAGCCTGGGCTTATGATCTTCCCAGGTGCTCAGCCCACAGAGCA
>JAAUYG010110227.1_pt1 | contig 10851 bp, 10 predicted proteins | sample 7278091 | NCBI WGS metagenome assembly JAAUYG01 (sample SAMN14350201, study PRJNA611818) | marine sediment metagenome | isolation source: surface marine sediment (0.6m) | place: French Polynesia: Moorea | collected 2018-08
AAAGCTGTATCACTTCCAGCCCCCTGGTAACCTAGAATTCCTCGAAGACAAGCAATCAAATGTTCAATGGGCACAGCAAGGCTTTTTGCCGATATACCACACAACTAGAAAGCCTGATGATTTCCCTATTTACCCCAGTGACAGCACGAGACAAACTTCTAATTTTGTGGCACGTTTCCCTAAAGTACGCCCATGGGCGTATTTACGGATGGGCTTCTTTACGGGGGTTCCCGGTACGTTAAAATTCCAAACTGCCAATCTCCCACATATAATCCAATACCAGAAACGAGTTGTAGGCCATTCTGAGACATTAGTGCGCTGAATATCCCCCTAACTATCTTTAAACGAGGTCAAAATGACCTGTTGTCCCATCATATATGTCTTAAATAAGCTTGAACACTAAAACGTTAACTTTTAGGTACCCAGCCCATATGCATTACACCCCTCCCCTGCAGTCACAACTTTCCCTCTGCTCTACCATGTCTACGATTAGCCATTTCCAAGATATTGACAATTTCTCATTTTCCCATTCGCCACAAAGTTAAATTTCAATCTTTTTTCAAAAACAAATAAATTTGAAGTTTCAGAGAACTGTCACAGGGAAAATTCAGAAAAAAAGTTTAGTAAAAAAAGATTCATAATTAACAGTGGGAGGAGTATATTTTGAACATTTCTCTCCCATGGGTATGGGGTCCGGGATGTTAAAGAAAATTTCAATCTTTTTTTAAAAGTTTGAAATTTCAAAATCCCAATGAGTAACTTTTGTGATGCCTGTCAGCGAACATTCCCAAAAAGGTTTGGTTGGAAAAGAGTAATAACCGTGGGAGGAGTAGCATTTTGAATTTTTTCCAATTGTTGGCCACATGTTAAAATTTCAATCTCTTTGAAAAAAAAATTAAATCTGAATTTTTAAAAATTCCTATAAGCAACTTTTGTAAGAACTCACAGGGAACATTAAAAAAGTTTGGTTGAGAAAGAATTATAACTGTAGGAGGAGCGTTTTGAAATCCCTCCTATAGGGATACACATGGGTTAAAATCGAATCGTGCGAATCAGCCGTTTTGGCAAATTAATCTAGCGATAGTAGCGAACCAATCAAATTCTTATCTTGCGAGTCACGATCTGCACTCCTCACTAAAGAGCGATTTAAGTGATTTGGTGCCCCTTGAAGTGTTTACTGCGTGTTTAATGCGTGAGCCAGTGCGCCTATAAAACTATGATCTGAGACCATTTCTGCTAAAGAGTAATATTCGACTTGTCAAGGCTGTTAAATATTGATATATGATTCAGATAGGGGTCAAATAATGATCTGAGATTCGTAGTTCTCTGGTAAAAAATAAAACTCGAATCGAGCCATATTTTATAGACCCATGTGTGTCCCTTCCCATAGGGTCCCATGTTGACAAAAATTCCAATATTTGTTTTAAAAATTGAAATTTGAAATTTCAAAATACCAACACCGTACCTTTTGCGAGCCCTGTCACAGGAAAGATTCACAAAAAGCTTGGTTGGAAAAGAATTATAATTGGTAGAGGTGTATAGCATTTTGAAATATTCCTATTCCAATCTTTTCTAAAAAAAATTGAAATTTAAATGTTCAAAATTTCTATATGCAACTTTCGAGGACTGTCACATGGAACATTCAGCAAAGGTTTGGATGAAAACGAACCATAACTTTGGGAGGAGTAGCATTTTGATATTTTCACTCCCATAGGGTACCATGTGTCTGAAAATGAAAAAGAAATTGTTAAAATTAAAAAATTCCAAATTTTGAAAAATGGAAAAAGTTGTGTGGACATGTGGTGAATAGCTACCTTTCCACAAAACTTGGCGTTAATTCGCTTGGTGGTTTCTGAGATAGCGCAGTTTACGGATGGATGATGGTTCCCCTGCACTTTTGTGAGACCATTCCTGTTAAAGCATGATCTGCGACTCGCCGTGGCTGTTAAATATATTGATAGACAATTCAGATACAGTTTTAAATTATGATCTGCGATTCGTAGTCCTCTGTTAAATAATAAAACTCGAATCGGGCCATATTTTATAGACCCATGTGTACCCCTGTTTGTTGTAAAAGTTTGCAGAATATCATGCAACACTAATATCTAATATATGTTTATTTTTTACAGGTTTTCTATGAATGTGACCAGGAAGGAAAGGGGTATTTGTCTCGGGAAGATTTCAAAGTTGCTGTAGTTGCTTTGTTTGGATACAAACCAACTAAGGTACACTAGCTACTGATGTTAGCGATGTTTGGGGTAATTCATCATCAGACATTTAGCAGACATTTACTGCCAATATCACTCATTGTACGGTTGCATATGCTTAGCTGAAAGCACACTGGAGGCAGTACGGTATTGTGAAAGTAAAGCTGCTTAATGAGCCAATTCAGTTGGCCTTAGTATATGTACCTAAATGGATCTCTGAACATGGGATATTGTACCGAATATTGTTTTTAAGTTTAATTTTTAACTTTTATACTTCACGATGAGCCAAGCACAAAAATAAAAAAAAATGGTACATACGCTTTACATCACTGTCAGTATTTATGGAACTGATATGAAACTTAACTTTACATGTATGTCTTTCAAAGCATATAAGAATCAAATATTTCTTACTTTTCAGTATGAAGTAAATCGATTGATGGAAGCCAGGGTTAATGCTGAAAATGAAACAGAAGGTACATGTTAAAAACAGCTGTACCGATGCAAGGATAAATTGTTTTCCCATTACTATACATGTATTCAGCTATTAAATAAAACAAAATAATTAAATATTATTTGTATATTAATCATTCTTTGTTGCAAATATTTCTCATTTCATGAATACCTGTCACTGTTATGTGGGTGCATGGCTCAGTTAATTAAGTTTATATTGCACATATTAAACATGGCACAATAGCACACAAATGAGTGAGTACAGTGTTACTATTAACTCATCCAGAAGTCGGTTATTTCAGGAAAAGTTAGTCTGGAGGATTTCACTTCACTCATGACAGCCAAGATGGCAGGAACAGATGAAGATAATGATATTCGACAAACCTTCCTGGCATTTGACTGCAACTGTAAATATTACCTAATGTCACACACCAAGTAATAGGTTGTTTTTCTGGTACATGTATAGCTTTATGCCGAAGTAAACGTGCCAGAATATAAACTTTGAAGTTGTGAACTTCCAACACTTTTCCCAGGCAATTTTTATGTCAAGGGAATTTATGTAAATTTAAGTTGGTTGAGTCAACAATTTATGTTAGATTGAAATTAAAAGTCCTATGTCAAATAGTGAAGTATGCCATTCTATGTATTGGGTATAATATAGGCAGATAATTGCCAGCTGCAGATCTAGACTGCTGATAGACATTTAATCTATAACTTTTTATCATGTTAAATAATTTCTTTCATGTCTGGGATAAGTTTTTTTTATAAACAGCCGTGGTATGTAGGTTATAGATATTGATTTTTTATGGCATTTATATTCAGTTTCATATTTTTATAGCAAGCAAGGTCATAGTTATTCTGCATACTTATTTTATTCCGACAAGGCAAAGGTTTTCTGACCATTGACGACGTGAAGAAAGCGTTCTCCCAGGTTGCCCCCAGTGTGCCCATTCACGTCATAGAGTCTTCGTTCAGGTATAGGAGACCGCACACGTGGATACCATGGATGGTTGCGTTATGACGCACTTGTCATCTGCAGTCGTTTTGTTTGTGAAAAGCAATATTCTAGTTTCACATAAATTCTAGTTTCACATTCTAGTGACAGACCTTGAAGCTGAGAGTAGATGAATGTTTGACAGAGTGATAAATGCAGTAGGGAGTGAGAACACACTGAGAAAACTCAATAGACATACAACGTAAGGTGGTACCACGGTGGAGTTGTCATTATCAACAGTTATACTGTTTGCTCGTTGCATTCTTTTTTAGCCAATTAAGTTTATTGAATAACCTATTGTGGTGGTAAATATTAACCTAATCGTCTGGAGATTTCTTTTTAGGGGGTATAGTGGCATAGTGCAAATAATAATGTTGTATAGGTACCAGCAAATCAACTTCTTATGACCTAATCAAAAGTATTCTTGCATCACGTTTTGCATCTATTTTTTTTTTCAGGGAAATAGACCGAGATGGCGATGGGCGAGTCAGCTACAAGGACTTTGAGTTTATGATGAAATATAATCTAGGAAGTGAATGAGTTTCTGTTACCAATATGATGCATATTCTGTATGAATGACTAGCTAACATTTGTACACTGAATATGGATTTACACAAGATCTACAGTATTGTGCGACTTTCACATTGTATTTTCACATTCATGAGCTTACAGTATGTTTAAGCCTTAGTACTAGTATGTTTGATATTGTAAGTACAGTAGCCCCTTTTGGAGTATACATTTGGTGTTTGAGCCTTTTGCTCCTTTTGTAGAGGGTAATACTCCTCGTAATATTATAACCAGAGGAAAGGACTTTTTGGGTGCTTTTGAGCGCTCTAAGGATTGTAGGGGTCAAGCCCTGGGTTGCTGAGTTATATGAGTGTTTTAGTGTCCACAAACACTGCAACCCCCGGGGCACTAATGTGCACGGTGCAAGGTATTCATCTGTATGGACATCATCAGGCATCATTGCATAGCAACAATGAGGTTTGACATAAGCAGGAAGCAAACACGTGTCTGGGAGACTTAACTGAAACCGCTTTGAAAGCCTCTCAAGTCCGTAATTTAGCATAAGTATGTCGGTGGAATATCTTAGTTTCCGCTACATGTATAACGTTCTGTGCATGTACATGTATTGTCTTTGTATGTTTCACCCAATGCCAACCAGATTGGCCTCAGAAACAATTTGTCATGTTACGTTGTCGGTTGCTAGTCATAAGCGACCACCTATGGCTTAAGCATTCTCTCATATATTTTGTGATAATTTATGTTTATCGGTAAGCCCATACACCACTGCAGACCTAAAGGTCTGCATATGTCATGTAACATGTATCATCTCAGTATTATGTGTGTCACCATGTTTTCATATCCTGTGGGCACTGTGATGAACATCCCCTTGGGGTGTTGCTTGTGTAATAAAGCTTTCCATGATGGGCTTGTGTTTCAGTCTTCTCTTTTTAGGTAGAAACAGACATAGGCCAAGGTTGCGCCAGCTTGTTCCCCCAGAGGCACCTGTCCAGGTTCCCTGGAACTCTTACCAGCAGGTGGCACTCTGAATGGACAGGGCTTTGCCCTGGAGTCAGTCCCAGATTGGCCGAATGTACTACAGAGTCTTGTATAGTCGAAGGAGTAGCCCTTAGCGGGGTGTTTTGCAAATACAAATCTGGCGCTGGGTATTTTTGGGCTCTGCTCATGCTCTTGGTGCCGCAAAAAGAGCAGGCTTGGCAATGTGGCAGACTCTGCTACACCACATCGCTCGTTTTTGTGGGGAGTGTCAGGGATTGCAAGAGCTATCCTTTGACTTGCCAAAGTTCAGCGCTCAGTACTCCAAGCTGCAAGGTCAAAAAATGGTACAAACTAGAGGCTATCAATCACTTTTCTCCATCGATAAGCAATACTGCCTCTTCGAGAGAGATGAGGGGTGTTACTGCTGAGGGCTGTTTCACTTGCCACCACTTCTGTGACTGTGGGAAATGTCCCAAAGGTTGCAGCACCTGAATTTTTCTTTGATTATGAAACCCGAACCAGTAGCCACAACATCAGTCCAATTTCAACAGATTTGTGGACTCTGGTGGGTGCTTGCTGCCACCTGGACTGTGCTGGCTTGAGCCGAAGCATTGAATCGACCAATTCTGATGTGCACACTAAATTAATACCCTCCCATGGAGCACACACTAAAATAACACATTGTTGGGATGTGTACACCAATATAACACCTTGTCAGGATGTGTGTAATGAAATTGTGTTCACCATGAGGAGCGCACCAAAATAGAACCTTATTATGACGGCTGGATCAGTGCTGCCAACGCTCCCCCCACTGCCAATGGCTTTGTGTACTTTGGAGTGTGTGTGCTGCAAGGTAGACTGTGCAGGATCAGACTGAAGGGTGAAATTAAGTAATTCTGATATGTGCAATGATATAGGATCCTGTCATGAAGCGCGCATTGAAATTGAACCTTATCATGATACCAAGACTGACACGCTCAAGTTCGGCCCCACTGTCAATGGATTCGTGCACTCTAGGGTGTGTGAGCTGCCATATCACTGCATATAAAGGGGTTGATACAAAAGGGAATATCTAAACCGCTGGTTATATATAGTGCACGCTCCTTTTTGGGCACAAGTATCGAGGGTAATGACCCTGATCTGGTTGCCAACAGCAGGAGTGTGGGTGGTATGAGTAACAGTACCACTAGTGTTACTTTTAGCACCTATTTTGGTGCATTCAGCGCTGCTTTCAGGGACAACCTACACGTCAGTTAATAGTTTATGCTGACTTGCACACCTATCTGGATATGGTGCACCTCATGTACCTACTGATATATTGATGCCGAATCATTCAGCCCCTACTGCCTGCCTGGGTAAGATGGATGTCTTTAAGGGGGGTGGGACAATGATCAGTTACATACCCTTTCCAATCAGGTCGAAATTTGATGCGTTCTTCTGCAGGGACGAGTGTGAGAAATGTCATCAGGCTCGGGTGGCTTACATCAAGCGGGCACTGTTTCAACTCCTCTCTTAGGATGAGCTAAAAGCTCTTCTCCTGAATCACTTCTAACCTATGGACCTCACAGCCACCTACAAATCTAAGTTCAGGCCCCGACCTCGAAGGCAAACAGACGACTTATACACCTTCGTAGAAGCTTTACAGAAGTTAGCCGATATGGCCTGGCCATTTATGGATTACCATGCTAAAGAAGAGCTAGTAGTTGACCAGTCTGTTTCTGATGGGGACGGACAGTCACAAACTTAATGTACAGGTGGCTGCCCATCGCCATCGTAGAGTAGGAGACATGCTGTGAGTAGCACACTCACTCGAGGCTGTTCACGATCAAGAGAACCAGTACTCAGAGGCAAAAACCTACCCCGCAGGCACGTTTGTCACCCCTCTTCTGATACAGAGAGATTGGTGAAGGAGGTGGTGGCACAACTGGGCCACAACCCTCGTGAAAGACAAGATATGCGCCATCAACCCGGGCATCAACCTCCTACTCCTGGTCCTTAGCCAGTCAGGAGCATGGAGAGAAAAGACACCAAGCCTGCTTCTCGGAAACCATCAAGAGACTACTAAAGAGGGAGATCACCTATGAATGAGAGGCAATTCAGAAGTAGGGAGAGTCTAGCATAGTGCTACCATTGCAAAGGCTATGGACATTTTGCCAAAGAGTACCCTGCTGATGGCTTGTACTGAACCAGGTCTAAAAGGTTTCCTATTAAAGTGCGAGGTCATTCAAGGGATTATTCCCAGGAAAGCCACCCGGCCAAGGAGAAAACTCCCCCTCAAAGACTGTAAAGCTAGGGAGAGTTGCTCTAGGAGGCCTGGGGTCACCCAAAAGGAAATGTGACCGATCAACACTTCTGTGAAGAGGGCTCGAGTGGGCAAGTAGAGGGAGCAAATGCCACCCACGAACGCTGCTACACAAAAGTGCACTCCCAATCCAGGTCAAAAGATCACACTGGCTTGTCTAGATGTAGGACTTGGAATTTTCTTCTGACTCAGACATCCTGAACGACCCCAACAATGAGACAGCCATCATAGACAGTCACAGTGGAAGGAATTGAGACTCTAGCGCTCATTGATACTGGTGCTTCTGTGTCTATGATGGGCGAAAACTTGTATCAAAAGATACAGCAGTTGAGTCAAATTCACCTTCAAACCAAGGAGACATCACGTCTGGAAGGAGATGGAGGTGGGAGTTGGTAATGGCAAGTGCAAGGCTGCAGTTGTGGTGAGTGCGCACAGAGAGCCGCCAAATTTTATCATTGGGGCTGATTTCCTGGGCACGCACAACTGTGACCTGTCACTACACTATAAGCTTTTCATGATCGGGGAACAGCAAGTTAAATGTACCCCTGAGTATGTAAAAACTACGCGTATCAAACTTAAGCTAGCCAGCCGTGTTGAGCTGCTACCAAAAACTAAGGTGATGGTCAGCTAGAAGGCCACACAGAGTATCAAGCATTTCGATACCCCTTATGCTGTTGTGCAACCAGCTGACAATAGTTGGCAGTATGCCGAAGATGTCCTGGTCACGGGTCATCACTTATAGCACCTGAATCGCACATGCAATGCTGGTCATGAACTTGTCAGACGCACCCCCCGCACCTTACCCGAAGGAACATGTATCTGGGATGTTTATCCTGCCACACCCCTAAGACAAACCTGCAAGATGTTCCAGGGAGACCCCCAGCTGTCTGACTGGGACTCAGATGATGAGGAGTTACTGTTAGAAGTGCGTGCGACCACTGGCTCTAAGAGTGGCTCTAAGGGCCAAGGGACTCCTTGACATCACAATACTCACTTGAATCCATGCATGTACCCAAAAGACCTGCACGAACACTTACAACCCTTTATGGAGGGTCTAGCAGAGGGTCTATGAGTACAGAGATATATTCAGTAGTTGGCCGGATGTGGGATGTACTGATCTAGTTAATTACTCATTCCATAGACACTGGAGAGCATAGCCCCATCCGATTCGTCTTCCCATCACTAAACAAAATGTGGAGAACGATTACAGAATATACTAGACCAAGGTAATGTTGTAATAGACATATGCCGGAGCATTTGGGTGAGCCCAGTTATTTTCGTCACCAAGAAAGATTTTGCGTGGAATATTGTAAGGTCAACGAAGCCACATGCAAAGGTCCGGGGCAAAGGTGCCTATCCTCTCCTTAGGATAGATGACATTTTAGATGCCCTGAGGAGATCACAATACTTCAGCACTCTGGATTTGTATTCCAGACACTATCAAGTAAAGAAAGACTCAAATGACATCGACAAGACCACATTTGTGATGCAACAAGGGCAGTTTTGGTTTACTGTTATGCCATTCGGTCTTTGCAACAGACTGGCTACTTTTGAACGCCTTATGGAGTAGGTGTTGTCCGGGTTGAACTGGAAGATTTGCCTAATTTATCTGGATAATGCCATCATATCGTTTATGGAGGGAAGTTTTATGATGGACTGGATAGGCTGAAACAAGTCTGGTAACGTATCATAGAGGAAGGTTTTGAAGATTAAGCCTTCAAAATGCTACTTCATGCATGACTTAGTGCCTTTCTTAGGGCGCTATGTGTCACGGGTACGTCTCTTCTGCTGGGGAGGAGGCTATGAAGTCTGTCTCCCTCCAGGAACAATACCTACCGCATTTTGATGGCTACATTGAGATAATTCAAGAATATGCTAGTCTGTTAGGAATCCTGCAGCTCCTATGTCTTCAACAGCAGAAAAAGATAATCACACCAGAACTATTCTGGTATTTAGGCCATCATCCAAATGCTAAATGGTATTTAGGTCATCATCCTAATGCGGACAGGTTGATGGGCAAAGGTGATACTGCACCAACTATTAGCTGGGCCAAAGTGATTAAACATCTCTTGGACAAGGACAGCCATCAGGCCCAGACTCAGACAGCGCCTGGTGATTTTCCAACTGCACCTTCAGGCGCCAATCTTGAAACCAAATCATAAGTGCTGCCCAAGGCAACTGAAGACTGTTGTAAAGGTTGGGGCTTGTACCGTTACGCGCTGCAGATTGACTTCTGGCAGGCGACCGGTGTGTGTGACTCCACAGGAAAACATCCGAAGCAGACGTCCAGTACATGGACCAGTTCTTACAGTGCAACATCGCTCAGGCCGACTTGAGTTGCCCAGAGTCACCAGGATTGGCAATTATGCCACTCAGTGGCATCCTGTACTCTTCACAAACGAGTCGCTCTTTTATGTATCCACGTGTGATTAACGTGTAAGGGTGTGCACAAGGCCTGGAGTGTGTTCGCCGAGTATAACATCATAGAATACGACTAATACGGAGGTGGATTCGTAATGGTTTGGGGCGGCATTTCTCTGGATGGCCGTACGAATTTGCAAGTCATTGACAAGGGTGCTCTAACAGCGGTGAGTTATGTGAGACATTTCGTAAGTGCTGTGATGCCAGCTTTCATCCCGATGCAAGATTATGCCCGAGTACACACAGCCAGAGTCGTCATAGGTTACCTGGATCAGGGAGGAAGCGATGTCATGGACTAGGCAGCTCGATCACCGGACTTGAATCCAATAGAACATTTGTGGGACATGCCCAACGACCAGTTTCGCATCTTTCGAACCCACATAAAACCGTACATACCCTGGCACAGGCCCTGATGCAGGAATGGAACGCCATCGATCATGGATCCATTCGCAGGCTGATCCGGAGCATGACTAGACGTTGTCGGAGGTGCACACAGGCTTCGGGTGGTCATACCAGCTACTGAGCAGTGTTTTTTTAATCACTAAGGCTGTTCTGAACGTTCTGGACAATATTCACGACATGGTCGCAACTGCGTCAACAGTTTAGTTTGGGGGTACACATGGTTTTCTTTCGTGCCCCTTCGCCATGTGCGTCACCTTAGTTTGTCCCTGGTGTGGCGTCTCTCGTGCGTGGCACGCGTGCGTGCGCGGTTGTCTAGGGGGTTTTGGGCTCGTTTGCGCGCGTGCACCACACTCTCTCCCTCGGTCGTCCGTTTCCAAGGCACTCTCTCAGCAGGAGACGTAACCGATCGTCACGCCCCACGGGTCCGCTTACTGCAAGAGTCCTAATGCACGGCGGGTCGGCTCGCCCGCGGGTCAGCAACCGAGCTCCTGGGAATGGTGGGGGTGGTGTCGTGTCGTCTTCGACTCCCTCTCTCTCGTCTACCTCTCAGCAGGCCGTCCCTTGGGACTGCG
>JAAUYG010215940.1_pt1 | contig 10849 bp, 4 predicted proteins | sample 7278091 | NCBI WGS metagenome assembly JAAUYG01 (sample SAMN14350201, study PRJNA611818) | marine sediment metagenome | isolation source: surface marine sediment (0.6m) | place: French Polynesia: Moorea | collected 2018-08
GGGAGTGAGTATTCAGTGTACACAGGGTACTTTTGACACTTCAGTGATTAAGGTCATTCTGGGGTCATTCGGTGTACTTCAGATTTTCAAAAACTTTGTGTCTCGAAAATGGCAGGTTGTAGAGTGAAAAATACATCTAGATATCTGTGTTATCCAGTTTATGTGGTCATTGTCTTCCATCTTGTCAAGCAGAGCGCCCAGCCCCTGGGCTTTTCGTTGTTGCTTTTTCTTGCTTTCTGTTTGCGTTCTAGATAATTGAACGTTTTTACTTTCTCATTGCAAAATCGTCAACCTTGTTTTAATCTTCATATGTCAAAATATGAGTCACACGTTGTTCTTTATACTGCTACCTGGAATCTTGAAATGTTTCATTGGAATGAAATAATGAATGTAATAGAGCCATCATTTTGAAAATATTTCCCCATTCGGTCCAGTGTTTAGGATGTTCAATGTTCAAATTTCCAAATATTAACATGCAAAAACAATCTGACATATTTTCCGAACATACCCGCAGACATATTACCACAAAACCCTATATAACAGTTAATACTGTAAAATAATTGCGAAAGTACCGTTATAGCATCCCGTGTCAAGGAAAATGATAAAAGAAATTTCAAACTTCCAACTCGTCTTTGTGTTTTCCCCTTTATCTTCCGAAAACGAAACATATTCTGCGTGACGCGAGTAACAGTCAGCACTATCACTGGTAGTCGGATGCTTTTAAACTGGTCATTTTGTGTGTCTTATATGGAGCTACAATCACAGTTTTCCAACTCAAAGCGCCTTAAACTGGTAAATATTGGTCTCAGCCATAATCTCAGATTATTAACTAAACGTTGTTTCTCGCACTTCGACTTTCCTTGTTATCTCTTTATATAAGGCTTTAATAATATTCAATAAGTGCTCCATTCCTTGCATGCGTTAATATAAGAAAAATATAAGAAGAACAAACAAGGAACTGAAAAAGGCAATCGATTTATGTTTGGTGTGTGTATGTAGACTACAACAGATGTTACAGTAATGAGTAGTGTCGATCTTGTGTCTTTGTAGCAGGAAACCCCAATTAAACTTCTAACATTCTTTTTGTGTGCGATACGTGGTCATAACAACACTCAAGCACCCTATTAATCGGGTTTTAAATATCGAAGACATCAGTATTTTTGAAAAATGACAATACGTAATAAACACAAACTATTTGTCTATGATCAACTACATAAACATTACCAGGATAGTACCAATCAGTGTATATTGCACGCGTTGCACTCACTGTGTACTAAACTTCCAGCACAATTTACCATGACTAGGTAAAATTCCTCTACATTGTGTACATGCATATGTTAAGTACACAATTCTATGTACATGTATGTGCATCAAAACATAAGGTCAGAACTGTTACTTATAGAAATGTATGAGTGTGGCATTAGATGATATCAGGGTCTCATTTTCATTTAAGTATATAAACACAGGTGTTTACCATTTTCCAATAAATGTGCCCAGAGTTATCAGTCTTTACGTATACGAAATTAATGCGAACTAGAGCTTCTTTGTGCACATGAAACCACAATAAACAATAACGCAACAAAAATGCACTGGAATACTATACATGTAACTTAAGTACTGGTAAGGCTACAAACATACTTGTTTATAGTAGATTAAGTAATTCAATATAAAGTTTTACTTTAAGTATAATATGCCCCCATGGTACCATATTTCACACACCAACATTCGGTACAACATTTGGAACTCTCTTCACCTCGCGTCCCAGGAAAATAAAGTTTCCATTTCAGAATTTACAACACCCACTAACTTTTCCCAGACTGTTTATTTTTTAGATCCGTTTCATGGTATAACCAGCCAATACGAACATTGACTAACATTTTGCAGGCTGGCATTAGTCAGTTTAATATTTGAATTTGATATAAACGACGTACACGTGTTTGGAAAATTTGATTGCGCAATTCATACTTGAGAAAAGTACTCCCCGCGGTGATTGAATTCTATATAACAGTACCATACCCCATCGGTTAGTGCGTGCCTATGTGTGTGTGTGATGAGCATCTACAACTACATCGTATCACTGAAATGACATCACAACGAGAGATCCATCTTTGTACCCCAGCCAGAGCTGCGCCTGGAACACAGCACAGTCCTGCAACCCCCAGCTGTGCTTGCCCAAGTTTGGTTGTATTTTGTCACGGTACTTTCCTTCACGGTCCAGTACAAACACTGAGTCTGCCTCCTCGTCCGTGACGAGGAAGTTGGAGTGGCCGTCTGTGGTTATACTGGATACTTTCAGCACTTTCTCTGATGCCTTTAGCTTCTGCCCGGGGCAGTCACTATGGTACATCACCAAGGTATTCTTATCATAATTGACTAGGACCGTCTCCCCCAACACGGAGACGTGGAATGGTATACGCGGTACCTTAGTACACTCTTGCTCCATTACTTTAGATAATTTGTACTTTTCCTTCAGTGGGCGCATTTTCGGTATGTAGTATACGCAGCTGAATGTCGCTGGTGTGTGCCTGATCACTATGTCCTCAGACACACTGACCTGACAAACAGTGCCACTTTTTATGTCACTTGCAAACACACTGTCTTGTCCGTGAACAGTGACACCAGCGGCCTTCACACACCTCACTCGAAATCCGGCAGACATGAAATGGCCGTTCATAAAATGGAAAACTCCAACACCGTCTGCTTCGTACGGCACATACACCCGACCGGATATCCTGTCTACCCGGGGCTGACAGTTCTCCGACAAACCTTCGACACTGATTCTGTCCAGCAATCTTAGACCTCCATATCGAGTCGTACTCATATCGTCCCTAATTTCGTACACCGTCAGCCAGTATGTGGCGTTCCACTGCTGCCGCTGCTGCTGCTCCACACAGTACAATTTGCTGTCATCACAGCAGAAACCTGCCAGTCGGTCATACTGTATACGATGTCGCCTTGTCACCCTCAAATTCCGAGACAGCTCCTCAGGCAATGCCTGTAACATGATACGGTAGATCAGCGTTTAGGTTTTAGAGATAACATGGTCTGATATTTAAGAGTTATCACACGATCAGCGTTTAGGGTTTAGAGATAGCATGGTATGATATTTAAGAGTTGTCACACGATCTCCTTATTTTTGTGTGGACCAACAGCTGTATTTCAGAGTCGGAGAAAACAAAAAATGCTGAAAGCTGGGCTGGTGTTTCAGTAAAAAATATCTATATATCTGCACAGTCGTCCCTATGGTAAAGTATGGGGAATCAGCAAAAGTATCGTATGAACACAAGCGTCTGAGGTAAGGTAAGGTAAGGTAAAAGTTTATTAGCAACCGTCAGGATGGATTGTACAATTCAGGCTAAAACAATACAATACACAATGTGGCACTTTGAACTCATCATACACATGCACACAGTGGTAAAAGAGCAGTTACACATAAAAGCGAGCTACATTGACTAGAAAAAACATCTGTCTGTCTTCGAAGTTATTAACCCTCCCGGCTTAGAAAGAGTTCTCGCAAAAAAGGCCAATCGTGTTAATCATGTGAATGTCAAGTGTTGGATGCAACAGGTAGAATTTGGTTCTTTTTGCTGTTTACGTTTGGATTTTTGAATCTTAATTACATTTGTTGGAACCACATGGGGGTGGCGTTTTAAATAGCTATATCTTCCGTATTTGCCACACAATGATTTTTTGTGGGATTTTCTTATATCGTTAATTACATCGTAACATTTTTATTTTCAAAAAATATATCCTAAAATTAACATGTTGAAACACACTGATATCCGTTTAATGTAATAGATCCTTTTCATATATCCTTCAAGTATTAAAAGTTGGTAGACTGGGGCGTGAAACCTCTTAACATTAACTGTTATCTGAATTTGGTATTGCAGATTTAATACATAAAAACTACTGTAATTATTATGTTAATATAAATATAATTATTCAACAGTATGTATCCTTTGCACCCTTTGGCATTCTAATCACTCCACCCGGCAATCATATCATTTTATAATTAATCAGGCACTGCACAACCACTTACATCGATCACCGTTTTTTACATGTGACAGATGGAAGGATTAAATGACTGTCCCAAGCAAACTGTGTGTAATGTGGTGTCTTCAATGTTAATGAAATCGTCTAGACATCGGCGGTGAAGTAAATATACAGATGGTGGCGTCCAATCCGAGAAAGCTGTCAACAGAGTCAACAACGATGCCTTTGCGAGGGAAGTCGGCAGCAGTTTCGAAGATAACATCCGGCATCTGTTTTTTCAACAGTTGGGCGATGTTGTTAGTCGATTGCGATGCATCTAGGAACACCGCAATGTCTTGTGGTTTGTATGCTGTACCTGACAGCACATTGCGGAGATATTGTACAAGACCATTGTACAAGACCATTCACAGCTGTGTTTGCAAATATGTTGTCCAGTGTGACGCATTCTATGTCATCGCCATCATCTTTGTGCACGCATTAAATCTTGCAGGGCCTGTCCTGTATATCATTGACGGCAGACTGTATAAATGATACAACTTTCCTTGTGTTACGATATACTTCTGTTAAGGGCTCAACAATAAGTGGCTGCTTCATGATTTTGCGAGTGAGATGCTGAAAGCAATCATACATGGCTAACTGTCTGTGTTTCTCAAAGGACTGATAGTCATTGTCAGCAAACACAAAAAGGGCCATTTCTCTGTTGTCCCTCAGCAGATGAAACAGGACTTCCATTGATGATGTTGAACATGGCAGGCGGTGACTATCATCAATGATGACACAGGTCTTGTTCTGAAAAGTCCCCTTCTCGATTTCGACAATGAGGTCTTGATCACACTTTATGGGAGTTCCTGTGTGTCCGTTGTATTCCAGGTATTTAGCAAAAGCATCTGTGCTGCAAATGTAAACACTCTGTTCTCTGCCGTGCATTCTGTACAGCTCTGCAGCAATCCAAGATTTGCCAGATCCCGCGGCCCCACAGATGTAGTTCACCTTGCCTCTATGCATCAACTTGTCAGCCTGCTCCGCAGAGAGCAGAATACTTGTTTGGTCAGATCCGCAACGTCTCAGCGGTGATTCTCTGGATAGTATGACCACGGCAAGAGCTCGCTGGAGAGCTGTGAAATTATTCTTCTTGGGAAATAAATGAAAGAAACAATCTTGCATTTCTGCTGATTCCACTTCAAATGATGTCTGCATCGATACATCTGGAGAAGATATGCCGCACTGAATATAAAACTGTCGCATATTCTGCTGTCCATTTCGTGCAAGCTGATACTTGATCATTCGCCCAGTTGTCATCAGATACACACGAACAGAATTCAGATCAACGTTGTAGTTGGCAACAATCACCCAGAAGCATATCCTGCCTTCCGCTGTCACAGTCAGTATGTCACAAATGTGCCCTGTGGGAGGTGTGTCGTAGCGGCTGTTTGTTACTATCGACCTCCATGATTTACACGCAATTGCAAAACTTGGAACATGTTTATCTGTTGTGCATGTAGCTAATACATGTTCCATGTCCTCTTCTGTTGTGAACATATACTGCAATTGATCCCTACATGGAGTTCTCCTCATTGGAAGGGCTGGCTTCAGCATGTCGCATTTAGTAAGTAATCTCTCAGTTTCTATCTTTTTAATGTTTACATAACTCTGCCAGTTACTTTTATTGTTTGTCCACGAGACTCTCCGGTATGCAGAATAATCCATAGCAGGGGGACTTGCACTTCCAGTAGCCTCTGGAATATTCTCAGGTGAAGTTTGAGCCGTATTCGTGGGATGGTTACCATTATTTGATTCGTCTTTGTGAAGATGTTCACTCTGCTCTGCACTCCTGCATTCACCTGAAAAGAATGATGGATTATCAGCGTACAGGGTGTGAATGCGTGGCTCGTTTTGATCAAAATGTGCCATGTGATCTCCCGCGTTGGATTCCTCGGCCAATTGTGGGGGTGATTCTAATGACCTTTGCTGCAATAATTGACACTCATCAACATTTCCTTGCCTAATTTCATAGACGTCGCCGCGAGGTGTAAGGCACAACCCAGTCTGAAAGACGGCCTTGGCAGCAAGAAGAATTAGTGCCGCCCATGACTGTTGTATTCCAAAGTTCAGGGATATTTCTACCAACTCCATGTCGTTTCTAGAAACTTGGGGGTTCTTTGCAATGATATCAAAGAGGCTCTCCTTAAAACGCTCAAAAGTTCCTTCGACATATTTGTCGTCACCCTCTCTTGTCAAGTAGATAACGCCACCGCATGTGTTGCACAGGCAACGCAGTAGATATAGGAGACGGAATATGTTGCTGTCGAATTTAGGATGTTGGCAAGGGTTGATGGCAAGTTGAAATGAATATTCGGCACACCTCAAACATTCAGACGTCACCTCGAACTTTTGCAAATCGTCCACCAATGGCACAGCAAACTTCGCCTGCGAAACAAAACAAAAGTTAATTTTGTACGCAGGTCATTATATGGGCGAAAAGTTTAAACAAGAGTTACTTTCTGTCCAGTAAGGATGCACTTGTCAAACATATTGTAGCGTATCAGCCACTTTCCAGGTTAATTAGTAGCTTAACTACAAGGTTAGGCCGCGTGAAGTAGGTTATTATGAGTTATGGATGTTCACCATGTGTTAAGGTCAACGTTAGCCGTCTCCAATCGATAATGTAGAGTATGCGCATAGGCCTATTGTACAGAACCTATAGTCGACTGTTGCAGCCCTGTTAGACTCTATATTAGGAGAAGGTAGGGTTTATTGTGTGCCATTGTACGGCTGGAGATGTACTTCTCAGCCAGAGGAAGGTTTAGCTAGGTGCGCGCGGTAACTGACAGGTCTTACCACGTCTGGACACTTCAGTACAGAAGTGAAGGATTTGGCGCGGTAGCGCGCACGCACCTCAGCTTAGGATTGGGTATAGAGTGTGACTTTAAGAGCACTCGGTGTAGAGGAAACGCACTAGTATCAATGTAAAGGGTACATGTTTTGCCGTCGTTTGGGCCCAGTGCGCTTGTAAGTGAACTAGTGTTTGCTGGGTTATGTGGGATTGTAAAGTTGAAGGGGCCAGCCCCATAGTAAGCCGGAACAGGTGGTTTCTGGTGCGCCATAATGACGTCACGTCTTGGGGTTCTCTGATTGGAAGATACAAGGCCATGTGCCGTTCGATCTAGGAATCCATTGGACGGAGTTTTGGCGCAACCAGGATCCATAGCAACGGGCAGACGGCAGAAAGCCTTTTGATATATATAGCAAGTAACCGCGTAGAAGCCTAGCTTAGAGCACAGACAACGTCTTCGGTCAGATACAGATACAGAGATTCAGCTATACAGAGATAGCCTTAGGTTTAGGAGCTCAGTCAGACGTGACTCGCTTCGTGCGAGACCTAGCGATCTAGGGCAGACCAGTTGAACCGATGAACTCGTGCGAGCTGTAGGGTGAAGGCCAGGCGACAGCCTTCGACCGTTAGGACAGAAACAGTAAGCTAGGCAGTAGCCACTGATGGGTGGGACCAAACGGAGTGAGAGCGTGTGATTTCGTCTGAGCGTTACTTTGTGAAGTGCAACTAATAAACGAGTCAACGAAGTAGACATGCCTTTCGTCTGGATGGGGAAACGCCGGGAAGTGGCCGAGGGGGCGAGTCGCAGCCAGGGCGCGGGGCTCTGCTGAGAAGAGCCGGTGAGGCAACGGACGCGCGGTCCCAGGCGACGATCGACGAAGGACGAGGGAAGAGTACTGACCCGCGGGGGAGCCGACCCGCTGTCCCCTAGGACTCTTGCAGCAAGCGAACCCGTGGGGCGTGGACCGTCAAAGCCACGTCTCTCGCTGAGAGTGTGTCCGAATAATAGAACGCCGACTAAAAATCCCTAGACAAGACGCGACGCACACGACGCACCCGGACGCCAAGCGCACAAAATACATACACATAGATGTTACATTGAATAAACTTTAATAATCTAAAGATGGGCTCGTTATTAGTCGCAAATTGTACCCATTATACATTCCATTATACACATATCGATGGGGCGAATACCAGTCTTTTAGCAACCGCTAGTTTTTTTACACAAAAAACTTATGATCTAAGTGTAAGCTAAAAATTAAATTAACAGGCTCAAGTAGTCATTGCAGCTCTCCGAGAAAGACAGAAGCAAAAATATTGATACATAAATCTTGTCAGTGACATTGCACCAGTAAAAGCCTTGTCAAATAAGATCAGTCTTCGGACGAATTTGAGGTAACTGACTTGGCAACCAATCCATATAGATTTTGCTGCAGCAGTAAGCTATAATGGCGGCTGGCCGTATTCCTACTAAGGGTGTAACTTAATGACGACATAACATTTTTAAGGGTTTTCTTCCCTTTGATGCCTCAGCTGAACATCCTACTTACATTTGTATTTGCATGTAGATATTGTAAACGGTGGTTTGTCAAGTCAAGTTTGTTTCTGTCGGCTTCTTCCTTTTTTATCCTTTCCTTCGGGGGCGGGGGGGTGGGGGTTGAGGGAGAGGGTGGAGGGGATGGCCCATTGTTCCTCATGCTGAAGATATTTCAGTGATTAATACGAGGAGACATGGTAAAACCCGTTGCATCGTTTGGAGCTTTACATGCGACATGTATTTTTTCTGCTGTTTTTCCCAGCAAATGCCAGACGACTTGAAGACAACCCAGCAGGCCTAAATCATTAATGTACTGGACTATTTTATACGAGATTTGGGTTGTCTGAGACTACATATATGTTATTAGCCATTAATACGTGAATGGTATAAAAAAGGGTTTAAGATGTGCACAGACATCTTGGATACTTAAAAATGGTTTACGATGTGTGGAGACACCACACATTTTCTCAAAATATCAGTTGGCTACTGATTAAATGCATTTAACACAGCTAGACCCACACTGCAGCCAGAAAATAACAACTCTTCTTAACCAAAGCTCCATGTAGTTAGTCACTGACCCTACACAGAGCTAAAAATAAGAATCATACCTTCCGAAACGGTGTCACTGCATCACTGAAGGATTACCAACTAATGGTCATGAACGTGCACGCGCTTTGAGATTAAGGATACGAGTCTTTCAACTCATCCTGGATTGCACACAATAGTTGTAAGTATCCTAATCATATCGCTAATGGTTTGCTGTTGTATTATGTGTAATGAAATAATTGGATCACAAGAACCTATTGATATGGTAATTTAATCATTTGGTCCCACGAGGAAATATACACTCGTCACACACATTCAGCTTTTTATATCAATGTTAGACGTATTGGGAAAGCAAGTGCCTTTGGTGGGAAGCTTTCCCAGCAGTCTCGTTGTTGCAAGGCTTTTGTTACTGAATGTATCTCATTGGGCATTCTCTTTGTTGCTGACACAGGTAGCATCTCTTTTCATCCTGTGTCAACAATGCAGAATACCACCATGCTTCGCTACAGGAGAGTAAGTAAAGGCCACACCAACGAGGTAATCTATATAGTCAACAACGACCGCGTACATGAGGTAACCAAGGAAGTAAGGTAGCTGTGTTTTGAGAGAACAGCGGTAAAACTCTCGGGGGTAAAACATCACCCCGCCTATCACGAAAGCTCTGAATACAGTGTAAACCGCAACAACGCCTCCAATATTAGCCCTAAACTCCTTGAAATTATGCTACCTACCATTACAATAACCTACTGGTTCACCATTATCCTTGACACCCTTTATTAATATATTAATAAATAATAAATAAATTACTAATTTGGTTGTATTTTACTTTGCGGTAGCTGTGAAGGCCAAGACAGTCCAATAAAGAATCTTGTCACAGTTTCACAGTTGAGACCACGTAATGTCTCAATTCGTCTATTGCCGTCTGGGACCTTGGCCTTGGGGAAATTTGAAGCTATGTATTTTGGAATGCTCTATTTGTTCGTAACCCTTCGTTCCTTGCTATATCGTTCAGTGACTTCCTGCGCCTTCTCTCTCTCTCTCTCTCTCTCTCTCTCTCTCTCTCTCTCTCTCTCTCTCTCTCTCTAACTTTTTCTCTTTCTTTTTCTCTCTTCTCTTTTCACTCTGTTACTCTAATATTTCAGAAACTTAAATCTCAGAAACTTACCACAATGCAAAGTTTCTGGACTCTTATCTTTCCCTTTGAATTCGCCGACCGTGCTAATCTCGCGCCGTCCGTTCGCGATGATAATCCAGGGCTAATTGTGTCTGGGAGAGGACAAGAGCGAGGCAGCGATACTCCACAGGACGGATAACACGCAGAAGCTCTCACTAGCACCCACAGGCAGAATCGACCGTCTCCTCTTTATTCCGTTTGATGACTATCCTTGATTAATCCTTTGGGGTTATAAAGCCAACACGAAATCACAATTTCCTGCAATCAGAATCTGCAGTTTAGCTACTGCAGGCAGAGTAAAACAAGGTCCATGTACGTGATCGCAGTGTCGCTGAAAAAAACAACAACAGCAAACAAACATCAATTGAGCTGTGTTAATGAAGGCCCTTCAGGTTCCCAAGTGTCGTCTGCTTTTGAGAGTTTGATGCCGAATACGAATGCCTTTATTATTATTTACGTATATTTTCTTGATTAATATAGCAATTAATATATCTAAAAATAATTTATACTTGATATTCCGATTACTATTGTCAGTTGTCACAAATTTGGCGTCGATTTGTCCGGGACACTTGCTGGTAAAATTAAATATGCCTGTTTCAATGCAACACTCCCTGTTGGAAAAATACCATTTTTGCGCCGTCAAATTTTACGAATCATCAGATTAGTTCATTTGGTACACTCTTCGTGAAAGATGTGCATGGCGCCTAGGAGATCTGATCTCCCACCTTATGGTTCGCTCAGCTCTTGGCGTCGCAGCCAGACACAC
>JAAUYG010065964.1_pt1 | contig 10848 bp, 13 predicted proteins | sample 7278091 | NCBI WGS metagenome assembly JAAUYG01 (sample SAMN14350201, study PRJNA611818) | marine sediment metagenome | isolation source: surface marine sediment (0.6m) | place: French Polynesia: Moorea | collected 2018-08
ACATGTTAAAGCTCCATTGGCCAGGGCCGGGCCTGCCGGGAGTTTTCTCCGGAGCCCTGTACTGAGCTTCCGGGAGCTATGGAAACGTCCGGAAATGGTTACAATCAGCTTCCTAGCCCTGCTGCTACCTGCTAAACAGGGGAAACACCTCCCCCAGTCCAAATTACAGGGTACCGTTGCTCCGGCCCTAGCCTCTATGGGCGCGGGAGTCTGCGCCGGGGGTTTGCTATATTTACCCTCCGGGACCACTTTAACGGCTCCGGGAACCCCCGGAAAGCTTCTTAAAATGTTCTAACCTGTAGATAGGACCTAACAGTGGCTGTGACACTACACTATGTTTGTGTCTTGTAGTAAATGTCTGTTGTACATTGACTATGTGTTTCAAGGTAAAAGTCAATTGGTTCTCCATATCTTATCAAGTTTCTCTGTGCCTGTACGGGATGATAGTCGGTCGTGAGCCCATCGGTGTTAAGAAGGGGGGTGATTTATGTGGTATTTCAGACTCCCTTCTGCCACTATAACTAGGGATTACCTGTGGTTGTTAGTGTCTGTATCGTACAGAACAGGACTCGCCCTGCGCGGCAGTCTTTAGATGAAGTTATTCAGCCCAGTAGTCGCTGAGTTGTAACTGTTTAACGTTAGGATAACGCACCACGGGCACAGTAATAAATGTCTGCCGTTTGTTGTATTTCTTGCTGGTTGCTATGGCGCGTTGCTACTGCAACGCGCAGTAAATTATGACGTCCGAGGCTCAGGCTCGAACCGTTGTGGTCCCGGAAACTGGGTACGAAGGACCGGGTGTGGCTACTGCATCGGGTACCGGGTTTTGAGGAGAGCTGGACACGGTCACCTCCTACACCCAAGCAGGGCCATCCGGCCTACTCGATTGGCTGTAGGGGTTACGGACAACCCCTGGGCTCGCCTGCAACAAAGAGCCCACTGGCTGGCCAGCCATTATGGTCACCCAATGGGTGCCGTCCAAACAGACGTGCATGTGGATGACCAGGGTGAGGAGTGCCAAGGCTTGGGTTTGACCCGGCAGGCAGCTCCCAGAAAGAGGTATCAGGTCTCACTCGAATCACCTGATGATGGCTTGTCTGAGGATGATGCTGCTGGAGAGGGTTACATCCCCCTACCTAAGGAGATGGGCCCTAGCCAGTTGCCACCCTGGTATCAGGACACCTGTAGAGGTGGCGAGAGGCTGTCTTGATAAGACTGCGTGAGTTGCTACAGCAAGCTGCTAGAGGGTATGTGCAGCCAGCACCTGTTTACGAGGCGCCACAGCACCATGAAGATGCTTGGATGCCTAACCGCTCCAATCAGGTCACACATCTTGCTAGGATGCAAGATTTTCAAGGTGAGGGGGATGATAGGCTAGATTCCTTCTTCGACCACATTGAAGAACTAGCTGATTTTTACAGGTGGGACGAGCGGGAAACGTGCTGGGCACGGCCCTTGCATTCATGTAGAGGGCACCCTTTCAGCCTCGGACATAAGAAGACCTGAAGGCATTGCTACTCACACATTTCCAGCCATGGGATTTAACGGCCACATATAAGGCCCAGTTCCGGTCACGCAAAAAGCGCCACAGTGAAGACATACATACCTTCATTGAGGCCCTACAGTGACTCGCCGATAAGGCATGGCCATTTATGGATGGCCAAGCCAAGGAAGAGCTGGTAGTGGGCAATTCCTTATGGGAATGGAAAACCACAAATTCAGTGTACAGGTGGCAGCACATGGCCATAGAGCCATTGAAGAGGTGCTACGCATTGCATGATCTCTTGAAGCAGTACATGAGGAGCAGAAGCCCACCACTCAGGCACGGTTCATGACCAATGGACCAGCTGACACTACTGACACCAAACGCCTAGTGCAGAAAGTGTTGGCCCAGTTGGGTCAAGACACGCAATGTAACTGGGGAGGGCGTCACAAATGGCCCACCTCCTGTCCAAAGCAAGTCCACAGTACGGAGAGGAAAGAAATTAAACCCTCTTCCCATACACCCTCCAGGGAGAGCCGGCGTGGACGATCCCCCTTAACAGAGGGATGGTCGTGTAGCCAAGGAGAGCCTGCGCAATGCTATCATTGCAAAGATTTTGGGTATTTTGCAAAGGCATGCCCCTCAGATGAGTTCTACCAGATAGGACCCAATAGCGTGCAAGTCAGGACAAGAGATCTGTCCCAGGACTCGTCTCAGGACGGTCGGCAAGCCAATGACAAGGCACCAACCACCAAGTCTTTAAACTAGGTGGGGGTTGCCCAGAGAGCCATAATGGTAACCTGGTTGTGAGAACGGAAAGTACCGACTCTTGTAACCAGGACTCTGAAAAGCAGCAGAGCAGTGGAACTCTGCCAGCCAATGGTAAAGTAGTGGCCAATACCGCCACCAGAGAACAACCATCTGTGCCCAGGAGCACCGACTCTACCCAATGAGTCCACTCCCAGTCTAGGTTGAGAGATCAAACTAGCAAAACCAGGCATCAGACTTGGACTTTATCCTCTGAGTTTGATTGGCCTAGGGATGTAAGCGTAGAAACTGCCAGCCACCCGGGTTGCTGGTTAATACCAATCATGATTGAGGGAGTGAAGACGTTGGCACTGATCGACCCCAGTGCTTCAGTGTCAATGATGGGGTGACCGAGTACAACAGGTGAGCCAGATGCACCAGACGCAAATGCATGACACACCCCGGCTTGAAGGAGTTGGTGGTAAACCCGTTCCTACACTAAGACACGCTGACGTCAATGTAGGGATTGGTGATGGTGAGCCGATTTCCTAGCAGCCCACAACTGTGACCTATCTCTGCGCCAGAAGCTCTTTATTATCGTGCTGGGGAGCCTGTGCTATCTTCCCAGGTGCTCCGCCCACAGAGCAACCCTGGCGCGTCCCCAGGTGGAGGATAAGGGAATGACCTTTAGTTAAAGGTTAGTCAGCTACTTTAACTGGCCGCGGACCATAGAGGGCATTACCTTGTTCATTGCTGAACTGTTTTTCAAGATGTGACTTGACATTTTACCTTGGACTTTGCACTCATTTGACCATAACAATCTTTTCTAGTGGACTCTGTTTAGACTCATAGGGCAGTTTACACCTGTTTTGGCACTGCATGACCCTTTTGGTGTTGATGTGCCGTTAAACTTTAATATCACTCACTCACTCTTTATTATCGGGGAGATACAGTGTATTCCGGAAAATGTAAGAGCTAATCACGCCAAGCTGAAGATTGCTAGGCCTATAGAGCTGCCACCACAATCTTCAGTGTTGGTTAGCTGTAAGGCTACCAAAAGTGCCAAGCACTTTGGGATGCCGCATGTTGTATCACAACCAGTTGACAATAGTTGACGGTATGCCTAAGACGGTCTCATGATCGGATCGTCTCTAACTGCACCCAACTCTGAAACTCACGACTTGCCAGTGATGAACTTGTCGGATGCACCCCTTACTCTGTACGAAGGGGCCCGAATCGGGGAAATATACCCAGTAAATTCCCTGAAACAAGCTCAAGAAATGCTCCCGGTGGATCCCCAGTTGTCTGATTGGGACTCTGATTCTAATGATGCAGAGTTGGTGGATGTACGAATGGCCATTAATACGGACATAGGCAATGTAAGGAAACTTCCCCGCTATGATGAATGTATGAATGCGCACCTAAACCCCAAAGATCTACTGGAGCATCTGCAACCCCTCATGGAGTGGATGACAGAAGACATCACCCCGCGAGAGCAGGAAGAGTTAACAGCAGCCATCTATGAATACAGATATGTATTCAGCAGCAGGCGGGATGACATGGCCACTCATCTGGTCACTCATATGATTGATGCCAGAGAGAACAACCCAGTACTGTCAAAGATGTGCGTGCCTTCTTCGGATTGGAATCATATTACTGATGCTATATTCCTAATTTTGCTTCTGTGGCGACCCCTCTTACTGGCTTGACCAAGAAAGATGCCAAGCTTATCTGGGATGATAACTGCTAGCAGGCATTCCTGGTGCTTAAGAAAGCTTTAGTATAGCCGCCTGTACTGGCATATGCAACTAGAGATAAACATTTTTGTCTTGTCTACAGATGCTAGTGATACGGGAATGGGCGCTGTGCTAGAGCATGAGCAAGAGGAAAGTGGAGGAGGAGTCAAGTGGGTGATTGCGTACCCTTCTAAAACATTCAATGTGAGTCACAGGCAATACTGCACCATGAACAAAGGGCTATAGTAACAGTTACCGAGCTTTTCAAGTACTACTTGACTGGCCGACATTTCATGGTGGTGACTGATTATGCCAGTCTCACCTGGCTCTGCAACTTCAAGGAGCGGGAGGGTGTGGTAGCCCACTGCATTACTCAGCTACAGCCGTTTGATTTTGAAATAGTGCACCGGCCCAGCAAACACCATAGCAATGCCGATGGGCTGTCACACAGGACCACTAGACCTTGCAAACGTGACACTTGCCCAGAATGTTTCCCACTTCTTCATCACATCAAGTAACTGATGGAGAAAAACAAAATGTGAGAGCAGTAGCACTGCAGGATCAGTATCCGGAGCACTTCAATGAGCACAGCGAAGGCGGCGGGGGTAACCCTTGTGATTGGGGCATGCCGATGCTGAAGCAGACTGGGAAGTCAGCTTTCCCAAGACCACCCCTCTCATAAACCCCAAGAAGGTTTATAGTGAGGATGGATGGTACAAAGGAGAGGACTGTGTCGATCCTTCTGGGGTCGTCCCAGTCTCAAAGTGGCCAATACTGCCAGATCCTGACGGGTCTCTGTCCCTGAGAGGAGATGCAATGCTGCCAAACGCTCCTCAGGGGTGCACGAAGTAAGGAACGTGAGACCTCAAAAGATGGATCGCCTACCCAAAAGCAAGGCAAGAGGGCCATGAGGAATTGGAGCCCATTAGCCTGCAAGAACTGTCAGAGACATCGACCAGAAGGTGACTCATCGACCACTGGCCCAAAAGTCAGTGGCGGTGACCCTAGGCCTGGGGCTGTCCCTATTGATGGCCAGAAACCAGGTGACGGCAAGGTGCCCAAGTTGGTGATTGTGGTTGAGACAATAAATGGCTGCAACACCTATGATGGTACGGCAGATGAGCCTCTCCTCAAGTTTGAGGACTGTGTCATCCAGGCTAAGACAGGGAAGCTGCAAACCATGAACGGGAACGGGAATCTGAATCCTGACGTCACCATTACCAAGGCAATAAAAGCAGTGCTGCCGAAAGGTTTTGCTGGTGACAACCCGGGGTTGAAGCCATATTCAAGGGGTGGACGGCCTTCCGCAAATCTCGGGAGATGTGGAGACCATTTCCCCCCATGCCAGGAGGGAATGGTACCCCTGACAGTAGTACTCGCGCTCGGCCTGCGGAGCACCTCAGTAAGCACAGGCCCTATCTCACAGTAGGTGCCTCATTGCCCAAGAACTCTGTGCCACCACCGGCCAGTCCTCATATGGATAAGTCAGCCTTCCCCGAAATGGACCCATCCCCCAACATTAGGGTGGGAGGCATAAAGGGTATTAAAGACTACCCTCAGGGATCCACACAGGGAGAACCGGCTTTCGAAAGGCCTAGTGATGGTCAGGGCGTACCCCATCCAGTGGTACAGATGCGATGTCCGGCACTACCACCACTATGGGGGCAGTGCCTTCTAGTAGCACTGCCATCTATTCGGCTTCTGCTGTCCCCCCCCCCCTCCCTCCCCCGAAAGTCTGGCAGAACCAGCAAGCCATAGTCAACGTTGGTCTTATGAGCCCTCGACAGGTCCATTCGGTCCATTCGGCTCTGGTCAACAAGCCTGCTGGTGCTTCTGGCACTGCTAGCACGTCCGTTCCCACCAAGAGCCAGAATAAGACTGAGGAAACGGAAACGGATGATGTCAGCACCTAACAGAAAGAGGCTACCTCTGCAAAGAAAGGCAGCCAGGTCATCAAGACCAGTAGGGGCTCTCGGTCTGCATCTGGTACCCAGTTGAAGAACGAACAGCGCACAGGACAGAAAAGCACTGCACTCCCAGCCTCGGAAGAGACTGAGCACGCTGACCAAGTCCAGCTCCACCAAGGTAGGTCAAAACTTTGAAGGAGGGAGGCGCAGCCAACGCCCAGGGCCTGAGGTTGGTGCCATACCGAAGCACTCGACTAGTCAAGAGCAGAAACCGATCGACTATAACCAGGAGGCCTACCCACGTCCCGCTTTCCGAGTATACCAGCTAGGCAGGTCACATCTCTAAGAGGCACCAAGTGTGCCTAAGCCAGATTGGACAGCCGAACCCCATGCCACCTCAGCTGACCTGATGGGACACATCCGGGGGCTAGCTCATGGTGGCTGGCAACAGGCCCAGTACCAGAACTATGATCATTGAATCCAGGACCGGACTGACAGCCTAGCAGGATGGGATGCCTTGGGCAAGGCTTTCCAACGCCAGCTAAGAGAGGAGACCTACGTTGATGAGGTCCATGCTGGCGCCAATCTGTCCACCGTACATGCTCTACAGGATTGGCGGGATGCCCTAAAGCTACAAGCTAGCTCAATAAAGCCAGAGTGGGATGAAGCCAAGAGGCAAGCCCGTGACACAAGGAGGGTGAAACGGATAATGGATGACCTGGTGTCTACCTCCAAATGGGTGCCCAAGGAAGGGCAAGATGCCTTTCATCAAGCGCAGGCCGAGAGAGACAAGGCCCAGGCAGTTCACCACCAGCTGATGTCTGAGTCTGTCCAGACCAGTGCTGACCAAGGCATGGCACTGCTCGAGCAACAGCTAAGCAAAGCCAAGGAAGAAGTGGAACACCTCAAAATTTTGGGGGCCACCCCACAGATGGTGTCGTGCAATGCCACACTGCAGGCAGAACTGCAGAAGGCGTGTGAGGAAGTTAATACTCTGAAGGCCACTTCGCCGGATACCACTATGTAGGGCCAGTTGGCGACCCTCGAGCAGGAGCGCGATCAGGCGTGGGCCGGGTCCAACAGTTGTTGGACGAGGGCCAAACACCGCAGGACCAGTTTAAAGCACTGCAGGCATAGAAGGCCACCCCGTCAAATCCTGAGTTGCAAGGTCGACTGAGGCTGGCTGAGATTGAGATCAAAGGTCTGAATTCGTAATGCCAGCGAGATGCTGAGTATGCGAAATGGCAGAGCTCGGAGGTGGAGCGCCTTGACTGTGAAGTCAAACGGCTGCAAGCCGAGAATGAGCAGCTTCGGGGTGAATTGGGAGCGCTCAAAACTGCTCCACAACCCATGGCTACCACTCAGGCTACTTATTTCCCTGTTACCGGGATGGGTATGCGAACGGGGTCGCAGTATGGGTCTCCTTTCCCGTCTAGTCTGATACCACCTGGACAGTTTGCCCTGGGTGCCATACCATACCAGATGGCAGCCAATCAGGCTGCCTCTCCGGGACAGATTGGGCATGTGCCTGGCTACACCTATATGCAGCCACCGCGGGCCCATCAGTTCCAAGGGTCCCCTCAGCAACAGGGTGGCATGGCCATGTTGCAACCACCGGCCCCGGGTACTGAAACCCAGGGCCCACTCGATGCCACCATCCCAGTGACTTCGACCAGCTCTTCTGGCTAAGCGCCTGAAGAGACCTTAGCGAGCCCAGGGGTGGCCTCTAGGTCTGGGGTTTCCTCGTTACTGGCCACTCTGTGAACCAAACTAGAGATGATGGGGGAGACGGGGGTGTGTGTGTGGAGATTTTCCAACTGCTAGCTCGCTAGCAGGATCTCCCTCGAGTTGCGCCCAACTGGTTGTCTTGTGGGATGGCCAGTGGGCAAGGAAGAACCAAGTTGATTGGAGGCTAGCTGTGGCCTCGTGAGTGAGCAGCGAAGAAAACAGACACAGACCTGAAAACATCCAGAAGAGATGAGGCGTGTGAAAGGTGATCCACCAGGGGCTGGAAGATTGCCGCAACTTCAGGGCCTTCTATAGCCAGCAGAGCAGTCACATCTCCGGGTGGACCAAGGAGTGAAAGGACAGTATGCATGGACAGTGAACTTAATCATCCCAGTGGTTATGCGGGGAAGACCCTTTCTTCAATTGAACTTTCCTAACCTAGGATTACTTCTAGCATCGCTTGCTGGAACTTTATGGGTCCTGGATACTCAAAGTGAGTAGAGTTCATCGGTTATCTTGGCACCTACACCTGATATTAGCCAAAGGCTCTATATTGACTTTGGGAAGGTGAACTCGGTGACCAAGACTGAACCACATGTAATACCTAGAATTGACGATTGTGTTGACAAGATTAGCAAACCCAAGTATGTACAAAGTTTGATTTGTCAAGGGTTTTGGCGAATTCCTTTGTCAGAAAGGGCTAAGGATACATCGAATTTTGTCACACCTGACGGGTTGTGTAATTACATGATCATGCCCTATGGGATGAAAATGCACTAAGTAACTTTCCAAGGTTGATGAATCACATTGTGCATGGTTTACAAGGTTGTGTGAAATACATTGATGATGCTCTAAAATATACAGTGAAATCTTGGTTAACATAACTTGAACGGCTTGCAGTCGCCAAAATGACTGCAAACTTGACCAAGACTGATATTGCTCTCATGAACAAAATGTGTATGTCACTTAGTTGGGACATGTTGTAGGTCAAGGTCAAATGTACACTTAAATACCCAGTGCCTACTACTAAGAAAAAAATGAGACTGTAAAGGAACCCAAGGTCCAAAAACGAAGTCACGTACGTTAGCATTTTTGCAGAGGATATTTAAAGGACATCCATTGACAACCATTTCCTCTTTTTGCATGCTCCGTGAAATTGTTGAATGTTGTGCGATTCAGAACTTTGGCCGACGATTTGGTAAAATGTTGGAGTTTATTTTTACGAATGTCTCATGTGTAAATAATGGCAGGTAATATTTCAAAGTGCCTATAAAATTCAGAATGTTTTCTCTGAAAACACCATTAACAACATATAATGTTGCAATGGCATGCAACAGGCTGACTAAAACCGGAAATATAATATGAAGCATCATGTATGTTGCCGTAAGGTACATTGGCATTTCAGGTAAAAATACGTCGGAATTGTGTTCCAGATGTAAGTGTGTGAAAAAGGCATGTTTATAGAAAAAACATGTCTTTGAGTCAGAATAGTATTACCCGGTATGCAGATAACCAAAAGCATTACAATTAGGTGATTTTCATTTTTTTAGACCTCTCTGTTATAATCGTGGTCTATGTCCAAATCACCCCCTGTACAACACAACTGCCGTTTGCATTTTTACCGACATGCATTTCTTCTCAGTTGTCCCATTTGTTGCCTCAAAAAAAAAAAGTTACCGACATCATATACGCTAAATGTCACACTATTTAATTATAAGCAACAAACAATTTTAGTAGGCCACTGACAGCGCAGAATAGAGGACACATAGCTTATGAAACACTGAAAGATAGACCTCAAAAGCAGGAAAAAAGAACATCTCGCACTAGCCGCAGTCAGAACAAAAATCGGTAAGACGTAAACGACATGAAAGCACCTGTAAATAATATTGGTATTGTAATCCCAGATACAACAATCTACGAGTCTCTAACACATCACTGAGGAATAGCGCATACGGCATTAATGCAAAATGAGGCAGGACTAGCCATTTCAAATAACAGTTCCCGTGTATGAAGAAACCACTTTGAGGGGAATATACGTGTCTTCAGTTGGCGCAACAGGAAGGACATCATCATGAGCACAACGAGTGCCAGAAAAAATCATTTGCTTTTTGCATGATCCAACACCAAAACCCGCGCAAGTAAAGCCGGTGACAATATTCCTGTCTAGAGTGTGAAACAGGTAAAAGAGAAAGTTTGTTCTGTGATCGTCGTTTCCGTAGTTACAGCCTAATTGTTAAATGAGACGTTTAACTCATTACAATGGAGGGTGGCATGAAGTTTGATGCTTGCAGTACGCAATAATATACAAGTTCAATGTACAGTTATCGTAAGCGGGATTGAAACTCTGCAAAAGGTATAGTTACATTACATATACCATATGTTTATAGTGGCCTTTCCATTCCCTGGGGATGTTCAAAGCCACTTCACAATGTCAGGATTCACAATACGTATACAATTGTATTACTGATTGAAGTGGGACCGGAAAAGGTGGGACTTCAGACTTCTCTTAAATGAAATTAATGTTTTTGATCGTCTGATATCTTGGGGTAGGGCATTTTAAAGAGAAGGTGTTGCAATCCTGAAGGATCTGTTGCCATAGGTGGCAGTGTTAGTCTTTGGTGTCTGTAAAAGACAACTCTGACAACCCTGTCTGTAAAAGACAACTCTGGAAACGTTTGTCCTGTGATCGTAGTTTCCGTAGTTACAGCCTAATTGTTTAGTTTTGTGCCCTATGTGAATATATCATGCACAAGTTTACGTGGTCTAGCAAGATACGTTACTATATGTATATACCATTATTGTAAACTTAGCTTATCAGAGATGAAATGTTTGCACTTGATTCTAAATTATGATTGTGTGCAGAGTAGTATACTACTGTAGTGTACTAGCCTCCTTTCGGCCCTCTATGGTATTTTAGAACGACTTTCAGTCGTTTACCGACGGACAGGGCGGGAAAGCTTCTTTCCCGTACTGCCCAGCGGTGTTTATATCTAGTAAATCGGTCAATTATTGACAAAGTTATGTACGTTTTCAGGTGTGATGTGTATAAATTCCACGGCCCGGTTCTAGTAATAAAAGAGCCGGGATTTATAGAATAATCCTTTATAGGTCTTAATAATGGTTTCCCTAGCAACGGGCTCGTGTTGACGAGCGTTGTGTTTAAACGCCTTCTGTGCACATTTTCAACTGGATTTCACAGACGACAGACCTGTATCTCTCTGGAAGAGCCATCTTAGCGTTAAGAAGT